>Ga0190361_1000010_pt1 | contig 94366 bp, 88 predicted proteins | sample 48721845_MG_FD_161273 | JGI IMG/M metagenome (GOLD analysis project Ga0190361, IMG submission 161273) | Hydrothermal vent microbial mat bacterial communities from Southern Trench, Guaymas Basin, Mexico - 4872-18-4-5_MG | ecosystem: Environmental > Aquatic > Marine > Hydrothermal vents >... | reverse complement strand
TTTATAAATGACAGCCAGACTACAAATTTATAAGTGTGAGATATGTGGCAACATAGTTGAAGTTCTTCATCCTGGCCAGGGAAGATTGGTTTGTTGCGGTCAGCCCATGACCTTAGTGAAGGAAAAGACTCAAGAAGAGGGGCAGGAGAAACATTTACCGGTAGTAGATTTAAAGGATAAAGGGGTGGGCATAAAAGTGGGTGAGGTTCCTCATCCTATGGAAGAAGCTCATCATATTGAGTGGATCCAGTTTATTGCCGGTAATACTATTTGGCGTCAATTTTTGAATCCAGGAGAAGCGCCGGAAGTCTTCTTTACCGTCCCGACCACCCCGGGAACCGCCCGGGAATATTGTAATATTCATGGATTATGGAAGAAATAAATAAGTCCGGATAATTCTTAATTTTAGTTGACCACGAGACCTCGAGGCCACGGGGAGAGGGGGGAGACTCTTTAAAGAAGCTTAAGGCGAGAGGAAAAGAAGAAAGTATTTTCTCCGAGAAAATAGAATCCAGTTTCCTGAGACACAAAACAAGGAAGACAAAAATATCCTCCTCAACCTTATAAACCCTCTTTAAAAGTTTCAGGTGGTGCTTTGGAGGTGGAAAATTAATGGCGGAGAGGGTGGGATTCGAACCCACGGTACCGATTTTTGTCGGTACAGTCGCTTAGCAGGCGACCCTGTTCAGCCACTCCAGCACCTCTCCGCAAACTGAAAATATTATACCTGCTCTGGGTCCGAGAGTAAAGACTCTGCCTGAAAGGAGGGGGGAGATTGGATCAGGCAAGAAAAAGTTGAGAATGAACAGGAGAATTATCTTGGAGTGAAGGAAATAAGAAATTTCAAATAAAATTCGCGGAGAATAAGAGTGGTCCAGGAGGAGCAAGTTTGGCTTTTAAAAAGAAAATCATTTTAGGGAATTGGGGCAGTTTAGCTTTATTTTGGGCGGCGATAAATCTGGTGACCTCAAGAGGTTTTCTGAAGCGAATATTCCTGATGGAGATAACGTTGATATGATTTTAGAGCCTCAACCAACTCATTAATGGAGAGAGCTGAACCATCTTGGGGCCCAGCAATTATGCGGAAATTGAAGAGAGGGCAGTTTCCGTCATACCAGGCCACAAAAGGACGCCCTGTTCTTTCTCTTTTGTTTTTTTCTAGCTCATTAAGGATATCGGCTAGGCCTTTGAGATTGACTCCCTTTTCCGGGTCAACCCCCAGCATGAAGCGGCCGTGTTTATTCCCCGTGATTAACAGACCGAAACCTTCATGAAGAGGAGCATGTTCTCTGTCCCGCCTCGCCCATTCTTTTAAGAGGATGCTTTCTGGGTTTTGGACCAGTAGAGCGTCAACCCTTTTTAGTCTTCGCGAAGAGCTCAGGGGAAGATCAAGAAGGAAAGCACGAGAGCGGCGAAGGTCTTGTAGATAAGTGAAGTAATCATTTTCAATTATTTTGATTACTTTTTCATAAGCTCCGGTCGCCTGATAAAAAGGCCGGTTGTCAAAAACTTCATAACCTTCCAGTGTCTTCTCGTAAATAAATTTAATGAATTGACGACCAATTCGAATGCGCTCCTGATTTACTTCAGTTTCAGTTTCCTGTTTTATCTGGGAAAAGAGGGCTCGGAGAATAGCGTATGGGGTACCAGTTAAGTCATAAGTGCGGGGTAAAGAGCCGGAGTCAACTAATTTGGTATATTCTGCTAAGGCCACCATATCCTCGTCTACTTCTCCCGTGAGGATTATTTGTTCAGCCAAAAACAAGGAAACGATAGCGTCAAAGTCAGGGAAGCGGTGGGTAACAAATTTTAAAGGGGGCAGCTTCTCAGGTTGAATCTGATGGTCGGGATAAATATGGTTGAGAATTAATTCCGGGTTTTTGACGAGCAAAGAGGCGGTACATTCAGGGGGAGCCTCTGGATGATGGTGATCAATTACACCTGGTTGAGTTTGGCGACCCACGTCAAGAACCAGGACGTTGCTTTGCGGATTAAGATGAGCCCCGTAGGGAACACATTCGTAAGTGATATTCAACGAGGTCATCTTCCTCCCGAAAAGTGATGATTAAAGATTAGAAAAATTAAAAGAAAAATAAAATGCCAAAATTTAGGTAAAATTGTATACCATAGGTTGACCTAGATGTCAAAAATTTAAGCTGAATTAGATCTCTATCTTATCTCTAAGCCAACCAGTTGAAGGGAGTAATTTTTGAAGGGGTTGCTTTGACTGAGCTTATTAATTTTTTTTCTTTAAGTTACAGAATGCTGCCTAGAGCTACTTAGCTGAATTAGTTAAAAGGGGAAGGAGTCTCGTTTAGAACCAGGTGCTTTCTGGCGTTGCCTTTGCTGTTCTAAAGAAATTGATTAGTTATCTTTAATCTTGCCTTTCCAGTGAAAATTACTCTGCTCAACCCGCATTTAATTTAGTTTTTTATCAGCAGGCAGGTAAGAGGTAGTTCTAAGAGGGGCCGAATGAAATTTTAATTTTTTTCTTTTTATTTTTGATGAGATTAAGAAGTTTTTTCTCCTGGCGGATGCCCTTAAGAATAGCTTCCAGAAGTTGGCATGTTTGTTCATCGCTATAATCAGAACCGGTTAAAGCTAGGTCTTTCTGAAAAAGAGCACAGGAAATTTTTTTAGTAGAGACAGCCAGACGAAGAGTATCAACTTTTGGGGCAGAAAAAGTGGTAATTTGAATAAGCATTTTTTCGAGCTTTAATTGAGGCTGAATTAGCACCACAACCTGTTCTTCTTTATTTGTCCGATCTCCATCTATTTCAATGAAAAATTCCTGTTTGATAAAGTTTTCTCCCGGATAGGGCCCCATTTCTTTAACTTCTTGATAAATTTCCCGGAGATGTTCTAAGATTTTCTTCTGGAGAGGAGATGAAAAAGCTGCTCTAGCTATGGGAGAAGAAGTGGCCCAGCAATTTTTCTTAAAGGGAGCAAGTGAGGTGTTGGTGAGAAAAGTAAGGCCCACAAGAAGAAGACTTAAAATCAATCGGTAGTTCACATAAATTTTATATCAGAAGAAGGGAAAATTATCCACTGATCCGAATTTGGTGAAAGCTGACGGAAGGAATTTTCGCTTTGTTTGAGACTTGATTTTTTCCCTTTTCAATCAAGAAATCAGTTCGCCAACAACTTATTCATCACGGAAATAAAGAGGTTCACAATTTTTGGAGTTTATTTGACAAGCAAATCCTCTTTTGATATAGGAAAGTAATTAATTTTAAAGGAAAGTATTTTTCCAGTTAATTCCCGGAGAAAGGCGTAGGAAAAAATGTCTGGATTCAAAGAATTTTTTGCCGAAGCTGATTTTGTTCTTTTTGATGGAGCTGTGGGTACGCAGATTTATGCCCGAGGAGTACCCAAGGGTCACTGTTATGATGAATTGAATTTATCTTTGCCGGAGACGATCCAAGAGATTCATCGGGAATATGTAGAGGCTGGAGCTCAGGTGATTACCACCAATACCTTTGGCGCCAATGCTTTTATCTTGGAAGAATATTTCGCTTTAGGTGACAAAACTAGGGAAATAAACTATTATGGCGCCCGTTTGGCCCGGCAAGCGGTTCGGGGTCGGGCTTATGTGGCTGGTTCTATTGGACCGGTGACTCGGCCTCTGGATACAGATAAAAAAATAGATTTTCAAGATCTACGAGCTATTTTTCAGGAGCAAATCGAAGCTCTTCTAGAGGGAGGTGTTGATCTCTTGGTTTTAGAGACCTTTGCTGACCTCGATGAGCTTTTATTGGCCATTCAGGTGGCCCGACAAGTAGCTCCTGATATATTTATCCTGGCGGAAACCTCTTTCCCCAATAATGGATTAACGCTCTTTGGTAAAAATCCCTATGAAGTGGGCTTTGCTTTAGAAAAAAGTGAAGCTGATGCTTTGGGGTCAAATTGCGGTACCGGGCCTCAAAGTGTGCTGGAAACCATTAAAAAAATGGCTCGGGTCACTCGGAAGCCCCTCTCAGCTATGCCTAATGCCGGTTTGGCTCAATTTGTGAATGGGAAATTCTATTATCCCTTTAACCCTGAATATTTTGTTCGCTATGGCCAGAAATTGCTTCAGGCCGGAGTTAAAATTTTGGGTGGTTGTTGTGGAACAACTCCTGAACATATCCGGCGAATGGCGGCGGAGTTGAAAGGATTGAAACCCCGCTCCCGGAGCTTGTCCCTTATCGGACCTGTGACGACCACTGCTCCCAAGGTTTATAAGGAGAGAATCGAGACTCAATATAAAACCCAGGTGGAAAAAGGCTGGGCAGTTTCGGTGGAACTTGACCCACCCAAAGACCCCAACATTGATAAATTTTTGAAGAAAATAGAAAGAATAGCTCCCTATATTCAAGCTTATAATATTTCTGACTGTCCTATGGCCAGAGCCCGCATGTCCTCCATAGCTACCGGGAATATTATTCAGCAACAGCTCCAAAAGGAAGTTGTTATCCATTATACCTGTCGAGATCGAAATATCCTGGGTATTCAATCAGACCTCCTTGGGGCAGCTGCTTTAGGATTGAATAATATTTTAACCTTAGGTGGCGACCCTCCCGCGGTGGGGGATTACCCTTTTGCTACAGGAGTTTATGACTTAACCACCGAAGGTCTGGTCCAACTATGTTCGGCCCTTAATCACGGCCGGGACTTGCTGGGGAATCCCTTAGGTCGTCCGACTCACTTTTATATTGGTGTGGGTTACAATATTAATGATCAATCTCTTCCAGCGTTTAACTCTCTAGTCAAGAAAATAAATCAGGGAGCTCATTTTGTGGTGACGCAACCTGTTTTTAATTTGGCCAGCTGCTGGCCACGCCTGGAAGAGCTTAAAAAAAAGAATATTCCGGTAATTGTCGGAGCCTTACCTTTGACTTCGTTTAAACAAGCAGAATATTTCCATTACGAGGTTCCTGGGATTATTATTCCTGAAAAATTTCTGGCCCGTTTAGAAAAACTTAAAGCTAAGGAGGCGGAAAAGGAGGGAGTCAAAATAACAATAGAATTAATTAATGAGCTCAAACCAGCCATTAATGGAATTTTGCTGATGATTTCTTTTAATAAACTCTATCTTCTTGAAGAAATAATGGCTAAAATATAGACACAAGCGCATACCCCAAAAGTAAAGGAGGTTCAATGAAAAAAATTGCCTGGTTAGTCTGTTTTATTTTTTTAATTGGGGGCTTACTTCAGGCCGACTATTTGATTAAACAGAAAACCCATACTGATGCTATCACTATGATGGGCCAGACTCAGCCAGCCCGAGATGATCAGGTGGAAATCTGGATTAGCCAAGATTTGAATAAAATGGCCACTCATTCTACCAAACAATCAGTAATTATTGATCTGACAAAGAAGGTCATGTATCTGGTTAACCACACCAATAAGTCCTATGTTCCGATGAAGTTGCCAGTGGACATCACTAAATATCTTCCTGACGAAATGGCCCAAATGATTGGTCAAATGGTCAACTCAGTTACAGTTGAGGTTACGCCCACAGGAAAAAAGAAAAAAATTGGCCAGTGGGATTGTGATGAATATGATGTAGTCATGAATATGATGATGATGAAAATAAACATGAAAGTTTGGGCGACAAAAGATGTTCCTTATTCTTGGGAAAAGGTTACCCAGGACATGATGTCCCAAGTAATGGCGGCCCAACTCCGTTTGAATGAAAAAGCTTTGCAGGAATTCCAAAAAATCAAAGGTCAGTGGATTGCTTCTGAAACTACCATGAATATGATGGGCAATGATATCCGCTCGACTACGGAGGTAGTGGAAATAACCCAGAAAGACGCTCCACCCGGAACTTATTCAGTCCCCCGTGGCTATACTAAAAAGGAAAAGTTGAGTCAAGAGGACCTCCAGAAACGTTAAATTAGTCCTGGGAAGGGCTGCTAGCCATTTCTTTGGCCTAGTTATTTTTTAATTGCTTCCTCGAAAAAAGGCAAAAGAAGTTGTTGCAGCTCGTCTTGTCCTTCTAAAGGGGAGAGATCTTTATAACGCTTTTGAAAGAGATTAATGTCAGCTTGAGCGAACAGATCGCCAGCCTCTTCTCCTCCTGAGGCAGAATGAAGTCCGATAGTTAATTTAATGGGCAAAATTTTATTCTGATTGCTAGCTTCCGCCAGAGCCTGCTCCAAACGTTGTTGCACTAAGCGGGCTCCTTCTTCATTGGTGTGAGGTAAGAGAATAGCAAATTCGTCGCCTCCCAAGCGAAAGACACTGTCGACTTTCCTTATTTGTTGACGGAGCAGGTGAGCCAGTTTTTTTAAGAGATTATCTCCGGCTTGATGACCATAATCTTCATTGATTTTTTTGAATTCTTTAATGTCGAGCAGGATTAAAGCTAAAGGTAAGTTATAACGTTGGCTTCTGGCTATTTCTCGGCTTAAGACCTCTTCAAAATAGGACCGGTTGTAGACCTGAGTCAAAGGGTCGAGATTAGCCTGCTGCTGAAGCTTATTCTGGAGATAAATTCTTTCCACCATTAGTCCTGTTAAATCGGCCATGGCCTCCAGTAAGTTAAGTTGAGCCGAGGTAAAAGGCTCTTGGGCTCCAGTCTTAAGCAATTCAATAACGCCGATGGTTTTAGTTGGTATTCGTAAAGGAACACCAAGAACTGACTTCAAGGGAGTGGCCAATCGCTGGCTGAGTTGGGGAGACACTCGGGGATCGAGTTCTGCCTCGCTCAGGAATAATGGGCTCTCATGATTAAAGACCCATCCCACTACTCCTTCTTCTGGGCTGAGGCGGAGATTGGTTATTAAAGGAGCTGCTTCACCAATAACCAGGCGGTAAATGAACCCTCCTTCTTCTTTATCGGGAAGAACCAGTGAGGTTAAAGTAGGGGAGAAAAACTCCATAGTTTTGCCTAGAAAAAAATGGAGAGCTTTATCTAAAGATTTAACCTGAACCAATTCACAGGTGAATTTAATTAATTTATCGATCTCTTCAGACGAGGCCACTTGAGAAGGGGAGGGGTGAGTTTGGGTCATGGCTCACCCCTTCTTCTCTTTCTTTTCAGCCGAAGAAGATTGAAGTTGCCAATCTTCTTTTTTCTGAGGAAGTTCATCAAGAAAATCGCTTTTTACCACTAATAGATAGTTTAACCGAGTATTTTGAAGGTAGACTTTCTCGGGAGAAGATTCTCGTTGTCCTATTTTAAGAGTAATCTCTTTGGTTTTATTCTCGCCAGCCTCCACAACCAATTTGATTTCAGCCAGAGGGTTAGTCAGACCGTAATTTTTGAGTTGGAAAGGCGGGTCAATGAAGGATTCCGCCTCTAGGCTGTCTAATTGCCGGATAAAGTTTTCCACTTTTTCATTGTTGGCTTTTTGGCCCTCTGGTTGAAACAGCCAATCGTTATCTTCATTTTTTTTCAGAGAAAGCTCCAGTCCCTCTTTTTTCAGATGTAATTCTTTTACTTCCCAGGTATAAAAAACAGCCACCTCTTTTTCCCTGAGTTCATCTATTTTTTTCTCCAGGTCGGTCACTAGAGTAGCTTCGGCGCTGATTATCTTCGGCGACAAAGTAGAAGTGGCGTATAAGGTATCGTTCTTTTTGGTAAGATAAATGGTGAATTCCTGCTCTTTTTGAGGTAGTTTGAGGGTGATTTTATATTGGGGATTTTGTAAACCATATTTTTTCAAATCTGCTTCTTTTTTGTCTTCACAGAGAAATTCTTTCGCTTTAAGGCTGGAGAGAGAGTAGAGAATATTGCTTATTTTGCTTGAATGAGCCAAAGCTTGGATAGGTGAGGTGAGCCACCATTCGTCTTCTTTTTTTTCAGCTTGCCACTTTATTTGGGGCCCTTCGACCTTAATTTCTTTGACTTCATCAGTGGCAAAGGAAAAGATGTCTTTTTTGCGGAAATCAAGCAGTTTTTTTTCTAAGGTGGATTTCAAATAGCTGGGTAAGAGAACCACTCTCTCTTCATCGCTACGTTTGGCAAAGAGAGTTTTATCTAAAGGATTTTCTTCCCCAATTTCAATTTTAACTTGGCTGTTATCTTTAAATTTGAGGGTGATTTCCTGGGAGGGTAGACCATATTTCTTGAGATCGGTGGGAGTTTCCTCGACCACTCTCTCCACCCGCAGGCTGGCGAAATCGTCGGCTAAACGATTGACTTCGTACCGATCAGCGGCAGCGGTAATAGGTTCCTTGATCAACCAGTCTTCTTCTCCTTCGCGGACAAAGTGAATTTTCTCCTCCCCTCTCTTTAGAATAATTTCTCTCACCTCATCGCCGGAACGGTCGACGAGTTTATCTTCTTTTTTTTCTTTCTTGAAAATTGACTCTGAGAGGAGGAAGAAACCCAAAAGGACAACAAAAGCGATGAATAGATAAAGGGTAGTTCTGAATTTCATAATGTCCTCCTCCTCAACCAGATTGAAAGTCCGATAGTCAAGACCAGGAGAGGCAGAATAATAATGGAGACGAAGAAGAGAAGTCGACCCTGAGTGGGAGTCATATTAATTGTCCTGGGATTTTGGGTTTTAGGCTGAATGGAGATTAAATCTTCTTCTTCAGTCAGCCAATTAACTGTGTTGAGGAAGAAGTTGCCGTTGCCAGAAAGATTATAATAGCGATTAGTGACAAAATCGGAATCGCCGAAAACAGCCAGGCGTCCTTCGGGTTGTTTAGTTTCTTCTTGGGTCTTTTCTGTTGAAGCTTTTTCCTCTGGTGATGATTTTTCTTGGTTCTTATTTTCCTTCTTATTTTCTTCTTGATTCGGCTGATTGGCAGTTTCTTTATTTGACTGGTTTTCTTTAGGGGGAGAAATGGTGGCCACGACAGCCAAATTAATTGGACCTCGGACGTCCTGGCCTTGGTTGAAAGTCACTTCCCGTTGATTGAGTTGTCTTTCCGACCAAGAGTTGGGACTGGTTTTGGCTAAAGCTTCCACCACCACCCCTTCAGGTTTTTCCTCAGCCACATTGACCGAGCGGGCGTAAGGGAAGAAAGTGGCGTAGCGGAAATTGCGGGTTATGGGATGATATTCATATTCACTGACCACAGGCATGAAATAGTCACCTCCAAGCAGACGAGAGACAGTATCCACGACTAAATCGTCTTCAAGTTGAATGCCAAATTCCTGGAGGAAGGGCTTGAGCCCAGGAGCACTTTGAGGGTCAATCATAAAAAAGACCCGTCCGCCGCGTTTTAGATAATTACGGATAGTTTCCAGTTCGTTGGGCAAAAGGTCTTTCCGGGGTCCAGGAATGACCAGAAGGGATAAATCTTTAGGAAAATTATCTGCCAAGGCCAGGGTGAGTTTCTTAACTTCATAGCCTAATTTTTCTAATTCGCTTTTTAACTGAGAGTAACCGCCGGCTTCACTGTCTTCAATACTGGCTTCACCATGACCTTCCAAGAAGTAAATAACTTTTTTCCTTTCTCGCGTGACCTTGATGATGGCATTGGTGATGTCTTCTTCCGAGGTAGTGGTAATGCGGCTTTCTTTATCTCCGCATTCAAAAATGGACGTGCCGTCTTCGCTGACTTCATAGCGTTTGACTAAGCCGGGATTTTTGTCCGGGTCAATAAATTCGTATTTGATTTTTCCTGAATGGTAAGCATAGATATGGAGAAGATCTTCCATTTTGGAGCGGTTGAAATTCCCTTCGCGGAAGAAACAGCGAATCATGACTTCCTTATTTAGGTTTTTCAAGACTTGGACACTTTTATCAGAGAGAGAATGGAGTTTAGCTTCGGTGAAGTCAAAACGGTAGTGATGGCGGGCTAGAAAAATATTAATAATCACCACTATACCCAGAACAAGGGCGATCATTAGGAAGAGATTGCTAGAATAAATAAAAGATTTCCGCCGGAAACTCTGTTTTAATTCCGAGAGATTAAGAGCAAAATAAACGATTAAAGCTACCAAGCCCACTCCGATGAGACTCAGACCTAGATATTTTTTATAGGTCCAGATCCGGAGGGCAATTAAGCCAGCAATGACCAGGATGAGCCCCACAGTATTGGTGTATTTACGTAGAATTTCCATGGTTTACCTCCATCTCCGAGATTGGATGACGGCGTGCGTGAGGAAAAGCCCCAGAAAAATAACACTTAAGTAGTAAACCAGGTCGGAAGTATCCAGAATTCCCCTGGTCATATCATCGAAGTGTTGAAAAAAGGAGAGATAATTAAGCACGTCTCTCCAAAAACCTGTGGCTGAGTAGGCTGCCCAATTAAGCACCCAGAAAAGTAAAAGAGCTCCGAAAGTCAGCATGGCGGCCACTATCTGGTTTTCCGTAACCGAAGAGAAAAAGAGACCGATGGCCATAAATGAGGCTCCCACGAGAAAGAGACCTAGGTAACCATTTAACAGAGGAGCCAGTTCGGGATTACCGTAGATGAAGGTAAAAAGCACTGGAATCCAAGTTAAAACGAGCATAGTTAGAAGAACCACCAGGGCGGCCGAGTATTTCCCCAAGATGATCTGATTGATAGATAGAGGTGAAGTGAAGAGAAGTTCATCTGTTTTTATCTTTTTTTCTTCAGCCAGGAGCCTCATGGAAAGAAGAGGAATAACTAGGAGCAGAATAATGCTAATATTGTGAAAGAGCGGTGAGAAAACCATCTGGTTGATGTTTAATTGCTGAAAATAATAAGGATTCTGGGCCATCTGAAGAGATTGAGAATTGAACCACCAGATGAGACTGTAGAAAAAGAAGCCGACCAAGACTAGAAAGACAGTAATAACCACATAGGCAATAGGCGAAGTAAAGTAAGTCTGAATTTCCTTTTTGCAAATTGCCCATATATTTCTCATTTTCGGATGCCTCCTCCCGAGATGACTTTGAGATATAAGTCTTCAATATTCATGGCGAGAGGTCTCATTTCTTCCAGCCCCAGATTCTTCTCCACCACTAAGCGGGTGATTTCATCCCGCAAGTCATGACCTTTGGGCCATTCAATTCGGAGACCTCCGTTTTCCACAGCCACCGAAGAAACATGGGGTAAGTTCTGGAACAAAGTTGCCACTTCCGTGCCTGCTTGGCGGAGCTTCAGCCAGACTCCATCTTTATCCAACAGAGAGGCAGTTAGCTCATCCAAAGAACCACTAGCCATTAGCTGACCTTCATTAATAATTACTACTCCATCGCAAGTTTGGGTGACTTCAGCCAAAATGTGAGTGGAGAGAATGATGGTTCTTTCTCCTTTGAAGGAGCGGATAAGCTGACGAATTTCGATTATCTGAGCCGGGTCTAAACCAATGGTCGGTTCGTCGAGAATGAGGACCTCAGGGTCATGAATGAGAGCTTGAGCCAGGCCGACCCGTTGGCGATATCCACGAGAGATATTTTTGATTAAGCGCGTCCGAACAGGACTCAGGCCCACGCGGTCGATAACTCGGTCAACGGCCTTTTTTATTTCTGGAGAGGGTATCTTTTTAATTTCGGCCACAAATTTGAGATATCCTTGGACGGTCATCTCTGGATAGAGAGGAACAACTTCAGGTAAGTAGCCAATGATACGTTTGACTTTGTCGGTTTCATCGAAAACATCAAAACCACCCACCCGGGCCCGGCCATCCGTGGCGGGCAAGTACCCGGTCAGAATCCTCATGGTAGTTGTTTTACCAGCTGCATTTGGTCCGAGAAACCCCCAGATTTTACCTTTTTCCACTTTAAAGGTGAGATCCCTGATAGCCACTAAATCACCATATTTTTTAGTCAGATGCTCAACTTCAATCATGCCTCCATCTCCTTCCTTTTTGATTTGATATCAGAAGTGGTTTGGATATTTATTATACAAAAAATTTAATTTATTTGCTTATCATTAATATAAATATAAACATTTCTAAAATCGTTGCGATTGTCAAGTTGATTAAAACTCTGGTAAGTATCCTTATTTTCGTGAGAGAGGGGCTCGGATCTTCACCTCCCATTTATCTTCGGGCCACATCTCGCGGTCCCTAGTTTTATGGGTTTATTAAATCATAAATTATAATCTTATTTTATTAGTTGAACTTTAATTTTGTCTGACCAGGGAGCAGGAGAGAGAAGGCGGGTCTGCACTTGCTATTTTTGACCTAAATTTGGTGATAGCTGACAGAGGAAATTTTGGCTTTGTTTAAAATTTGATATTCTTACTTTATCTTTCTCTTTCTTGTTGATTATTTTATAGTTAAGATGAAGCTCCATTGGGAAAAAGTGTTTTTTAATTTCCTTGTTAAGGAAAGGACAAGGAGTTTTTTCTTGCCCGGTGAAAGGTGGGGCCCTCAATTTTATTGGAAAAATTTTCTTTTCTTTTCTTTTCTTTTCTTTTCTTTTCTTTCCTTTCCTTTCCTTTCCTTTCCTTTCCTTTCCTATAGGGAAGGGCTAAGGTCTCTTTGGCTGGGTCATCTTGAGGTTAGTCTGGGCAAGGCTTGGGGAGAATTTTGGCCTTTGACTTTTACTTTAAGGCCTCTCCTCCTTGGAAACTACATTTTTTCGGGTAATGGGAGGCCCATTAGCTGTAAGGCAATCGACAGCGTATTTTGCAAATAATAGACAGTGATGATTCGGAGAAATTGAATCTTGGCCTCAGGTTCGGCCAAAATAGGGTATTTATGATAATAGGCATTAAATTTTTGACAAAGGTTAAAGGTAAATTTGGCCAGATTGGCTAATTCTAGAGTGACAATACTGTGCAGGACTTCTTCATCTAGCAAGGAGGCTAGATAAATAAGGTCCCACATCTCGTCAGCTTCCTGAGGATTAAGAGGGCTCAAGTCGATTTGGTTAAGCTTCTCTGGAGTGATTAAATCTTCTACTACGATTTTTTTTCTTTCTTTGAGTTTCCGGAAGATACTTTGAATCCGGACATAGGTATATTGGAGATAAGGCCCAGTTTCGCCTTCGAAGTTTAGGGCTTCATCAAAGTCAAACACGATAAGAGAATTGCGAGTATATTTAAGCATGAAATAGCGAAGAGCCCCACAGGCAATCTGATGGGCAATTTCTTCTTTCACCGGCCGGGGTAAGTCAGGATTGCGCTGGTCCACTTCATGATAGGCTTTGGCTTCCAAACGGTCGAGGAAATCATTGGCTTTGATACCCAAGCCTTTTCGACCTGATACCTCATAAAAACTTCTGTCTTCTTCGCCGGGAGGAGGTTCCAACCCGAGTTCTCGGAGGCTTTGAGGGGAAAGGGCGACCATCTCGTAGGAGAAATGAATGGATTTATCAGCTTCCTGGGGGTATCCCAAGCGTCGGAGTCCTTGAACAACCACATCTTGGAGATAGGATTGTCGAGTGTCAATGACATTATAGACTTTAGAGCCTCCACCAAAATGAACTTGATGAGGTGTCGGTTGATGGGTGGTGATCCAAATAGTGTGACCATTTTCTTGGAGAAAAGGTTCATAGTAAAAGTCTAAACCAAGAAGCCCTAGTTTCCACAATTGGTAAGCTATATCCTTACCCACATAGGTGACGGTTCCGTCGGAGCGGACAATCACCTTTTCTTTCTCTGTTCGATGAGTCAGAGGCATAATCCAGCAGCCTTTATTGGGGCCTTCTTGAGCCAAAGTTATAGCTTTTTTTTCTTGGAGGAGTTGGAAAGCTCTTTCCCAGAATTTGAGATGGAGGATGCTGCTTTCGCAGGGCAAAACATCATATGAAATATCGAGACGTTTCATTGTTTCCAAGTGAGCCCGAGCAATTTCCCGAGAGATATAAGCCGCTACCCGCGCTTCCTCGCCTTCACCTTTTTCAATTTTTTTTAGATAGACATTTCTTTTGTTTTGAGCTTGAGGGTGCTCCTGGAGATAAGCTGAGACCCGGGTATAAAGGTCCCAGCAATAGTCATCCAGTTTTCCAGATAGAGCTTGGATGTCGGCCAAAGTTTTTCTTTCAAGTTCCAGAAAACCGAAAACGACATCAACCACTTGGACGCCAGTATCGTCGATATAATTTTGAACTTCTACTTGTTCCCCTTTGTATTTCAGGCATCGAGCTAAAGTATCTCCTAAAACAGCATTACGTAGATGTCCAATATGAGCAGCTTTATTTGGATTAATGTTAGTATGTTCAATAATGATTTTTTTCTCTTCAGCCAACTCCTGTTTCTCCGTCTTGCCGAGAACCATTTCTTTAATAAATTTTTTCCGGTCCAAAAAAAGATTAAGATAACCCCCGCCAGCAATTTCTACCCGGGCCAGACCTTCAATTTGAGCTAATTGAGGTTGGGCTTGTTCAGCGATGTGGCGAGGGGGCTTTTTTATTTTCCGCGCCAATCGGAAAGGAAAAGGAAGAGCCACGTCGCCCATTTTAGAGGAGGGAGGCTGAGTCAGTTCCAGCTCTGCTTCTTCCAGAGGAAAAAGAGGAACAAGTTGCTCTCTTATTTTCTCTTTGAGGGATTTTCTCCACAATCTCATAGTTGGCTAATAATTATATCAAAATAGGGCCGGGGGACAAGTTAAAATAATATCTGGCTACAAATTTTCTTTTGCCTTGAGATTTAATTGAGTTTTCTGGGGAAACTTGCTTCTTTTAGGAAAAAGAATTTAATACAGCGATAATTTTGTTCAAAAAGATAAAGGTTAGACGGCCTGATTTGCCACTTGGTTTTTTGGTTCAGAAATTATCCTTGAATACTCGGCCTTTCTGTGGTATCAAAATAGTTTCAAAAGGAGATTTTAAAATGAAACAGACTCGCCTTTATCCTCTTCATAAGAAACTCAAAGCTAGAATGATTGAATTTGCCGGCTGGGAGATGCCGGTGGAATACACCGGCATAGTTGAGGAACACCTGGCTGTCAGGACTAAAGCCGGTCTTTTTGATGTTAGTCATATGGGGGAAATTTTAATTACTGGTCCAGAGGCTCTGAATTTTGTTCAGTTCCTTACTCCCAATAATGCCGCCAAACTTTTCCCGGGAAAAGCTCAGTATTCTGCTCTGACCACGGAAAAGGGAACCTTTGTTGATGATTTATTGGTTTATTGTCTTGACGAAGGGAAGTATTTACTGGTGGTTAACGCGGCTAACACTGATAAAGATTATCAATGGGTGTTGAGTCATCAAGGAAATTTTCAAGTGACAGTGGAGAATCAAAGCGATCTAGTGACCCAACTCGCTCTCCAGGGGCCTTTGGCTGAGGAGATTTTGCAGCCGATTGTCGAGAAGATTGATCTATCTCAATTGAAACCTTTCACTTTTAGCTGGGGGACAATTAAAGGAGAAGAGGTTCTGGTTTCTCGGACTGGCTACACAGGGGAAGATGGTTTTGAGATCTACACTTATTCTGAGAAACCGGCTCTTATTTGGGAAGTCATTCTGGAACAAGGGGAAAGTAAGGGTTTATTACCAGTAGGCCTAGGAGCTCGGGATACTCTTCGTCTAGAGGCCTGTTTAATGCTTTATGGAAATGATATCGACGAAACCACCACTGTTCTGGAAGCCGGCTTGGGTTGGATTGTTAAATTTAAAAAAGGCGATTTTCTGGGAAAAGAAGTCCTTCTTCGACAGAAGGAAGAAGGAGTGCGACGGAAACTAGTCGGCTTTGAGTTGTTAGAAAGAGGTATTCCCCGGCCTCATTATCCCGTTTATATTGATGGTCAAGAAGTCAGCCAAGTAACTTCGGGTACTTTTTCTCCTTATCTCAAAAAAAGCATTGGTTTGACTTATTTGCCAGTAGAATATACCCAGGTAGGGACGGTTTTTGAAGTAGGGATAAGGGGTAAAAGAGTTAAGGCCCAAGTGGTTCCCACTCCATTTTATAAAAGGGCCAGGGAGTGACCGTGACCAATGGCAATAAGGAGGAAATAATGTATCCTAATGATTATTATTATAGTCAAGATCATGAATGGATTAAGGTCGAAGACGGCCAAATTGGTGTGGTTGGGATTACTGACTTTGCCCAGAAACAATTGGGAGATGTAGTTTATGTAGAGTTGCCTGAAGTGGGCACGCAACTTGAATTTCATCAAACACTGGGCGTAGTTGAGTCAGTTAAAGCCGTTTCGGATATTTATTCCCCGGTCTCAGGGGAAGTAGTGGAAGTTAACCAAGCCTTAAATGATAATCCGGAATTAATCAATGAAGACCCTCATGGCCAGGGCTGGATTGTTAAGATTAAGATTAAAGATGAGTCGGAATTGCAGAAATTGATGTCAGCCACTGAGTATGAAAAATATATCGAGGGTATCGAAGAGTAATCATCATTTATCTTAAAAACAAATTGAAGGATTGAATAATGAAATATATCTCTCTTTCCACTCAGGACATAAAAGAAATGATGAAGGTCATTGGGATTGACCATCTCGATGACTTGTTTACTACTATTCCAGAAAAGATAAGGTATCCTGGAGCCTTAAAAATTCCCGGTCCTTTTTCGGAACCAGAATTAGTTCAGCTTTTTCAAGAAATGGCTGAACACCAGAACAGTTATGCTTCCTTAACCAGTTTTTTAGGGGGCGGAGCTTATCCCCATTTTATTCCGGCGGTGGTTGATTATGTCAGCAGTCGAGGGGAATTTGTTAGTCCTTACACTCCTTATCAACCTGAAGTAAGTCAGGGAACATTACAAGCTATTTTTGAGTTCCAAACGCTTATCTGTCAACTGACTGGCCTGGACATGGCCAATGCTTCTCTTTATGATGGAGCTTCAGGGGCAGCCGAGGCAGTTTTAATGGCCAGTCGAATTACCCGCCGACCGAAAGTAGTTCTAGCGGCCAGTCTTCATCCTCAATATCGACAGACAATCAGAACTTATTGCCGCAATATCGGTTTAATCCTAGAGGAAGTGGCTTTCACTGAAGAGGGGCGCGTGGATCTGGAGTCTCTCGACAAGCTGGTTGATAATCAGACAGCCGCGGTGGTTGTCCAATCTCCCAATTATTTTGGGGTGGTGGAAGAGTGGGCCCCTGTTTTTCAAATTAGCCGCCAGAAGGGAGCTCTAGGTATTGCGGTCATAGCTGAAGCATTGTCTTTGGCTCTCCTTCAGCCCCCTGGAGAGGCAGGAGCTGACATTGCTACTGGAGAGGGCCAATCTTTCGGGCTGCCTCTGGCTTACGGGGGGCCTTATCTAGGATTTATGGCTTGTCGCCAAGAATTTATCCGCCAATTTCCGGGGCGAATTGCTGGTGAAACCATTGATGTTGAAGGTCGGCGAGGTTATGTTTTAACTCTTTCGACCCGAGAGCAGCATATCCGTCGGGAAAAAGCTACCTCCAATATTTGCACTAATCAAGCCTGGTGTGCTTTGCGGGCCACTATTTATCTCGAGTTGTTGGGTCGAAGGGGCTTGCGTGAACTGGCTCTCCACAACTTTTATAAAGCTAATTACTTACGGGAAGAATTGAGCAAAATACCCGGACTGAGCTTAAAGTTTAAAGGGCCGGTGTTTAACGAGTTTGTCCTCCAGCTCCCAGTGGCTCCTTCTCAGCTAGAGCCTTATTTTCGAGAGAAAAAAATTATTCCTGGAGTGAAGCTGGAAGAAGATTATCCCCAACTCAAGAATTGTCTCTTAATTTGTGCTACTGAAGTTCACTCCAAAGACCAGCTGGATAAACTGGTTGAAGTTATGGCCGCAGCCCTGGACCATCGGCCAAAGAAAGGAGGGCAGTCATGATCAGAGAGCCTTTGATCTTTGAACTTAGTGACCAAGAAAAGAGTGCTTTCCTTTGGCCACCTCTGGACGTACCTGCCCCCAAGGAAAAGTTGGCTGGATTACCCTTGCGCCAGGAGATTAGTGACTTTCCCCAGGTCTCCGAGCCAGAAGTAGTTCGTCATTTCCATCGTCTATCCCGAACAAATTATTCAGTGGATGAAGGATTTTATCCCCTAGGTTCCTGTACAATGAAATTCAATCCCAAAGTTAATGAAAAGGTGGCTGCTTTAAGTGGCTTTACTGGAGGTCATCCTTTGCTGCCTGAGGATTTAGTCCAAGGTAATTTAAGAGTCTTAAAGTGGCTGGAGGAGTTGTTAAAAGAGATCACTGGCATGGCGGCCTTTACGCTCCAGCCGGCGGCGGGAGCCCACGGAGAATTAACCGGAATGATGCTTATCCGTTCTTATCATGAACGTCAAGGACATCCTCGAAAATATGTCCTTATCCCCGACTCAGCTCATGGCACCAATCCTTCTAGTGCCCATCTTTGTGGTTATCAAGTGATAGAAATCAAATCCAATGAGCAAGGCACGGTTGATTTGGCAGCTCTGCGAGAGGCCATGACCGAAGAAGTGGCCGCCCTGATGATTACCAATCCCAACACGCTGGGCATTTTTGAATCCAATATTAGTGAAATTGCTGATATTGTTCATCAACGGGGAGGCTTTCTCTATATGGATGGAGCCAATATGAATGCTCTGATGGGGCGTTTCCGACCGGGGGATAGTGGAGTTGATGTGATTCATTTGAATTTACATAAGACATTTTCCACTCCTCATGGAGGAGGCGGTCCGGGCTCCGGACCAGTTGGCGTTTCGGAGAAGTTGGAGCCTTTTCTGCCGGTGCCGGTTGTGGTTCAAGAGGGTGATAGATTTCGTCTAGATTACAACCGACCTTATTCTATAGGTCGAGTGAGAAGTTTTTATGGAAATTTTTTGGTGGTGGTCAAAGCTTTGGCTTATATTCTGGCCCTGGGCAGTCAAGGATTAAAAGAAGTTTCGGGAATAGCGGTTCTTAATGCTAATTATATTCGTCGCAGCTTGGAAGATGTTTATTACCTTCAATACACGACACCCACTCTTCATGAATGTGTCTTTTCCGATAAATTCCAGAGGAAGTATGGTGTCAATAATTTGGATATCGCCAAAAGACTGATTGACTATGGTCTTCATCCGCCGACTGTCTCGTTCCCTTTGACTGTTCACGGAGCTTTGATGATTGAGCCTACTGAGACAGAAAGTAAGAGAGATCTGGATATGTTTATTCAGGCGATGAGAAAAATTGCCCAGGAAGCGGCTCAACAGCCAGAGTTGTTGAAGGAGGCTCCTCACACTACCTATGTCCGGAGGCTGGACGAAACCAGAGCCGCGCGGCAGCCAGTTTTACGCTGGCGACCGGAGGGCTCCGATCGGGAGTAAAGGAGGAGGAAGAAGAGCTTTTATGTCGATTCAATCCCTTATTTTAAATCTCCATCATTTTTGGGCTGAACAGGGATGTTACCTGGCTCCTTCTTATGATGTAGAAGTGGGCGCGGGCACTATGACCCCAGATACATTTTTCCGGGTCCTGGATAAACGACCTTGGAAGGTGGCCTATGTCCAGCCTTCTCGGCGCCCTACTGATGGGCGTTTTGGCGAAAATCCCCATCGGGTGCAGAAGCATTTTCAATATCAGGTGATTATGAAGCCTTCCCCAGATAACATTCAACAACTTTATTTGCAGAGTCTCGAAAGGCTGGGGATAAATCTTAAAGAGCATGATATTCGTTTTGATGAAGATAACTGGGAATCTCCTACCATCGGGGCTTGGGGAGTCGGCTGGCAGGTTTTATTGGATGGTCTGGAAATAACCCAATTTACCTATTTTCAACAGGCTGGGGGTCTTGACCTTTTTCCTGTTCCCGTGGAGATTACTTATGGAATAGAAAGGCTGGAGATGTTTTTAGAAGGCAAAGATAATATCTATGATTTACTTTGGTCTGAGGATGTGACCTATCGGGAACTTCGATGGATAGAAGAACGTCAATTTTCTGAATTCAATTTTAATCAAGCCAATCTTGATTTTATTCGGGAGGCTTTTAGTCAATACCTCCAGGAAGCAGGCGAGTTGGTCCAGAAAGGATTGCTCTTACCGGCTTATGATGAGTGTTTGAAGTGTTCTCATTTATTTAATTTACTGGATGCCCGGGGAGCGATAAGTGTCACTGAGAGGGTAAAACTTATCTCTCAGATTAGGTCCCGCGTGTTGGAAATTGCCCGTCAATATGTTTCCCAGGGAGAAGAATAAGTGAAGGAATTCCTGCTGGAGATTTATACCGAAGAAATGCCGGCTGCCCACATCAAAGCTGGATTGGCCCAACTTGAAGAAGGCTTGAAAAGGGAGTTAACAGCTCGGGAAGTGGAATGGGCAGAGTTGAGAACTTATGGCACTAATCGCCGCTTGGTAGTTTTCGCCCAATTAGCTCCAGCTCAACGAGAGAGAGAAGAATTGATCATCGGCCCCCCCCGAAAAGTAGCTTTTGATGAGCAGGGAAAGCCAACGCCGACCCTGCTCGGATTCGCTAGGGCCAAAAATATTCCCCTTAAAGAGTTGGAGGTGGTCCAAACTCCCAAGGGGGAGTATGTGGGAACAAGCAAAAAGATAAAAGGTAGCCCCACTCATCAGATATTGGAGGAGATTCTGCCTATACTCATCACTTCTTTGTCCTTTCCCAAAATGATGCGTTGGGGAAATAACCGTTTGCGTTTCTCCCGTCCCATTCACCATATCCTCTGTTTATATGGAGGGCGGTTGATTAAGTTTCAAGTGAGTGGTGTGGCCTCGGCTAAATTTACCTGTGGTCATAAAATCCAAGCTCCTCAAAAATTTTCTCCTAAGGATTGGGATGAATATCGACGACAGCTCCGACAGCAGGCAGTTGTGGTTGATCCAGGGGAAAGAAGAAAGATGATTGAAAAACAGATGACCACTCGGCTTTCTTCTTTAGAAGCAGAAGTTTACCCCGACGAGGAGCTTTTAGAGAAGTGGGTTTATGATGTGGAATATCCCTATGTGTTTCTGGGAAAATTTCCGGAGAAGTACCTCAAACTGCCTCTTGATGTTTTAAGTACGGCCATGAAAGAGGGGCAAAGTCTGTTTGCTGTGGTCAAGAAAAGAAAACAGCTGCCTTATTTTCTTGGCTTAGCTGATACTCGGAGCGATCGCCGCGGCTTGATTAAGGCTGGTAATGAACGGGTTCTCCAAGCCCGACTGGAAGATGCACTCTTTTTCTGGAATCAAGATTTGAAAACTTCTTTAGAAGAGAGAAAGAGAGACTTGAGCAGAATCATTTTTCAAGAGACACTAGGAACTTATGAGGATAAAGCTAAGCGCTTAGCCAGTATTATTAGTTATTTGGCCAAAAAACTGGAATTGACTCAGGAAAAGAAAGATTTAGTTCTAGCGGCTGAATTAGCCAAAGTTGATTTGTTGACCGAGATGGTGCGGGAATTTCCTTCTTTACAGGGAAAAATCGGCGGCTTGTATGCCCGCCAAGAGGGTTATCCCTGGCCTGTTTGGAAGGCGATTTATGAGCATTATTTACCCCAGAGCTGGGAGGACCCTTTGCCTTCCACCTTGAACGGTTGTCTCCTGTCTTTAACCGATAAAATTGATTCAATAGTTGGAGTCATTGGCCTGGGGGTTGATATTTCTGGTTCTAAAGATCCTTTTGGTCTACGCCGGGAAGCTCAGGGAGTCTGTAAGATAATTTTGGACAGAAAACTTAATTTCTCCCTGCGGCGTCTGGTGAAAAAGGTGATCAAAACTTATGAAAATCGTTTAACCCTGGCCCCTGAAGTTTTGGAAGAGAAATGTTTGGATTTTTTCCGAAATCGGCTGGAGTACATTTTTTCCCGCCAGGGCTATCGGTACGATTTGATTAAGGCGGCTCTGGGACCTGGAGTAGATAATGTTTATTATTCCTGGCGACGGGTGGCTGCTTTGGATAACCTGAAAGAGACAACTCGATTTATACAGCTTACCCTGCTGGCTAAACGAGTAAAAAATATTTTGGGTGATATTCCAGAATATCGTTTGAATCCAGATATATTTTTGGCCAAAGAAGAGAAAGAACTATATTCTTCATTTTTAATCATTAAAGAAAATATTTCACCTCTTCTCAGAAAAGGAGATTTCCTGCGGGCCTATCGAATGGTGTTGAGTCTCCAATCCCCCATTAATAACTTTTTTGACCGGGTTTTGGTCATGGTTGAGGATAAGAGAATTAGACGTAATCGGTTGGCTTTACTTCAGCAATTAAAGGCACTTTTTGAGGACCTAGCTGATTTCTCCCAGATTGTGATTGAAGGAGAGAAGAGATAGAGCGAGAGAAAGAAAAAGGGAATTATTCTTTCTCTTTATATTTTTGTAATTCTTCCTCAGGGGCGAATTTTTGTTCCAGGGCTATTATTTTAACTAAATTACCGGGATAGTTTTGATTTCTTTTTTCCCCGTAAGGATGAAACTGAACCCCGATTTGATAGCGATAACTTTTACCGGGGTTAGGGGTAAACCAACGAACTTTACCTTTCATTAAAAGGGGTGCCCTTTCTCCAGGCACAGAAATAGCCAGGATTAATTCCTGATTAATTTTAAGTTTTTTTTGCCCAAGGAAACGGAGACCTCCCCGACTAATATCTAGGACAGGACAAAATTCTTCTTCATATGTTTTTGGGGTAAACAGGATTCTTTTCTTTTTATAGTTGACCGTGGCTCCTGGGATTTCAAAACGAATACAAGCTCGTCTTTCTAAACCCTTATATTCCATCTCCGGCCTCCTGACTGTTTATCGTCCCCCTCCATCCTTATTCATAAATTTTACAAGCTTTTAAAACTATATCATATTGATTATAAAAGTCAAAAATAAATTTTAAAACAAGAAAAATTGCGGGAATTATTTCTTTTCTTTTCTTTTCTTTTCTTTTCTTTTCACTCCATGGGGAAAGTAGAAACCTGCTCCTTCGCTGCCCAGGACTTTTTGTCTCTTTCTAGAGTGGCATGAGAATTATCTAACCTAAATTAGAGAGGTCCCAACTTCTTTCTTCTTAATGTTTAATTGATTATAATGTAAAAAATGATACTTTCCGCCGGCATGGTCGTTGTCCATCGCCAGTCTCAGGAGTGGCTATTTCTTCTTCTTAGGGCATTTCGAAACTGGGATTTTCCCAAAGGCGAGGTAGGTCAAAATGAGGATCCTTGGGAGGCGGCTCTCCGGGAAACAGCTGAAGAAACGGGTTTGACTGAGTTAGCTTTTCCTTGGGGAAAAGAATTTAAAGAAACAGAACCTTACCGGGGCGGGCAGAAGATAGCTCGTTATTATTTGGCCTTATCCTCTCAACCCCAGGTGGAACTTAAAGTAAATCCGGAATTGGGCAAGCCTGAACACCACGAATATCGCTGGGTGACTTATGAAGAAGCCCGGCGATTATTGCCTCCCCGTCTCCAACCCATTCTGGAGTGGGCCAGGCAAAAAATAAAGTCTTCGCCTTCCCTTTAAATATTATTCTTTTTTCGCGGCTAGTTAAGAAGAAAAGAAGACTAAATTTATCTCAGAGTCCCTTCGTAATGAGCTGTTAACTGGCGTTTGCGGACTGCTTCAGGTGTGTAGAGTGGCAAGAGGACTGGAGCAATCCGGTCTGTCTCGATGCCTGCTTCTTTTAATTCTTGTTCATATTTAAGCACATGTTCTAAGGTAAGTTTGCCTAACTTGACTTTTTGGACATAATTAGCGGCATTGAAACCGGCTCGGCGACCAAAGACGTTATAATCCAAGACAGAATTGCCCATCAGACGATTTCGGCCGTGAACACCACCTGAAGCTTCGCCAGCTACATAGAGCCCAGGGATGGAAGTTTCGGCTTTATCATTAATCTCGATACCGCCGTTTTGATAATGGAGAGTAGGGAAGATAAGCATGGGTTCTTTAGTAATATCGATGCCATAGCGGTTGAACTGACGGAACATGGCGGGAAATTGTTTTTTAATGTAGCCTTCCCCCTGGAGCATTTCAATCAAAGGAGAATCCAACCAGATGCCCACCCGACCACTCTGGGTGGTGACTCCGTTTTTCCGTCCTATACATTCCCGAATAATAGCCGCCGCTTCCACGTCTCTTGGTTCTCGAGGAAAGACAAAGAGTTCGCCGTCCTTATTAACCGGTTGGCCTCCGGCTCCCCGGATCTTTTCAGTGATTAAAAAGCCGGCGATTTGTTCGGGGTAAACGGCTCCGGTAGGATGGTACTGAACTGAATCCATATAGAGCAGGTTAGCACCCGCTCGGTAAGCCATAATCAGACCATCTCCCGTAGCTCCGTAATGATTGGTGGTGTCAAAACCGCGGATGTGAAGACGACCGAATCCACCAGTAGCAATGATGGTGGCTTTGGCTCTAACGGTGAAATATTCTTCTGTTTCCATATTATAAAGAATACCGCCGGCACACTGCCCGTTTTCATCCAGAAGTAATTCCACAGTAGGCATAAATTCCAGAACTTCAATCATATCAGGATGATTGCGGACTTCATCCATCAGAGTTCGCATAATAATGGCGCCAGTGTAGTCACGGCAGGAATGCATTCTTTTTCGGGAAGTGCCGCCACCATGCAAAACCTGCATCGTGCCGTCGGGAAGTTTATCCCAGACCACTCCCAGTTCTTCTAACCATTTGACGATTTTGGGTCCATCTTCAGTTAAAGCCCGGACTAATTCAGGCTTATTGTCAAAATGCCCACCCCCCATGGCATCGAGATAGTGACGCGTGGGTGAGTCTTGGGGCATATCGGCCGCCTGCATTCCGCCTTGAGACATCATTGAATTGGCATCTCCCAACCGAAGTTTAGTGGAGATAATAGATTTAGCCCCGTTTCGCATAGCCTCAATAGCTGCAGCGCAACCACCACCGCCACCACCGATGATAAGAATATCGGTTTCGTAATCAGGCTGACTTAGATCGAATTTTTTAGGATCGATCCGACTGTGGGACTCTAAAAGATCAGCCACCTCAGCAGTCAGAAGCTCTCCCTTGTTAGGACCCACCCGAACTTTACGCCGGGCATCAGGTTTATAATCGGGGTGAAATTTCTGGAGGACATCCTCTCTTTCTTCCGCTGACATAGGGGGAAAGACAGGTTTCCCTGATTTAGCCAGTTCAAAACGTTTGGCCCGCGTCTGGGCAACTTTGTCCAACGAAGGTTTCATATATTCTGGGTACATTTTTTACTCCTTCTTAATATTTATTCCATATCTCGTTCGTAATAGAGTTTTTTCAATTCTTCGCGACTCATCTTCATGAGTTTTTCGTACTCAGCGTCATATTTATGCTCTTCAATTTCTTTAATTCTTTCTTCCAAATGTTGACTCTTTTTGTTGAGATATCGACCATACAATCGCCTCGCTAAGAGCCCGACGTTGAACTGGACTATTTCAGCCGGACAGCGGATGGCGCAGAGACCGCAGCACAAACAATCAAAAGAAAGATCCATGACCATTTCGATGTCGCCCCGTTTAGCAGCCTGAATATAATCCATCACTTCCAAGTCCTGAGGGCAGGCTTTAGTGCAAGTGGCACAAGCTACACAACGAAATATTTCGGGGTAGAGGAGTTGGAACGTTTCCACTGTTGGTTTGAGCTTTTCTAGGTCATAAATAGCTTTTTTGGGTGGAATGGCTGGTAATTGGGCCAACCACATACCATCTTGAACGAGAGTGGTGCAAGCTAAACCAGTATAAATTTTAAAGTCACCGGGTAGTCGATAGACTGTGGCACAGGCTCCACAGAATCCTTCCCGGCAACCCGCTCCTCTTTTAATTTGATAACCAGCGTACTCAATCGCCCCCATAATAGTTGAACCAGCGGGGACCTTGTAGGCTTTGCCCATGATATAAACAGTGACGAATTCTGTATCGGGCTCCGCTGTTTTCTTGGTAGGCTTTTTCTGAGTTTGGGGGGAGCTATCTCTTTGTCCTATGTCTTGCTTCATGTTTATCCTCCCTGTTTAGAGTTATAAGGGGAATCTGCCTGACTTGAGTATGATAAAGATAAAGACAAACACATCGCTTATTCCCCGGAGGGGGGCCCTCCATTTTCAGGTAATTTCAGTTGGCCGAGTTTACGAATGAAATCAGTAAACTCATTCATGACGTTGACAAATTTTTTTCCCTCAGCCGCCGAAATCCATTCCAGGCGAAGCCGGTCGGGATTGATCCCAAAATCTGCCAGAAGTTTTTTGAGAAGTTTGACGCGGCGGAGAGTTTTATAATTACCATCCTGATAATGGCAATCACCGGGGTGACAACCGCCGATAATTACGCCATCAGCTCCTTTTTTGAAAGCCCACAGCACATGCTGGGGGTCGACCCGCGAGGAACACATTACCCGAATAATGACACTGTTGGGTTGATATTCCATTCTGGAAGTACCGGCTAAATCAGCCCCGGCTGAGGTACACCAGTTACAAGCAAAACAGACTATTTTTGGTTCAAATTCAGCCATTTTATCTATTTTTCTCCTTCCAAGATGGTATCCACCATGGACAGAATTTGCTCATCGGTGAAATTTCGCTGCTGAGCAGCGCCGGAAGGACAGGCAGCGATGCAAGCGCCGCAGCCTTCACATAAAACTTCATTAACAATAACTATCCCTTTTTCTTCATCAAAGATGCGGGCATCATAGGGACATTGAGAAATGCAGAGTTTACAACCACAGCAGACGTTTTCATCAACTTCGGCTACAATCGGGTCATGGGTAAGTTCATCAGCCGAGAACATTGCCAAGACTTTGCTGGCAGCTCCACTGGCTTGAGCCACCGTTTCTGGGATATCTTTAGGGCCTTGAGCCATCCCCGCTAAGAACATGCCAGAAACCATGCTTTCGACAGGTCTGAGTTTGGGATGAGCTTCAGAAAAGAACCCGTCTTTATCCACCGAAATTTTAAGTATTTTGGCTAATTCTGTGGCTCCTCGAGAAGGTCGGATAGCCATAGCCAGAACGACCATGTCGGCTTCAATTTGAATATCTTTTCCGGACAGAGTATCAACACCCCAGACAATTACTTTTCCATTTTGTTGAAAGACTTTGGAAACTTTTCCTCGGAGATAAACAACACCGTCTTCTTCCGTGGCTCGTTGGACAAATTCTTCGTAACCTTTACCTCCAGAACGGATATCAATGTAAAAAACATAGGCTTGACCGTCGGGGACATGATGTTTGTAAAGCATGGCGTGTTTAGCCGTATACATGCAACAAATTTTTGAGCAATAAGCATTGTGGAGTTCAGGATCGCGAGAACCACAGCACTGAATAAAGACCACCTCTTTAGGTACTCGATGATCGGAAGGCCGAAGCACTTCTCCTTTGGTGGGCCCGGAAGCTGATAACAATCGTTCAAACTGGAGACCGTCAAGAACATCAGGAATCCGGCCGTAACCGTATTCAGCCATTCTTTCTTTTTCATATAGGTCATAACCAGTGGCCACCACAATAGCCCCGACTTCTTCTTCAATGATTTGAGGTTTCATGTCGTAATCGATAGCCTTGGGTTCGCAGACATCAATACATTTACCACAAGCAATAGGGACTAAACCGGGGCAATGCTCACTATCCAGAGTGTAGGCGGCTGGTATGGCTTGAGGAAAGGGGATATAAATAGCTTTCCGGCCGGTTAAACCCAGATCAAATTCATTGGGAACCACTACCGGACAGACTTCAGCACATTCCCCACACAGAGTACAAGCGTCAGGGTCGACATAGGTGGGTTTTTTCAAAATTTTAACTTTAAAATTACCGACAAACCCAGAAATTTCCTGAACTTCGCTGTAAGTCAGCAGTTTGATGTTGGGATGTTTGGAAACTTCCACCATTTTTGGCGTAAGAATACATTGAGAACAGTCAAGGGTAGGGAAGGTTTCGGATAACTGGATCATATGGCCGCCGATAGAGGGACTTCTTTCGACCAGAATGACTTCATAACCACCGTTGGCGATATCTAGAGCAGCCTGAATACCGCTGATACCGCCCCCAATCACCAGAGCTCTTTTAGTCAGGGGAACACTTATGGGTTCCAAGGGGATGTTGCGTTGGACTTTTTCAACTATACTTTTAGTAATTTTAATAGCTTTGGCGGTAGCTTTTTCCTTATCTTTGTGGACCCAGGAACATTGCTCCCGAATATTGGCAATTTCACACTGGTAAGGGTTGAGGCCGGCCATATTAGTGGCCTTACGGAATGTGGATTCGTGGAGAGTAGGTGAGCAGCAAGCCACAACGACACTATCCAAATTCTTTTCTTTAATAGATTCAATGATTAATTTTTGTCCCGGGTCAGAACACATATAAACGTAATCCGTCGCGAGAACAACTCCTTCGTGTTTGGCCAAAGTAGCAGCCACCTTCTTGACATCGACTGTTCCCGCGATATTAATTCCACAATGACAGACGAAGACACCGGTTCGTTTCTTGTTTTTCATCTCTTGCCTCTCAGGGAGAAGATTTGTTCAGACACTTTCAATTATTTCTTGGCCTTTGATTTTTTGGCGGAAGCTTTTCCTTTGGTTTGGCCTTTTTCTTTTTCCGCCAAAACTTGAAGTCCGTATTCATAGCCCCGGTCAAAAGCTTTAAGGTTAAGCTCAAGAAAGCGGTCAGGCACCAGCCCAGGCAAAGCCTTTTTCATTGAGTCAGGGGTAACGATTTTAGTCACCGCCGTGAAAAAGCCAAGCATGACTAAATTAGCGATAATCCGATTACCCAGTTCTTCAGCAAAACGAGTAGCTGGGATAGCAAAGAGTTTGATTTTACCCCGAGGAGGACGAGGTTTGACTAAGTCTTTATCAATGATAAGAATACCATCCTCCCGCAGTTCGGGTTCATATTTATCATAGGCTTCCTGGGACATGGCTACTAGAATTTCTGGTTGAGTGATATAAGGATAAAGAACACGGTCATCTGAAACCACCAACTGAGAGCTACAGGCGCTGCCTCGCGCTTCGGGTCCGAAGCTTTGGTTCATGGTGGCATGTTTATTATCGTAAAGAGCCAGGGCTTTGCCGGTGATTAAACCGCACCGGATTATCCCCTGTCCACCGAATCCAGAAAATCTAATCTCGGTCATGGTTAATTCTCCCGTAAAGTTGATAATCGTCTCCCAGAACTCGGGTGAAATGCTGATTCATAGCATCGAGAAAAGTGGGTTTATCCTTATCCACAAATTTGCCCACAATTATTTTTCCCTGAAAGGAAATGTCTAATTGTCGGGTATCGGCTCCATGTTGAATTTCAGAATTGTCGTAGTAATAACGGAGGAGATTCAGACCGTCACCCAAGCGATTACGGCGGGCGTAGAGGGTGACACAGGGAGTGATAACTTCAATAAAAGAAAAGCCTTTTCTCTGCAAAGCCTCCATAATGGACATGGTGACCCGGCGGAGATGGAGGGCGGTCCAACGGGCGACATAAGTGGCTCCAGCAGCCTCCATCAAAAAGGGTAGATTAAAAGGAAACTCAAAATTACCGTAGGGAGCTGTGGAAGCATTAGCTTCTAGGGGAGTAGTGGCAGCTACCTGGCCACCAGTCATGGCGTAGTTAAAATTATTGACACAGATGACGACTAGATCCATATTGCGACGGGCGGCGTGAATAAGGTGATTACCGCCAATTCCAGCTAGGTCTCCGTCGCCGCTGAAGACCACCACTTTCAGTTCAGGATTGGCTAATTTCAGACCTGTGGCAAAAGCTACTGCCCGTCCGTGAGTCGTATGGAAAGAATCAAGCTTAATATAGCCAGCGACTCGTCCGGTACAGCCGATTCCAGAAACAACCGCTACTTTATCCAGATCTAGGTCGGTCTTTTTCAAAGCTTCAGCAAAAGAAGTTACTACAGTCCCAATCCCGCAGCCTGGGCACCAGATGTGAGGAATTCGGTCCATCCGGAGTAAATCTTCAATGGGATTTCTTTCTTCTAATCTATCTTCGGCTTTCATTTGACTGCCTCCTTAATGGCTTTATAAATGTCTTCTGGGTTGTGGACCCAACCACCGCAATGGGGAACATGAATGACCTTAGCTTGACCTGCGGCACACCGTTCCACTTCAAAAACAATCTGACCGTAGTTGATTTCTGGGACAACAAAGGCGGCCACTTTAGGGGCTAATTCTCTAATTCTCTTTTCAGCAAAAGGCCAGACGGTGATCAAGCGAAGAGTGCCGACTTTGATGCCTTCATCTCGGGCCTTCTGGACGGCCCGCGTAGCTACCCGGGAAGTAATACCGTAAGAAAGAACTATTACTTCAGCTGTATCTGTTTCATCTTCTTCTAATATGATAATTTTGTCGGCATTCTTCCTGATTTTGTCGCAAAGATGGCGGACACACCAATCCTGGCATTCAGCGTTGATGACCGGATAGCCTCGCTCGTCGTGGGTCAAACCAGTGGTGTGGAAACGATAGCCATCGCCGGCTTTGACCATGAAGGGAATGCCATCCTTATCCAGTTTGTAGGGAAGGTACTTGTCTTTAGGACCCGTATACCATTTTCTCTCGACGACTTCAATTTCTTCAGCTGGAGGGATAACTACCTTTTCGTGCATATGGCCGACGCACTCATCGGTCATAATGAAAGTGGGCACCCGATATGTCTCAGCTAGGTTAAAAGCCTCAATAGTTAGGTCGAAACATTCCTGGGGCGAATCAGGGGCAAGAGCAATGACTTCATAGTCGCCATGGGAACCCCATCGGGCTTGCATAATATCCTGTTGCCCAGCCAGGGTAGGTAGCCCGGTGGAGGGACCACCTCGTTGGACATTGGCAATCACCAGCGGGGTTTCCATCATACAAGCCAGACCAATGTTCTCCTGCATTAAAGAGAAGCCCGGGCCAGAGGTTACGGTCATGGCTTTTTTGCCACCCCAAGCAGCTCCGATGAGTGCGGCGATGGAACCGAGTTCGTCTTCCATCTGAATGAAGACGCCTCCCACTTTGGGGATCCGGGCGGCAAATCGTTCAGCAGTTTCGGTGGAGGGAGTGATGGGATAGCCAGCAAAAAAACGACATCCAGCGGCCAGAGCACCCTCGGCGATGGCGTAGTCCCCATCCAGGTAGTGGACTCCAGTTAACACTCCCTTAGGGTCGGCTTTCACTTTTTTCACGGTCTTCCTCCTGTTTTAGGGTTACAAAAATTGCAAATTCCGGACAAATTGCTTCACAGAGCTGACAGTAACAGCACTCATCCTCGTTTTTGACATAGGGAGGATGATATCCTTTGATGTTAAATTCATCGGATAATTCCAAAACATCTCGCGGACAATATTCCACGCAAAATCCACACCCCTTACAGCGGTCTTTAATGATGTGGATTTTGCCTTTTTTGGGTTTTAATTCTCCAAAATATATCATGGCTCCCTCAGATTAAACCTTTGGATTTTAAGATAGGTTTTGGGTCAATATAATGTAAGTCAAGTCGAAGCTTTTCTTCAGGACAACCGAGCGCTAAAGCAGCTAATTGGGTGAAGTAGAGCACGGGCATATGTTGGAATTCAGGGAATAATTGGCGAGTTTCTTTTTGGCGTGAATCTAGATTGAAAGCGCAAAGCGGGCAACTGACAACCACGACTTCAGCGCCTGCTTCCCGAGCTGAATTGATTATCTGGTAAGTCCTTTCGGCCACAATCTGGGGGTTGTCCACGGTTTTATAAGCAGCGCAGCATTCTGTCTTGTAAGGGAAGTCAATCGGAGTGGCTCCCAAAGTGGCCATCAGCTCATCCATGATCTGGGGATTTTCCGGGTCATCAATGCCAATTTCTCGAGGCCGAACAAGATAACAACCATAATAACTGGCGACATTAAGATTCTGCAACGGTTTGGTAACTTTTTCCCGAATGGAGTCAAAACCAATCTGGTTTTTAAGAATTTCAAGAAGATGAAGAATCTCCACATCGCCTTCATATTTAGTTTCTTCTTCGTACATGAGTTCATTGAGGGTGGATAGAGCCTCCGCATCAGCTTTAATTCGTTCGTTAGCTCGTTTGAGAGTATTGAAGCACATCGCGCACATGGTCATTAGGGAGTTAGAACCAGCTTCTTTAGTCCGAATAAGCACCCGAATTGGAGCAATATGGTGGATAAGATCATCCGTGACCAGAGAAAAAACAGTCCCACAACAGTTCCATTTGGCTAATTCTTGGACTTCCACACCCATTTTTTCCAGGGCACATAGCCCTGAATCTTCAAAGTTTTTAGCCTGATTTTTTAGAGTGCATCCAGGGTAATAAATGAGTTTCATTATAACCATTCCTCTTTATTAATTTTTTAATATGAATCATGGCCGAGTAAGAATATGGAATTTAGGAAGTAAACTTGCGGAAACTGCTGATCAGAGCAATAGGCGGCACCTGGCATTTAACTTCAGGGGAGAGGTCTTCCAGAGGCAAATGGTCAGCGCGTTTGCGGAGAAGAATTTGACGAATAGCTTCGATAACTTCAGCAATTTTTATTCCCCGGGGACAGCGGACATTACAAGTCATACAAGAGGCACAAACCCAGATAGATTTAGAATGGAGAAGTTCATCTTTAAGACCAAGTTGGGCGTAGCGGATAATTTGATTGGGGAGAAGATCCATGTCAGAAACAGCCGGACACCCGGCCGAACATTTGCCACATTGGTAACAAGCCAGGAGATTTTGACCACTTAGTTCCTGGATTTTAGCAACGAATGAATCATTAATATTTTTGCGAGAAATGTTGATTCTCATTTGAACCAACCTTTCAATATTAAATTTATGAATTCTATGAAATTCAAAGAACTCATATGGTGGAAAAAAACATTAAAGTAAATCATAAATCCCTGCCGGTGTCAAGGGAAATAAATTGAATAAAATTAATTATTTTTATCGGGTTTTGTGAGGGAAAATTGACCTGGTTCGGCTAGACCAAAAGAGGAAAATTAGCCCCCCTGAGTTAAGGATAATTAAATAGTTTATGACCTGGCTTAGGCCAAAGAGGGGGATAATCACTGAGGAGACTCCGATGGCCCCGGCGAAAGAACCCAGAAGATCGAAAGTATAACTGAGACCAACGTGGGTCTGACTCTGGAGGTAAAGACGCGTAGCCGTGATAAAAATATCACCGCCAAGATAACCCAGCAGAAGAAAAGCTCCATAGTAAAAGAGAGGATTTGGACCATAATGGAGAAGCCAGAGGATGAAAATAAGGCTGATAATCAAACTGGCCAGGAGTAAGAAAAGATGGGCCGCCAAGTTTCGGGATGTTTTTTGACTCAGCCAGGCCCCTAGAAATAGCCCTAGCATAAAAGTAGAGAAGAGAAGAGCTATGGCGTGATATAAATAGCCAAATCTGGCCTGGAAAGAAATAATCAGCACGATTTCCGTGACAATAGAAGTAAACCCTAGATAGGTTAGAGGAATAAGCCAAAGAGAGCTCTTTTGACTGGTGCGAGAAAAGAGCCAAAAAAGACCAAGAAAGATAAAAAAGAGAATCAAAGGTAAATCCAATAGCCACCGCCTCCCCCGGCGGGCGAGATAAGTGAAAATCGGCGTTTCTTGGGGAGAAAATTGTTTGCTCCAAAGGAGAGCACTAAAAAAATAACAGACGGGTGTTAAGTCGGTATTAAGACGGTAATTTTTGGCTTGCAAAGCCTGATTAAGCATTTCCATTCGCAGGAAATTGAGTCGGTTTTTTAAATAGTTTTCTGTGAGAAACTGGGTGGTTATTTTGTTCCTTTGGAGAGTGTCTAAAATGGAGGATGCCTCAAGATGGATGGTTTTTTCTGAGGCTAAGAATATATTGGACCCCCCGGGTACGACTTTGACTTGGTGAAAAACATGCAGGAGGGTGTTACAGATGGAAGAAAGAAGGAGCTGCCGTTCCGGGGAAATATAATTTTCCGAAGAGCTGAGACGAAAAGCGAATATCCCTTGGGGAGCCAGTCTTTTCTTGACTAAGCGGAAGAAATCAAGAGTGTAAAAACGGTTCAATTGGGCATTGATCGGGTCAGGCAAGTTGATAATAATGACTTCATACTGGCCTTTGTGTTTCTGAAGAAAAGCCCGTCCGTCTAAAAATTTGAGATTAACTCGGGCTGAGGAGAAGGCCTGCCTTTCTTCAGCCGGAAGATAATGGAGACCTAGTCGGATTAACTCAGGATCGATTTCTACGTAATCTACTTGAGTGAAAGGATACTTGAGAATTTCCCTGACTGGACCTCCTAAGCCTCCACCCACAAGCAAGATTCGGTGAGCTTGGGGGTTTTGACTTAAAGTGAAGTGAATGATTTCCTCTGCTTTTTCGGGATCAGGAAAACTAAAAAAAAGGGCATGGTTGGAGTAAAGGGTGATTTGTCCCGCTGAAGTGATGACCCCCAATTTGCCATAGAGACTGTCTTTAGAGGCAGCCAAGGAAAAGGGTGACCAATATAGTTTTTCCACCGCCAGGTCACTCCAGGCAAAGAGTATCAATAAGATAATCAAGCCCAGTTTCAACCAAAGTTGTTCAGAGGGGGGCCAGAAGAGGAGAGAAAGCAGGCAAGTGAGAAGGCCGATTAAACTTAAACTTTGCCAATTAGAAAGATAAGGTAAAGTAAAAAAATAGACAGTTAAGCCGCCAATAAAGGAGCCCAAAGCCTCCTGGAGATATACTTTTTCCACTTGACCTCTTAAGTAGTAAACATTCCAGACGAAAAGCACTCCGAGAGGCAGACCTAGGAAGAAACAATAGACCAGAGCGGCTAAGAGAATCGTCAGTAAGCTGGCTGGTTCTCCAGGTTGAAGTCCCAGAAGGAAACGGGAAAGACGCAGCAGTCCAAAGACGGCCATAGTGCTTAGCAAATAAAAATAGTAGGCCCGGAAAAAGCGTTGGCGATGGTAGGGAAGGCGGGGTCCCAAAAGACTACCTATTCCTACCCAAAGAAGCCAACTTCCTAGACAAAAACCGAAGGTCAGTTCATTTCCTTGGAAATAAGCTGAAAATTCTCGTAAGAAAATTACCTGGATAGCTAGGGCCAGAAACCCCAGAAGAAGAGAAGGAGAGGAGTTTCTTAACCCCATACTCCGGGGATGGGTGTCTGGCATCGTGGACATTTTCCATTACGAAGAGAAATTTTGAGCACGTCAAAGCCCCATCTTTTAATTAATAACTCACCGCAATTAGGACAGTAAGTACTTTCTCCTTCGTGTCCGGGAACATTGCCGATATAGACATAATGTAATCCTTCTTCTCGGGCTATCTGGCGGGCTTGTTCAAGAGTAGCAATAGGTGTGGGTGGAAGATTTTTTAAGAGATACATCGGATGAAACCGGGAGAAATGGATAGGGACATCAGGTCCGATTTCTTGTTTTAGCCACCGGGATAACTGTCTGATTTCCTCAGGTGAGTCGTTTAGAGTGGGGATGACTAAATAAACTATTTCTAACCACACCGGGCTGGCTGCGATCAATTTAATTGCCTCCAGCACTGGCTGTAATTCGCCTCGAACATATTTATCATAGAAGCTCTGGGTGAAAGCTTTGAGATCTACTTTAATTGCATCCACGACCTCAATGAGTTCTTTTAAGGGTTGTTGATTAATATGGCCCCCTGTAACCACGACACTTTTTAACCCCGCCCGGCGACCTAATTTGGCTGTATCTACCATATATTCAAAAAAGACTACAGGTTCCGTATAGGTATAAGCAATGAGGGGACAGTTATATTTTTTAGCAGTTTCGACCACCATTCGGGGAGGAAAATCGAAGTGTTGGACCTGTTCAGGTCGAACCTGGGAAATTTCCCAATTTTGACAGAATTTGCAGTTGACATTACATCCGGCGGTGGCCAAAGAAAGAGTTTGCCGGCGGGGATAGAAGTGAAAAAATGGCTTTTTTTCCACAGGATCGACATGAACCGCACAAGCTTTGCCGTAGACCAGGGTATAGTAGGTGCCATTAGAATTTTCCCGAACTCCACAATAACCTCTCTCTTTGTCGCCCAGATGACATTCTCGAGGGCAAAGATGGCATTTGATTTCTTTATCCGGGAGCTTCTCATAATAGCGGGCTTCAACTTTAGACAGGTTGGGAGGCAGGTCAAAAGCATAGAGATTACTGCAAAGTTCAGGGAGAAATGCGGGATTAAGAAGAGCTAAACAAGGGGTGGTTTTTAAAAATTCTCGTCGTTTCATGCTTCAATCTCTTTTATTTCTATTTTTCCGGAAGTTTGACCCAAACCCATTTTTTCGGCTGTCTGCAGGTAGAGAGGGGTCCGTCCTTCTTCAGCTAAAGAAGGCAAGCCGGCTTGCCGGCGGAGTTGATCAATAATCTGCCAGCCCACAGTATCCGCCGCCACTGGGTCTAAGCTGAAAATTAACATGTTTTTCCGGGCTGTCCAGCGGGGATGGTAAGAGGGTCCCCGGTGGAATTGGACGAGTAAGGCATCAATAATGGTCAGTCGATGTTTATTTTTAACCGGGGGAGTGGAAAAGAGTTCAGCCACAAAAGGGTCACAATGATTGTCATGATATTTATTAGGATTATGGACGGCCCCATAGTAATTTTTCAATCCGGCGGTGACGCCAGCTAGGCCATGGTCTTTGAGAATAGCCAAACTCACCGAATAATGGGTGAGTTTGGTCTGAATGACCGAAAAAAGACTGCCGATGTTCTGAGTCATTACCAATTTGTTTTCGTAGCCAACTCCTCGGGTGTCTGTCCCGAAGATCCTGATATCTCCTTTTTGGCTGAGTCGATACCCGGCTTGTTTGAGTTCGCGATTGGTTCTGTCCCAAATAATCACTTGGCGCAGACCCGAGTGGTTGGCCAGTAAGAGACGACCTAAAGTTAAAGAAACCTCGGGTCGGGTGGAAAGTTTCTTCCCAGCAATAGTGTTGATTTTCAAGCCTACCGAAGCGGGACGGGGGAAAATCTGATGAAGAGCCTCTGGTAGGGAGGGGGTGTCGACTAGAGCTTGCAACGATTTTATGATTAACTTTTTCAGACGAGCTGTGTCGATGTCACCGCTTCGGCTAAGAATATTGCCTCGGCCGACTATTACTTTAGCCATCTTTAATTTTAAACTACTCCGGATAGCGCCAGTTGTCAATGTGAGGAAAGAGGGAAGGAGTTGGGTCTTTCGGGCTTGAGAGGCAGCCAAAGGGGGATGAATTTTTAAAATTTAGGCAGAAGGAAATTTCCTTTTGATCAATGAATTTCCTGTAGCTCCAGAAGTTTGGAGAATAAAAGGATGAAATTTTTTAAAAATTCAATCTAGCTACAAGGGGAATCATTTCTGCTTAGGGGGAAAAGTTGCTCTCGGCAGGGGAAATCAGGTAGAATTACAGGAGTCAAGTTAGCCTGAAAGAGGAGAGTACGGATGAGTAGAAAATCCCAAAAAGGCCTGATTTTTATTTTATTTCTTTTGAGTGCATGGTTACTTTTAGCCGGCGAGACAACTCCTGCTTTAGAGAGCCTTCTCCCTCAGCTTAAAGGCTGGGCGGTTAAAGGAGAGGTGCTTAAATTCTCTCCCGAAAATCTTTTTGAATACATCAATGGGGCTGCTGAGGCCTATTTATCTTATGATTTTCAAGCTTTAATTGCTGCCGAATATGAAAAAGCTGGGAGCCCTCAAACCGTTTCGGTGGAAATCTACGATATGGGGAGCCTCAAAAATGCCTTCGGCATCTACAGTGCCGAAAGGTATCCTGATTCCAACTTTATTTCTGTGGGACTTCAAGGCTATGAAGAAGAAGGAGTTTTGAATTTTTTTATGTCCCACTATTATATCAAGCTGCTGGCTTTTGACAGTGATCAGCCTTCCCCAGAAACTCTTCGTCTATTTGCCGCCGAAATTGCCCGTCGGATTGGTGAGAAGGGAGATTGGCCAACCCCCTTAAAAATTTTCCCCGCCGAAGGAAGAGTGGCCAACAGTGAGAAGTTTATTTTAAAAAATTTCCTGGGCTATGATTTTCTCCATAATGGCTATATGGCTTCTTATCGCTTTGATGCCTGGGAATTTGATTGTTTTATCATCGAAACCCAGGATTTGGCTCAGGCAAAGGTCATGTTGGATAAATATTTGCAGGCTAAAAAAGAAGCTCATCCTCAGCCTATTTTAGAAAACCGAGCTTATCAACTCCAGGATCGCTATTACCAAAATGTTTATATCGCTCAGCGAGGGCGATATATTTTAGGAGTGATGAAAATCCCGGAGGGGAAAGAGAAAATAGGCTTGAAATATTTACAGGCTCTCCTGGTTAACTGCCCCGAATAAAAAGCGTTAGAGAAATTTTTCTTGCTGAAGGTAGTGCCAGACTTTTTCAAATTCTTTTTCCAGTTGAGGGAGGAGAACTTCTATTTTTTTCTCATCTTTTTGTTGACCAGCTTGTTCCAATTCCCAGCAGATTTTTTGCAGACTGAGTAAGCTGAGATTGGCTGAAGCACCTTTTAAAGAATGGCTGAGTTCTTTTATTTCTTTGAAATTACGGGCCTGCCAGGCTGTCTTTAATTCGGGTAGTTTGGCTTTAAATTCTTCCTCGTAAAGAGAAAGCAGTTCTTTTAGGAAATCTTCGTCACCCCCGGTTCTCTCCCGGGCAGACTCAAGATCAAATAAAGGCAGAGAATCAGACGGCTGTTTTTTAGTCATTAGATACTCCTGCTCGGGGTTTTTGAGATTGAGGAAAGATAATAATTTGATTTCTTCCTTTGGCCTTAGCCTCATAAAGTGCTTTATCGCAGGTATTAATAAGAATTTGAGGCGAAGCCCGGGTGAAAGCTTCTGAAGAGGTAGCTCCACCGCTTAAAGTAACTTGGAGCACGATGTTATTTTCCAATTGAATTTTTAATCTGGCTATAGCTTGACAAAGCCGTTGGCCGATTCTGGCCACTTCGGCCAGGCCGCAATTGGGCAGAATAATAATTAATTCATCGCCGCCGTAACGCCCTATCCGGTCGTAGCGGCGGATATTCTTTTTTAGGAGATTAGCTACTTTTTTCAAAACTTTATCCCCAGCGGGGTGGCCGTAAGAATCGTTAATTTTCTTAAAATGGTCAATGTCGACCAAAATAAGGCCCACATTCTGATGTTCTCTTTCGGCCCGAGCTAATTCGGCATTCAATTCAGCCAGAATTTGCCGCCGGGTTTTCACTCGGAGAAGGCTGTCAGTGGTGGCTAGCTTTTCTAACTTTTTCTGATAATTTAGGAGTTGTCTCTCCAGAGAAATAATCCTTAGGCCAGCTTGAAGTCGGGCTTTTAATTCCAGAGGGTGAAAAGGTTTAGTAATATAATCATCCACTCCAGCCGCGAATCCGGCCGAGATGTCCTGGATTTTGTCCCGGGCTGTGACCAAAATAATATAAGTGTATTTTTTTTTCTTTTGGTCCATTTCCCTGATGTGTTGGGCTAGCTCTGGACCGCTCAGTCCGGGCATCATCCAATCAAGAAGAACCAAAGGGATATTTTTTCTGAGCAATACCTTTAAGGCCTTTTCGCCGTCGGCAGCCACGATGGGATCAAATCCCCAATCCTGAAGGTTTTTAGCCACCATTCGCTGGGAAACAGGTTCGTCTTCAGCCACTAAAACAGGCCATTTCTTAGGGGAGGTGGTCGATAATAATTTTATATTATCTTTCATTTACGATTTTACATTAGTCATTACTCGATTGATGACTTCTTCTAGTTCTTTTACTTTTAAAGGTTTAGCAATGTAATCATCCATGCCGGCGGCTAAGCATTTTTCTTTGTCTCCTTTTAAAGCATGAGCGGTCATGGCGATAATGGGCAGATGTTTCTTAGTTTTTTTCTCTTTTTCTCTAATTTTCCGGGTAGCCGTCAGCCCATCCATTTTGGGCATTTGAATATCCATTAGGACTAAGTCAAAGTTCTCTTTTTCCAAGGCCTTTAAAGCTTCTTCACCGGTAGTCACAGCTTTAACTCGATGGCCCATTTTTTCCAACAAATTAACGGCTACTTTTTGATTTATTATATTATCTTCGGCCAGAAGAATAGTGTATTTTTCTCTGAATTCCCGAATTGTGTGGCGGGTAATAAGACATTTTTCTTCTCGACGTTGGGGTTCGGTTCCTAAGCTGAGGAGAATGGCGTCAAGAAGATCGGATTGTTTGATAGGTTTATTCAAGTAGGCCGCAATACCGATTTTCCGGCATAGAGCAGCATCTCCAGGCGAACCCACCGAGGTTAAAACAATCATCACCGGTTGGGGAGAAATTTTCTTTTTTATTTTTTGGGCCAGAGTAAAACCATCCATTTGGGGCATATGCATGTCCATAATTACCAGGTCAAAAGGCCGCCCTCCCTGAGAGGCTACATTTAACAGCCGGAGAGCTTTGGTGGGGGAATCAGCCTCAATGGGTTTCATTCGCCAGGAAGTGAGCATTTCAGAAATAATTTTCCGGTTAGTCTGATTATCATCCACCACCAGCACGCGGAGACCATCGAGGTTCTCGACCGATTCAGGGAAAAGGGGTTTTCGCTCTTTTTTAGGCAAATTGAACCGAAGAGTAAAATGAAAAGTGCTGCCCTTGCGGGGAGTGCTTTCTACCCAGATGCGTCCCCCCATCATTTCAATGATTCTTTTACAGATAGTGAGTCCCAAACCGGTTCCTCCGTAACGGCGGGTAATGGAACTGTCTGCTTGGGAAAAAGCATCAAAAATCTTTTTCTGTTTTTTGGGGGAAATCCCGACACCTGTATCTCGGACTTTAAAATGAAGAAGGACATTCTCCTGAGTTTTTTCCAACTCTTCCACGGAGACTTCAATTTCCCCTTTGGGAGTAAATTTAATCGCATTGTTGACTAAATTCAGAATGACCTGACGGAGTCGTCCCGGGTCACCAATGACGTCATAGGAGATATCCGGTGGAATTCGACATAATAATTCCAAGCCTTTTTTCTGAGCCGCCAGCGCCAGCGAAGCGACTGAATTATGGACGGTGTCCTGAAGATTGAAGATGGTTGTCTCAAGTTCAATACGTTGAGCTTCGATTTTAGAGAAATCGAGAATTTCGTTAATAATATCCAATAGTGTTTCCGCTGAATCACGAATAGCTAACATATATTCTTGCTGTTCGGGGGATAATTTAGTCTGGAGCATTAACTGCGTCATGCCGATAATGCCATTCATAGGGGTGCGGATTTCATGACTCATGTTAGCTAAAAATTCACTTTTGGCTCGACTGGCTTCCTGGGCCTTTTGTCGGGCTTCAACCAATTCGCTCACATCAATTAGATTGAGAATGAAACCCTCGTAGGTTTCTTGGCGGAAAATAGGTTGAAGTCGAAAGAGCACGGCTAAGCGGTTGAAGGTTCCTTCAATGACCACCACTTCCTTTTTCTTGTAGTTTTGGAAGGCCTGGGCTTCTTTTTGGAGTTTTTCTGTGGTTGTGCCTTTTTTAAGGATTGTCCAAATAGATTTACCTATTAGGAAAGATTTGCTTCTTTTGACCAGGCGGCAGAAGTATTCATTGACTTCGATAATTTTATCTTCAGGATTAACAAAAATAACGCCTTCTTCCATGCCGGCAATCATAGCGGTCAGTTTAGCTGTTTCTTTTTGTAAGGCTTCCTGGGTTTTCTTTAATTCACTAATATCCACAAACGACTCCAGCAAATAGTCTTCTCCCTGGAGTTGAATAGGGATAACTGTTTTGAGAACAGCTACTTTTTTTCCTTGTCCGTCGGTAATTTCAGTTTCTTCATTACTAATCAGTTTGTTTTTCCTCCAGACGGGACAGACTCTTTCAGTCTGGTTGCAAAGGAAGTTAAAACACTCCCGCCCCGTAATTTTTTGAGGAGGAAGTTTGATAATATTAGCGGCAGCGGGGTTAGCTTCGACTATCCGATAATTGCGGGCGTCGACAATGACAATTCCTGTGTTAAGATGATTGAGAATTAATTTTAGACGATGGACATTATCCTTTATTTCCTGTTCGGCCTGTTTTTCCTTGGTAATATCCCGGTAAATACCATAGTGAGCCCTAAACTGGCCGTCGATTTTAATTGGCGAAGCTAGAACTGATACATATATAGGTTGGCCATCTTTTCGCCAACGAATTGCTTCGAAAGATACTTTTTTTCCTGTCGCCACTTTTTTCGTAATTTCTAGAGCATTAATATGGTTTTTTTCCTTGGCAATAAGATCATCAATATGGTGACCGATTATCTCATGTGGTGAATATCCGAAGATCTTACAGAATTTTCGATTCACTCGAATAACTTTTCCTTGGAGATCAACTAGAACAATTCCTTCCTCAGCACTTTCAAATAATCGATCCAAGAGAATTTTTTCGGTCTTAATTTTTTCTTCTATTTCTCTTTGTTTACTTATATCTATCCAAGTAGAAAAATAACAAATTAATTCTTTCTTTCGGTAAACAGGGAAAGAAACAATTTTTACCCAAAAAAGACGACCGTCTTTTCGCTGGAAACGAAGTGCCATGCGTTGAGTGCCCTTGGTCATGGCGTAATGAAGTTTTTGTTTGTAACTAGAAGCTGCCTCAGGGGGCCACCAAGGGAAAGGCGGAGTTTTTCCTATTAGTTCATTTTTGCTAAATCCAGTTAAGCGACAGAGGGCTTGGTTGACATATGTTACTTCTTTTTTCTGATTAAGCATTAAGACCGGTAATTTATTCTGGTCAAGGATTATGTTCAATAATTCTTTTTTCTGGAGAGAGATAGTTGAAGAAAAAGGGTAGTTTTTCATAATTCCTCCTGTGCCTTTTCCGTGAAAGCTTCATGGTTGCGACCAGCGGCTTTAGCCTCAAGCAAGGCTTCATCAGCAGCTTGAATAATATTTAAAGCCGAATATTGAGGAAAAGAGGATGAGGAAGCTCCGCCACAGCTAATAGTTATTTTTAAAGGGCCTTTATCGGTTTTAATTGGTTCAGAGGCGACCGACTTTCTTACCCGGCGGGCAATTCGCTTAAGGTTTTCTAATGAGCAGCCAGGAATAATAAGAAGGAATTCATCGCCGCCATAACGACCGATTTTATCGTATTCCCGAACCGAGCGACTCAAGCGGGAGGCCACTTCTTTTAAGACGGTATCCCCAATTAAATGACCATACGTGTCGTTAATTTTTTTGAATTGGTCAATATCTACCATAATCACCCCGGTAGGTTGTCCTTCCCGACGGCCTCTCTCGACTTCTTCTTGAAAAAACTGCATGATTTTTTTGCGATTCCAGAGCTTAGTCAACGAATCAATACTAGCCAAACGGAGTCGAGTTTCCTCTCTTTCGATAATTCGGACACCTTTGAGTAGGCGGACCTTAAGTTCTTCAAAATCAAAAGGTTTGGTGACATAATCATCAGCGCCAGCCATAAAGCCTTGGATGATGTCACTTTGTTGGTCCCGACCGGTCAGCAGAATGATATAAATGTAGTGGGCTTCTTCGTCTTGCGTTTTTTCTCGAATTCTTTGACAGAGCTCTAAACCACTTAGCCCAGGCATCATCCAATCGATAATCGCCAAGTGGACATCTTCTTTTTGAAGAAGTTCCCAAGCTTCGTCGCCGTTGCGAGCTAATAAGGCCTGAAATCCCCATTCTTGCAGACTAGCGTAGATGGCTCGGGCGGTGACGGGGTCATCTTCGGCCACTAAGACTCGTAAGGAGGGATCAGCCTGGAGGCGCAGAAACAGGTTTTTCACCTTTTTCTTCTACCAATCATCCTCTTTATCTGTCATCCCGATTATATCCAGATAAGTTCAAGAAATCAATTATTTCCCGAGAAACTCAAAATGTTCGTTTTTTCCTTGGGTATGAAAATGGACATTAAGACCTGTTTTCAGAGCTTTTCTAATCTACCCCCAGGCCAGATGGCTCAGTTGGTCGGAGGGCAGTTTTCACCTGGGATTTAAGTTAGGTTTGAGTGGCTCAGGCCTCTCTGTTAATTCTCCCCCTGAGAGGTGAAAGCGAGAGGGGTTTGGATCATTTTTTATTACAATTTTTTTGATTTCGCTGGGATAAAGAACTGTCTTCTTTTCCAGAAGACTGGGCTAATTTATTATTTATTAATTGGTTCTCACCTAGTTTTTATTTATAATAAACAAGATGGAAGTTTCTAGAAGTATCAATCTTTCCCTAGGAATAATTGTCATCTTTTTAGGGGGGGTTGTCCTCCGGCTAGCCAAACCGGTGCTTTTTCCTTTTTTTCTAGCGATTTTTCTTTCTTATATCTTAGCACCTCTTTTAAATCTGCTGAAAAAGTTCAAAGTTCCCAAGGCCCTTTCTATTCTCTTGGTTCTGGGCGTAGCTTTCTTTATTATTTATCTTTTAGGAACGCTTTTTTACACTAGCGGGAAAAGCTTTGCTTCTGCCCTGCCTCAATACAGTCAAAAAGTAGAAAATTTTATCGCTTCTCTCGAAACTAAGTTGCGCATGGCCCGCCTTAATTGGGAATTGGTCGACTGGTTGAATCAATTTAATTTAGAGCGAGTGGGGAAGTTAGTCCTGGCCTCTTTCGGGCCGTTTTTTGCTTTCATCTCTAATCTTTTCCTTATTTTTCTTTTTCTGGTGTTTATTTTGGCGGAGAATGAGAGTTTTGGAGCCAAAATAGCCCGGGCCTTGCCCCAAGAGCGATCTGTAATAGTTCTCGGGGTTATCCAGAAAATAAATTATCAAATTCAAAAATACCTGGCGATTAAAACTTTGGTTAGTTTTATCACGGGAGTCCTGGCTACAGTAGTTTTAGTCCTCTTCGGTCTTGAATTTGCCATAGTTTTTGGCTTTTTGACTTTTCTCTTGAATTATATTCCTAATATCGGTTCTTTTATCGCCACTGCTTTCCCTGTCGCTATGGCTGTCTTTCAATATGATAATCTCTGGCCAGCTTTTTGGATTTTAGTGATTCTCATTACCATCCAAATGGTCATGGGGAATTTTGTTGAGCCTAGATTAATGGGGGAGGGGTTAGGCTTGAGTCCCCTAGTGGTTATCTTAGCGCTTTTTTTCTGGGGCTGGTTATGGGGCATTCCAGGCATGATTCTGGCGGTGCCTATTACCGCGATAATTAAAATTGTTTGTTCCAATATACCTTCTCTTAAATTTTTAGCTGTTCTAATGAGTAAAGGTGGTGAAGGAGAAGCCGGGTAAACGACAAATCTTCTCTTTTAAAATGATTTGAGCAAAGTTATTTCGGCTGGCTATTTATGGAGAAGAACCCCAGAGGACAGTTTTTTATCAATGGCGGCCAGCCGTTGAAGAAGATTATTTAGATATTCTTTTCCCGACAAATTTGTTCGCAGAGAGAGGAACTTGGCTCGAGTCAGGAGGGTGTCAATCACTTGATTTTTTTCCTCGAGAGAGTAATGTTCATAACTTTCCGGGACCACAATGTCTCGTTGGTGGCGGCAGGTATTAAGAATGTGATTGATTTTGTCTGTGAGGGAGTCCAATGGGCTAAGTGATTCTCCCGGCAGAATAATTTGGCGGCCGCCCTTGCGGAGAGTTTCCTGAACTCGAGAGAGAGCCTCAATGATGTCCTGGTCACGGAGATGGGGATTTTTCTGGGCCTCTTGGGCAATTTCTTTTTCGATTGAATAAGCCAGCCAGGTTAATTTGTCGTTTTGAGCTAATTGTTCTTCAACTAATTGCAACCGGTTAAGTTGGTCGGCATGTTTTTCCAGAAATCTTTTTTCCTGATAGAGATGATGTTTTTGAAAAAAACTACAGGTAGTTGGACATCTATTTTCTTTTTCCCTAATTTGGCCGCAGCAAAGGGAACAAAGCCAGCCTTGATAGAGTGGACAGCGTCTTTTACCTTTACGTTGGTGACATCGAACACAAATATTCATTTTTTTGACCAAAATTCAAATTACGAAGTTATTTTGCTAATTTTTGTAAGGGTTTTCAAGTTAATAAGTGGTCGGGGGCCAGATTGGCTAAGGGAGTTTTCCCTAATTAAGGGGCTTAAGTGGGAGCAGAAGGCCTTGATAGCCAGGGCATAAGTGGCTTAATTAGGCCAAAAAGTTTCTTTCTCCAATTAACTTGCCCTAATTGGAGAAAAAAGAGGTGAGATGAGATGAAATGAGATGAAAGGGCAAAGATTGCTGATAGCTTTTTTTCTCGCCATGGGCTTAGATGATTCAAGAATGAGTTTATGGCTCATTTCGCCAACACACCTTGAGTACCTGAGGCGAGATGGCTGACCTGAAAGCTATTTTTCTAACAAGTGAGATGAAAAGCACCGGCCAGTTTTTGGTGGCCTAAAAGGGAATTGAATGTTTTAACTGCTCGGCTGGTTTTTTCTATAACCAGATGAATATTCAATTCAGCTGCCCGGTCGATGACCTCTGGAGAGACTTTCATTAGTCCGAAAAAGCCAGTGCCAATAACCAAAGTTTCTGGTTGTTCAATCCAGACCGCTTCGATATCAGCCGCCACCAATTTATGACCAGATTGGCGCCACCAGGGATGAATTATCTTTTGAGGCAGGATGATGAGATCAGAGGAATAGGTTTGGCCTTGAAAGGTCAGCCGGCCAAAAGAATAATGCTCAATCATCCTTTTCTCTTTATGAGAAAGATTTCATCGGTCAAAGCTTTTAATTTTTTCCCTAGAATTTTCTTCAACGCTTTATGAGCCGCTTTTTGTTCAGCCTCTTTTTTGGAATGCCCCTTAGCTCTTGCCAGAAGTTTTGAACCCAGTTTGACTTCCACTAGAAAAAGCTTCTTATGCTCCGGACCACTCGTTTCCACAGTTCGGTAGGATGGCGCGGGTAGTTTGTCTCGTTGAAGGTATTCTTGGAGAGCAGATTTATAATTTTCTATTTTAAAATCGTTGACTTTTATTTTTTGAAAGAATTTTTGCAGCAAGGGAAAAAGAAATTTTTTAGCTGGTTCCAGGCCGCCGTCAAGATAAATAGCAGCTACCACAGCTTCAAACGCTCCGGCCAAAATGGTTTTTTTCTTATATCCCTTGCTTTTTACTTCCCCTTTGCCCAGAAGTATTTTTTTGTCCAACGAAACTCCTCGGGCAAAGGAAGCTAAAGTATTGGTGCTGGCAGCGGCCGCCTTGAATTTACTCAAATCACCTTCATCTAGGAAAGGATAATTTTCCACCAAATAATGGGCTAGAATCAGGCCGATAACTGCATCTCCCAGAAATTCCAAGACTTCGTTATCACTCAAATGGTCATCTTGATTTTCATAAGCAAAAGAACTGTGGGTAATGGCTATCTGCAAATAATCTAAGTTCTGGAAGGAATAGCCTATTTTCTTTTCTAAACTAGTTAATCTTTTGGCAATATTCATGAGGATAAGGCATTATAGACGATCCGTCCTCCAACGATGGTCATTACGGCTCTGCCTTTAACTGACCACCCAGCAAAGGGACAGTTCCGACTTTGAGAAGCGAATTGGGAAACATCTAAAGTGTGCTTTTTCTGAAGCTGAATGAGGGTTAGGTCGGCATCAGCACCTACTTGGAGATGTCCTTTATTTTTCAATTTTAAGAGACGGGCGGGATTGGTGGAGAGAAGTTCCACCAAGCGGTTAAGGGTAATTATTTTGGTTTGAACCAGGCGGTCAAGCAGGACGGGCAAAGCCGATTCAAGGCCAATTATTCCGAAAGGAGCTTGATCAAACTCGACGTCTTTTTCGTCGGGAGCATGGGGAGCATGATCTGTGGCGATAACATCTATAGTGCCGTCTCGGAGTCCCTCTAAAAGAGCCTGTCGGTCTTCTTCGCTTCGGAGAGGGGGATTGACTTTTAAATTGGTGTCATAATCAGCCATCATTTGGTCGGTGAGCAGCAAGTGGTGGGGGGTCACTTCGGCCGTCACCGGAAGACGATTGGCTTTAGCCCAACGCAGGAGTTCCAGACTGCCTTTAGTACTAAGATGAGCTACATGAAGCGGGCTGCCGGTTAACCTAGTCAACAAAATATCCCGAGCTACTATTATTTCCTCAGCCACAGCCGGAATTCCCTGGAGGCCGAATTTAAGGGACCATTCCCCTTCATTCATCACCCCTTCAGCACTGAGTTCCCGGTCTTCGCAGTGATCAATAATTAGTGTATTTAACATCTGGGCATATTCCAGAGCCCGACGCATGATAAGGCTACTGCTGACCGGTTGACCATCGTCGGAAAAAGCAATGGCTCCGGCTGCCTGGAGGTCAGCCATGTCGGTTAATTCTTTTCCCTGAAGACCTTTGGTAATAGCTGCCACCGGGAACACATTAACCAAATTAACTTTTCTAGCCTGGGCCAGAATGAATTCAGTTACGCCTCGATTGTCGTTAGGAGGTGAAGTATTGGGCATACAAGCGATAGAAGTGAAACCTCCCCGGGCCGCAGCCTTGGCCCCAGAGGCTATTGTTTCTTTATATTCAAAACCTGGTTCGCGAAGATGAACATGCATGTCAATTAAACCAGGGGTGACCACCAGGCGGGAAGCATCAATTGTCTGGGCTTCAGAGGTGTCTATTTTAGCTTTGACTTCGACAATTCGTCCATCTTGAATCAGAATATCCAGAGTGTCATCGATGTTGGTCAGGGGGTCAATAACCCGTCCATTTTTAATCAGTATCTTCACGCTCTTTTCCTCCTAAAAGAAGATAGAGGATGGCCATTCTGACGGCTACTCCATTTTCGACCTGTTTCAAAATAACTGAGTGGGCCGAGTCAGCTAATTCAGTGGACAGCTCCACACACCGGTTTATGGGCCCCGGATGCATGATAATAGCGTCTTTCTTGGCCAGATTGAACCTCTCTGGGGTTAGAGCAAAAAGAGAGATGTATTCCCGCAGAGATGGGAAGAAATTTTTTCTCTGACGCTCGAGTTGAATGCGGAGCATCATCACTACGTCAGCCCCTTTGAGGGCTGTCTCGATATTGTATTTAATCTCGACTCCATAGGCTTTAAATTCTAAGGGGACTAATGAAGGGGGACCGCAACAAACCACTTTGGCCCCCATTTTCCTCAGGAGCAGAATATTGGACCGGGCGACTCGACTATGAAGAATATCGCCGACAATAGTCACTTTAAGACCCCGCAGTCGTTTTTTCTCTTGGCGAATGGTGAAAGCATCTAAGAGTGCTTGGGTAGGATGTTCATGAGTGCCATCACCAGCGTTGATGACAGGAGAATGACAGAAGGAACTGATAAAATGGGGAGCTCCGGAGGCAGAGTGACGGACGATAAGAGCGTCGATATTCATGGCTTCTAAGTTTAAGACTGTATCTTTCAGAGTTTCTCCTTTCACCACACTGCTTGTCACTTGGCTGAAATTAAGAATATCAGCGCTGAGTCTTTTGGCGGCCAGCTCAAAGGAACTTCGGGTGCGAGTGCTAGGTTCAAAGAAAAGGTTAACAATGGTTTTTCCTCGGAGAGTGGGCACTTTTTTCACTTCTCGCCGTGAGACTTCAAGAAATGACTCAGCTGTATCCAGGATGGTGGAGATTTCGCTGGCGTCAAGTTGCTCGATGCCCAGCAAATGTTTGTGTTTTAAAATCACTCAGAGAACTCCTATTCTATTTCTACAGGTTCAGTGATAAGGACTTCATCGACACCGTCGATTTCATCCAGATGAACCTGAACCATTTCCCGTTTGGATGTTGGCAAGAATTTCCCCACGTAGTCGGCCCGAATGGGCAATTCGCGATGGCCCCGGTCGATCAGAACTAACAATTGGATGGTTCGAGGCCGTCCTAAATCGATTAGACTATCCATAGCCGCCCGAATGGTCCGACCAGTGAAAAGGACGTCGTCTACCAGGAGAACATCTTTATCCGTAATGGGAAAATCAATTTCGGTTTTCTGAACCATATGCTGGGCTTCGAGTTCGGAAAAATCATCTCGATAAAGAGTAATATCCAGTACTCCCACCGGAACTTTAATTTTCTCTGCCTGGGCGATTAAAGCAGCGATTCTTTTACCGAGATAAATTCCCCTCGTTCGAATACCCACGATAACCAAGTTTTCCAAGTCTCGATTTCTTTCCAATATTTCCGTCGTCATTCTTTCCAGAGCCCTTTTTATCTTGCGGGCGTCCATAACTTTAGCTTTGATTTTTTCTTCCATGGATGACTCCTTTTGTTAATGGCCACCTTGGAGGATGGATCTGACCATCAGCTTATTCAAAATGCCTTATCGTCGAGGAAAAGTCAAGGCAGTCGGGTAAAAAGTTGGTTATCTTGGTCCGAGGGAGAACCCAAGTTATTTTTTTCCCAGAACCTGATGTTCCTGGAAATAGTCCTCCGCTTCCAGCCGGTCTTTTTTAATTTGCTCAGCCAGGGCTCCGGCGGAAGGGAATTGTCGTTCATCGCGGAGTTTGTGATAGAAATATATTTTCAATTTTTCTCCATAAAGATGACCCTGGAAGTGAAGAAGGTGGCATTCTATCTGAGGATGACTTGGTTTAAAGGTCGGCCGCCGGCCAATGTTGGTCAAAGCTGGCCATCGCTGACCGTTCCACTCCACCACACTGATGAAAACCCCTTGACAAAGTAAATGGTTGGCTGATTCTAAGTTCGCTGTGGGAAAGCCCAATTGCTTTCCCCGAGCCTGGCCGGCCACAACTGTGCCCTCAATGCAATAGGGGCGGCCGAGAAGACGATTAGCTTCCTCAATTTGCCCTTCCCGCAGGAGCTGGCGGATAAGACTGCTGCTAATGGTCTGGCCATTGGTTTTTAGGGAAGGAATGATTAAAGGCGTAAAGCCCAATTTCGGACCCCATTCCTGCAGAAGCTCAGGACTACCTTGACGTTGGTGTCCAAAGCGGAAATTTTCACCAATAATTATTACTTTAGCTCGGAGAGAGCCCACGATTATTTGACGGAGGAATTCCTCGGCGGGGAGAGAAGCAAAATGCTGGTTAAAACGGACGACAATGATGCGCTGGATACCAGCTGCTTTGAGGGTCTGGATTCTTTGTTCTAAGGTCTGGATTAAAGGCAGAGGACGTTGAGTGAAAAATTCATCGGGATGGGGGTCAAAAGTGAGGATAATGGAAAGAAGGTGCTTCTGGTCGGCTGTCGTTGAAATTTGCTGGATAATTTTTTGATGGCCCAGATGAACTCCGTCAAAGACACCGATGCCAACTACTGAAGGAGTGCTAATTTGCGGACAATCCTTTAGTTCAAAAATGTGAGTGACCATCGCCTGCTTTTCCTGAACACCATTAAAATTATAATTTTATAGCCTTGACTTTCTCTAGATAACTCAGCCGGAGCTGATGTAAACAGTTATTTAGGAATTTTTCTTCTTCTGGCTGGAGATTACCCTGGGTCCGTTGTTTCAACAAGTCCAGAAGATCAATCAAACGTTTGGCTAACTCCAAATTAGGGGCCGTTTGATTGGTTATAGGGTCTTTTGTCTCTCCCAGCTTGATTAAAGCTTGGGTATAAAAAGGGAGAACCAAAGAACTGAAGTCAAGCGGAGGAATTATTTCCTGAGATTGTTCATTTTTAGTTGGCCGCTCTACTTCTTTCATGGCTCCTTCCTCCTGATGGTTGGCTCTATAATGGTTGGGTTTAGAGACAATATTTAGTAAGATATTCTTTCGAGAGAAATGATACCTAAAGGCTAAGGATATTTCAAGAACGATGAAGAGGAATAAGACAGCTGAGATAGGTGAAAAGTTTGTCAAATTAGTCAAGATTATTAAGAGATTGCGTGAGCCAGGGGGCTGTCCTTGGGATAGAGCTCAAGATGAGAACTCATTGCGGAAGTTTTTTCTAGAAGAAGCCTATGAAGTTTTAGATGCTCTAGAAAGAGGAGATGAGGAAGCTCTGGCTGAAGAGTTGGGAGATATGTTGATGGAAATTGTTTTTCTTGCCCGAGTTTTTGAAGAAAAAGGCCGGTTTTCTCTCAGGGAGGCTCTGGATCGGATTAATGCTAAAATGATTCATCGCCATCCTCATGTTTTTGGCCAGAAACGATTGACAAAGCCTGAAGAGGTAGTTGGGGAATGGGTGGCTATCAAGCGTCAAGAAAATAAAGACCGCTCAGAATACTCTCTTTTGGAGAAAGTTCCCCGGCAGGCGCCAGCCTTGCACACTGCCTATGAGTTGGGCCGCCGAGCCGCTGAGGTTGGTTTTGATTGGGCCGGCCCAGAGGAAGTATGGTCTAAAGTGCAAGAAGAGATGGAAGAATTAAAAAGGGCGTTGACTCTTCAAGACAAAGAAAGAGTAGAGGAGGAAATTGGCGACTTGCTTTTTTCTCTAACTAATTTAGCCCGCCATCTGGAAGTTAATCCAGAAATAGCCTTGCGGCGAACTAATAATAAATTCAGACAGAGATTCAGTTATTTGGAAGAGAAACTCCGGGAAAAAGGCAAAACTCCCGCTGATGCTTCTTTAGAAGAAATGGATAATTTCTGGGAAGAATCAAAAAAGATTATTAAATAATAATAGTTATTGATTCTGCTGGTTGTGATTAGTCGGGGGCGGAGATGAGGACTGGTTTGGGGTTCGCTGCCTGTGGAGAAGACTGGCTTTAATGAATTCGTCCAGATCTCCGTCCAGAACCCGGTCCACGTCGCTTGTCTCAACCCGCGTGCGGAGGTCTTTCACCAATCGATAAGGGTGAAGAACATAGGAGCGAATCTGATTGCCCCAAGCAATCTCAGATTTAGCGTCTTCCAGCTTTGCCAATTTTTCTTGCTGTTTCTTTTTTTCCAGTTCGTACAACCGAGCTCGGAGGACTTTCATGGCCATGGCCTTATTTTTGTGTTGGGAGCGTTCGTTTTGACACTGAACCACAATTCCGGTGGGTAAGTGAGTTATCCGCACGGCTGAGTCAGTGACGTTGACGTGTTGACCGCCGTGTCCCGAAGCCCGGAAAGTGTCGATCCGAAGGTCTTCAGGATTGATTTCTATTTCAATATCGTCTTCAACTTCAGGGTAAACGAAAACAGCCGCAAAGGAGGTATGACGGCGACGATTAGCATCAAAAGGAGAAATTCTAACCAAGCGGTGCACTCCGGATTCCTGGCTTAAGAGGCCATAGGCATAATTTCCTTCGATGCGCACCGTGGCACTCTTAAGACCAGCTTCTTCTCCGGGGAGGATATCAATGATTTTGGTTTTAAAGCCTTTTCGTTCAGCGTAGCGAAGATACATCCGCAGTAACATTTGGGCCCAATCCTGAGATTCGGTCCCTCCGGCTCCCGGATGAATAGTTAAAATAGCGTTCCGAGCATCATCAGGTTGGGTAAAAAGAGTTTGCATTTCCAGGTCATCCAGAAGATGTTGAAAATTCTCAATGGTCTGGGCTAATTCTGTCTGGATAGCTTCTCCTTCCTCTCCCAGCTCCAAAAGCACTTCAATTTCATCTTTCTTTTCCTGAAGTTCCTGAATTTGACGGATAGATTCTTCGAGTTGCTTTTTTTCCCGTTGGAGGTGTTGGACACGCTGATGGTTGGCCCACACTTCTGGCTGGGCTAATTCTTGGTTCAACTTTTCCAGGCGGGCTTTTTGGTTAGGCAGGTCAAAGAAAACCTCGAAGTTCTTCAAATCTCTGGAGAGCGGCAGTGGCTTTCTGCTGAAGTTCGCTCAAGGCAAGTTTTTCTTGCTTTTCAGTCATGGTTTCCTCTGACGCAGACTAAGAATAAAGAAAGCCCCGGTGATTGTCAAGCTGATTAAAGAGAGGAACTCACCCAAGCGGGCATAAAGGGTTTTTCCTTGCAACGGGGTTATTTCAGCGGTAAGTACGGCGGTGGTCATTAGTTGGCTCCGAGCTATTACCCGGCCGTAAGGGTCGATTATTCCGGAAATACCCGTCGTGGCCGCCCGAAGAAGATACCGCTTGAATTCCACTGCCCGAAAAATAGCAATGGCGAAATGCTGATAAGGAGCTGAACTTGTCCCATACCAGCCGTCGTTGGTAATGGTGACCAAAAAGTTTGCTCCCTTCTGGATAAATTGCCGTACCAGAGAGGGGAAGATTATTTCATAACAAATAGGCGAGCCAAAAGAGTAAGCTTGATAATGGTGTAAGGTTGCTTTTTTCCCTGGAGTGATGTCACCAATAGCGTGAGTGACCTTTTTAAGAAAGGAGAAAATTTGGGGATAGGGTGTGTATTCTCCAAAAGGAACTAGATGCATTTTGTAATAAGTGGTAAATGAACCATCTGGCTGGAGGCAGAGAGCTGTATTGAAAAATCTGGGTTTATTCGCCGCCTCTTCTCTTTCATTGGTCCCCAGGAGGAGAGTCACTTCATTTTCTTGGGCGAGAGAGGTGAGAGTCTTTTGGAGATAAGGAAAAGGGCCGTAAGGGCAACTAAAACAGAGGGGTACGCTAAACTCTGGCCAAACCACTAGACCGGCCCCTTGCTCGATGGCTTGGTGAGTTAATTGGAGATGACGTTGAAATAGATCCTCCACAGTCTGAGGTGGGACCATCTCCCAGTAAATGTCGGAGGAGACATTGCCCTGAATAACTCCCACAGTGAATCTGGGGGTGTCGGCCAGAGGTTGGCGGAGACGAATATATCCCCAGACGTGAATCAGCAGAATCAACGCCAAAACGATAAAAAAGGGTTTTCTTCTTCGGAACTGCAGGGAATAGAGAAAGGAACTCTGGAAAAGGAGAATGAAAAAACTTAGTCCGGCCACTCCGGTGAGAGAAGCCAGTTGGAGAAAGTAAAGATTCTGATGTTGTGTGTACCCAATGATTCCCCAGGGAAAACCGGTCAGGAAACGTCCCAATATATACTCTAGGGCAATCCAGTAAAAGGGTAGAAGAAAAAATCCCAGCCGAGGGAAAGCGGCTGTCGTTCTGGCTCCTAGATAGGCAAACAGCCCCCAATAAAGAGAGAGATAAGCCACGAAAATAAAATAAATCAACAAGGAAATGACTAAGGGCAATTGCCCGTAATGAGCTGGGACATAGGGAATCCAATAGATGAGCAGAGCGTTGAAAGCCAGGCCAGCCAAGAATCCTAAGGCCAGGGCCCGTCGAGGAGACCGATGAGTAGAGAAATAAAGGAGAGGCAAGAGGCTGATCCAAATAAAAAAAGAAAGGTTAAATTTAGGAAAAGCCAGAGCGGCCAGAAGTCCCCCTAAAGCTGAAATAAAACCTTCAACTAATTTTCTGTTCATCTCTTACTCAGCTGAGAGAAGAGAAGCTTCAGTCTTGAACGATGAAATAATCTGTTTTTTTTCGGCCGGTGGCCCGGGCCAGTTTATCTTTAATGCGCAAAGCTTCGGCCCGAGTGGCGTAGGCGCCGACTCGCACCCGGTAAAGAGGACGTCGGTCAGTAGGGAAAGGTTCCAACACCACAGCTGGATAGCCTTGAGCGCGGAGCTTTTCGGCCAAAATGCGAGCGGAGTTGCGATTGCTATAGGCCCCTACTTGGACATAGTACCCTGATTTCCTGGCGACTGAAGAAGGCTTAGGGGTGGGAGGCGTTTTGCTTTTTCTTGAAGAAGGAGTCGGAGAGGATGATTTTTTCACCGGCGGAGCCACTGACTTTGGAGTGGTGGTTTTTGTTTTCGCTGAGGATGAAGGGAGCTGAGTTTTAGCTGGGGTAGGTCTTTCTTTCTCTTTAGTGGCTGGAGCTCTTTCTCCCGGAGGAGGTTGAAGGGTTTCAGTTGGAAGATTGGCCTCAATTGATTGCTGAGCGGTTAAAACAGCTTGTTTTTTGCCTACCGAGACTCCCAAGAGAAATATGACCACTCCTAAGGCCAGAATAGCGATGAAAATCAGAGCCAGTTGGGTACTAGTAAGTTGTAGTTCGCGGTAGTCCTTTTGAGCCATTTTTATTCTTTTTCTTTGTCTTTGCCTGAAGTTTTCTTAGCTTCCTGTCGATGAAAACCGTACTCAAAAGCCTTTAACATTTCAAGAGGCACAGGGAAGATAATAGTGGAATTTTTTTCGGTGGCAATTTCAGTCAAGGTTCCCAGAAATCTCAACTGGAGAGCCTGGGGATTAGTGGAGATGATTTCTGAAGCCTTCAACAATTTATCCGCTGCTTGGAGCTCTCCTTCAGCGTGAATGACTTTGGCTCTCCTTTCTCGCTCAGCTTCAGCTTGTTTAGCAATTGCCCGGACCATATTTTCTGGCAAGTCGACATGTTTCATTTCCACTAACTGAACTTTTATGCCCCAGGGGTCAGTATGTTTGTCAATAATTTCTTGAAGTTGGGAATTTAATTTTTCTCTTTCGCTTAATAACTCATCTAATTCCACTTCGCCCAACACGCTGCGAAGGGTGGTTTGAGCCAGCTGGGAGGTGGCGTAAAGGTAATCCTGAACTTCCAGCACTGCTTTTTGAGGGTCCATAACCCGGAAATAAACCACGGCGTTGACTTTGACGGAAACGTTATCTTTGGTGATGACATCTTGAGGGGGAATATCCATAACCACAATCCGCAAACTTACCCGGACCAGGCGGTCAATGGGCGGGAAGACAAGAATCAAGCCTGGTCCTTTAGGTTTGGGTAAGACTCGCCCCAGGCGAAAAATAACGCCGCGTTCATACTCGCGCAGAATTTTTATGGCATTAAGGATATAAAGCACCACCAGAGCGGCGACAATTATGGGAAAAGTTATCATTTTCACCTCCTCTAATAAATTGTTTTTTAAGCTTGGGCCATTTTAGACTTTGGTCACTTTTATTTTGAGACCGTTTTTGACTTCAATAACTTTCACTTTACTCCCTTGGGGAATATTTTCTTCGGCTTCAGCGTGCCATAATTCTCCATGGACAAAAACTTTTCCTTCCGGATTAAGGTCAGTTTGAGCCGTGCCGATTTCACCAATAAGTCCTTCCTTGCCTGTCATCACCTTCCGGCTGTGAGCTCGAACTACCAGCATAATCAGAAAAATAAAAATGAGAGAGAGACCGATAGCTACAGGAATTATAAAATTAAGACTAGGACGGAGTTCCGGGATAGGACTATTGATAAGCATGATAGAACCGAGAACCATCGCCATAATTCCTCCAATGGACAGAATGCCATAACTTTGAACTTTTATTTCCAAAATAAATAGGCCAATGGCCAAGAGAATTAATAAGAGGCCAACGTAATTTATAGGTAGGATTTGGAAGGCGAAGATAGCCAAAAGAAGGGAAATACCTCCAAGCACGCCGGGGAGAATAGCGCCGGGATTAGAGAATTCGAAATAGAGCCCCAAAAGTCCCAACATAAGTAGAATGTAAGCGAGATTAGGATTGGAAATAGTCAAGAGAAATTTCTGGCGGGCGGACATAGAAATTTCTTCGATGGTTTCGTCTTGAAGCTGGAGTTGAATTATCTCGCCCGAAAACCGCTTGATGGTCCGTTGATCAAAATGCTTCAAGATGTCTTCTTCATTGGCGGCGATGAGGTCGATAAGTCCCCCTTTTAAGGCTTCGGTTTCGGTGTAGGAACGGCTCTGGGTGACGGCTTCTTCAGCCATTTTAACATTGCGTCCTCTTTTTTCAGCGATAGTGCGGATATGAGCGGCGGCATCTTCAGTCACCTTAGCGGCCATGGTCTCATCCATTTGTTGGCCAGTCAGAGATATGCCGACTGGATGAGCAGCTCCCGTGCTTGTTCCCGGAGCCATGACGAAAATATCACAGGCTAGACAGATGAAGAAGCCGGCCGAAGCAGCCCGGGCTCCATTAGGGCTGACATAGGCTGCAATCGGAACTTTGGAGCTGAGAATTCTTTCAATTATTTCCCTCATGGAAGAATCAAGGCCCCCTGGAGTATTAAGAGCCATAATTAAGAGCTTAGCTTGGTCTCGTTCGGCTTGGTCAATGGCTTGCCGGATAAATTCAGAAGTGACAGGATGAATCGGCGCATTAATGGTTATTTTATATACTCGGGCCTGGAGAGGGTAAATGATAAGAAAATAAAGGAAAAAAAGGAAAATTAACTTTTTGAGATTCTTCACAAATCTATTATATTTCGGGCTTTCTCTTAAAGTCAACTAATCTAAGGATCAAATTGGGAGTCAGCTACCTTGTCTAACATTTAAGGGTCACATTTTGCTGTCACACATTTTGGTGTCAGACACCTACAATATTTTGGTGTCAGAAACCCACAATTGTGTCGCATAATTTTTGGGTGTCAGACACCCTAATTCAGGTGTCAGACACCGCCAATAAAGTGTCAGACACCCTCTACCCACAGACACCCTACACCCAGACACCCTATATACCCGTGCCACCCTATACCTGTGTAACGTACGAGAGCTTCACAGGTTACCTCTTTCTCCTGGGGAGTTTATTCTGGAAGTAGCCTTCAAAAAATATATTTTTGGCTAAAGAAGAAAATTCGTGGCTTGACTTTTTATTTTGAATAACTTAAATATAATCTAAGATTTAACGGGAAGGAGATGCAGATGATCAAAAACGATATTGTCCTAGCTATCGAGAGAAAAACCGGCTTTTCCCGAGTAAAAGCTTTAAAAATGGTGGAATTGATTCTGAATTCCATGAAAGAAGCTCTTTCTAATAATGAAAAAATAGAAATCAGAGGATTTGCCAGCTTTAAAATTGTTCCTAAAAAAAGTGGTTTTGGCCGAGATATTAGACGGAAAAAGCAAATTAAAATAAAGGGAGGTAAGAGGGTTAAGTTTCGGCCCGGCCAGGACTTAAAGAAGTTGTGAAGTCTCTCGATAACTGTTCCTGTTTTTTCTTTAATTCGAGTCCCCTTTTTTGCTTCAGCCAAGAGAGGAGATAGGTCTCTTGAAGAAAAAAAACCCCAGCCGATATAAAATAAAGCCTCTTTTTCCAGAGAAAATGCGCCCCATTTCTCTGGAAGAGCGGCCGAGTAAGGTCAACTGGCAGGATTTTGCCCGGGTATATTCAGGCAGCCAAGAAATCAATTCTTTCCTGGAAACTCTGCCTGATATTCTAGCGGCCCGAGATTTCAAAGAATTTCTCCGACATCTCCGTGGGGCCTTTCGGAAGAAAAAGCCGATTATTTTCGGCTGTGGCGCTCATGTGATTAAAGTTGGGCTTAATCCCGTCTTAATTAATCTCATGGAAAATGGCTGGATCTCGGCTTTAGCTTTAAATGGAGCAGGCATTATCCATGACTTTGAAGTAGCTCTTTCGGGCAAAACTTCTGAGGATGTAGCTGCCCAGATCAAAAAAGGTGATTTTGGTACCGCCGCTGAGACAGGCGAATTACTCAATGAGGCTATCCAGCAAGGTAAGGATAATAATCTGGGGCTGGGAGAAGCAGTTGGTCGTTTTTTCAGCCAGCTGGAGCTTCCTTATAAAGAATATAGTCTGCTTTATCAAGCTTATCGTTTGAATATTCCGGTAACCGTGCATGTTTCCCTGGGCACTGATATTATTCATTTTCATCCCCGGGTGGACGGGGCAGCCATTGGGGAGACTTCTTTACGAGATTTTTTCCTGTTTTCGGCCCTGATAGCCCAGTTAGAGGGTGGTGGTGTTTATCTCAACATTGGTTCAGCCGTGATTCTACCCGAGATTTTTCTCAAAGCTGTGGCCTATGTGCGTAATCAGGGCTTTCCCTTAAAGAAATTCATCACAGCCGTTTTTGACTTTAAAAAACATTATCGTCCTTTGGAGAATGTAGTCCGTCGGCCTCTTGGAGAAAATAGTCAGGGCTATTATTTTTTGGGACATCATGAAATAATGATTCCTCTCTTGGCGGCCGCTCTTCTTTCTACCAAATAATTTAGTTCTTATTTTTTCTTTTTATGTTTTATGTTTATCTCTTAGACCAAGGAAGCCACATTAAGCCATATTAGTCCTTCATTAAGAAATGGGGGTACAGTTTTTCATCTTTTATCTTGGGCTTAGAGGGAAGAAAAAGGAGTAAAAAGTTCAAGTAAATATTTTAACTGATTGACAAGTCTAAAACCAAAGGCGAGCAGAGAAAACCTTATTTTCTTTTCTGGGAGTTCAGAGTAGCCTTTTTTAGATAATAATCCTGGAGAAGATATCGATACACCCCTTCGGTTTGTTCAATGGTTCTTTGAAGGCTACCGGAAGTATCGATTATGTAATCGGCGTAACGGAGTTTTTCCTGCCCGGGCATTTGACTGCTGATTTTCTTTTGGGCCAAGGCCGGGTCAATGGAATCCCTTTTCATCAGGCGAGCCAGCTGAACTTCGGGGGGACAATAAGTCACTATAATCTTGTCATAGAAGTGATGGTAGCCTGCTTCAATGGTCAAGGCTGCTTCAGAGACATAAATTTTATAACGCCCTTCTTTTTCGAGTTGAGCAATAAGCTTTTTCTTTTCTGCCAAAACGAGGGGATGAATGAGTCGATTGAGCCAGGCTCTTTTTTCAGCTTCGGCAAATATAATTTCCCCCAGTCGCCGGCGGTCGATCTCTCCATTTTTTCTTAAAATAGTTGGACCGAAATAATCGACAATTTTGGCCCAGGCTGGTGAATGGGGTTTCATCAATTGGTGAGCGGTTTGGTCGGCCCGATGAATGTAGCAACCCAGGTCAGCTAGAATTGAAGCCACAACTGATTTGCCGGTGGCAATTCCGCCGGTGAGAGCCACAATTAACACTGGTTAACACTTAAAGAAAATTATTGAGATTCTTCAGAGAATAAATAATTTTTATCAAAAGCCAAACTCTCAGCCCTCGGCTTTAATCTAGAGGGACGAATTGATATTCTTCTTCAAACTGCAAAGCCACTCCCTGAGCTTTTTCTTTATTCTCCCTTTTCTCCAAGCGCACTACTTTGCCTTGAAGAATGAGCTGAATTTTCTTGCCTTCAGTTAGTTTGGGAGGAAGATCTAAGGACATGACTAAAGGAGTCCCAATAGTTACCAGGGCATTCAGACCGAAATAAGCTCCGGTGGAACTTATGTTTTCCACCACGGTATTTTCTTCAAAAGGCTGGCCATTGGGATGAGAGCCTTTAACCTGGACTTTCAGAGGTAATTCCAACCGCCATTCTCGTCGGCGGTCAAGATGAAGGTAGGTTCCCTCTTTTTCTTGGGTGATTAATTCTGGGGGTGGGGAAATGGTCTTTTTTGTTTCTGTCATTATTTTATCTCCCTCAAGTTAAAAAAGAGCTGAGTTGATGGCATAGAGGGCCAATTGGAGGCGACTATGAGTGTTGAGTTTGGCGTAAATGCTTTTAATGTGGGAACGAACCGTATTTTTGCTGATGAAGAGGGCCTGAGCTATTTCTTCATTGCTCTTTCCTTGACCAATGAGACGGAGAACCTGAAATTCGGTAGGTGTCAGCTGATCAAGAGATTTTTCTCTAAGGTCTTTACCAACGACTGAAATGATACGGTCCATAATACTGGACATTTTATCTCGGGGTAACCAAATTTCGCCCCGATGAACCACCCGAATAGCCTCTGATAACTGATTGGAATGATCATTGATGTCGAAATAGCCCCTCATGCCTGAATTCATTAAGCCAACAATTTCTTCATGGGAAGGGATTGTTCCCAGAAGGAGCAATTGGGGTCTTTTTCCTTTTCCCAAAGCATCCCGGATAGCTTTGCAGATTTCGCGAAGATTGGGCACAGGTTCTGTATTGGAAAAAAGAACCACCTCGGGAGTGTTTTTTCTGATAGCTTCCAACAGGGAGTCGATGGTGGTTTTTTCCACACCAACTACTTCAATTTCTTTATCGGCTTCAATTGATTTGAGGATGCCCGCGAGGATCAAATCTGAGGGGCAATAAATCAGGAGTTTAAGAGGCTCTTTCTTTTTTTTCTCCGATGGAGTTGTTGGAGAAGTCATTCTAAGCCTTTTCCTTAATAAAATTATAAATTATTAGAAATATATTATTTCCTCCTCCTTTGGTTAAATAATACTTAACTAGAATTGAACTTGTCAAGTCAGGTTCATGGTGCTAATGGCTGCCTAGAGAAAGAAACATATTGGACCCCAAATTTCAAATTTCTAGTCAATCTTAAGAATTGTCAGCATTTCTAGAGTCTTAGGGTGTCGACTCAGGGTGTCACAGAGTGTTAGGGAGTCGCAGGGTGTCATAGGAGTCGCAGAGTGTCAGACACCCTTTTATCTATCTAGGGTGTCTTATCTAGGGTGTCTGACACCTTGTCTAAAGTGTCTGACACCTTGTCTTGACTCCTGGTCTAATATGTCAGGGTGTCTTATCTCAGGGTGTCTTATGTTTATGTTTATGTTTATGTTTATGTTTATGTGACGGTGTCTGACACCCAGGATTGCTGACACCCAGGCCTTATCTCAGGGTGTCTGACACCCAAGACTGACATCCTATTTATCTAGGGTGTCTGACACCTTAAGTATCATTATGACACCTTGAGTATCATTAGGGGTTCGTTAGTACCGTCAACCTCAAGTCAAAGAAGAGGAAGGGAGAGGTTGTAATGAATATTGGGGAAAAAGCTTGAGGGAGACTGTCTGAAGTTGGGGAGTTGCCCCGTTACTAGCGGCTAGGATCCGAGTCACTTCTCCCGCCAATTCCAGGCGTAGTTTGGTCTGAAGGAGAATTGTTTGGGGAATTTCAATTTTGAGACGGAGTATTTCTCCAAGAATTATCGGGTGAGCGAGATTAAAAGAGGCTGTCTCGGCACTAATGGTGAAGAGAGTGGTTTTTTCTTCAAACTCACGACCTAAAGCATCTTTTCCCTGGACCAAAGCGGGAAGAGAGAGCTCAAACAGTCGCTCTCTCTTCCTAACTTTGGAGACGCCTTGGATGGAGGGGGAGGTGGATTTATTATGTCCCAACATTTTTCCCTGAAGGAATATTTTGGGGCAAATTCGGCTTGAGAGGCAATAACTCGAGGGGATGAATTGCGGGGTGAAATTTTTAATGATAATCTCATCTTTAGTGGTTAATTGGGTGAGATTTTTTCTCGCCTCACTCCAATAAACGTCCTTTCAACAAGATTATTCTCAGGGAAAGTAAAAGAAAAAAGGGGTTAATCTTTTTCGGGAGCAATGATATATTTACTGCGGAATTTAGTGGATACCCGGCGTCCTCCATCTTGGCTTCGGCTGTTTTCAATAAAAATCACTTCCCCTTTAAGGATAAGTTTCAAAGGTTGGTTATCGGATAATTTAGGTGGCAGATCGATACTGAGTCGGAGGATTTCGCCTAGGGTGACGGGTGTTTTAAGGAAAAACGAAGACCCGTAATGGCTGATATAAATTAAAGAAGTCTTTTCTTTAAAATTTTGGCCGAAGGCGTCTTTACCTTCTACCTCCATAGGCAGAGGCAGATGGAAACCATCAGTAAGTTCGGGGCGGACTGTCCGCTTAGGAGATTGATGATTTTTATTTTTCATGAGCCAGCTTCCTTTTCCATAATGGCGCCCTTAAGATGACATAAAGGTGGACTCATCGTCAATCACCTTTATAGAGGAAATTTAAAACCAGAAAGGGTGAGCAGAAGGGCTCGACGTGGTCTAATCGGAAGTTAGAAAAATTATCTAACTTATTTATTTTACACAAAAAAAGGCTCTTTTTATTGACAAGAGAGGAGAGTAAAAGATAGAATGTCCAAGAAAAAAGAGGAGGAAAAAAGTTGAATAAAGAGGAAAGATTGGTCAAACAGATAACTCCCAAAAGTGAGGATTTTTCCCGCTGGTATATTGAGCTGATCCGACGAGCCGAGTTGGCTGATTATGCTCCTTTGAAAGGGATGATGGTTATTCGACCTTATGGGTATGCAATTTGGGAGAATATTCAGCGGCTTCTGGACCGTCGAATCAAAGCCACTGGTCACCAAAATGCTTATTTCCCCCTCTTTATTCCCGAGTCCTTTCTGCAGAAGGAAACAGAGCATTTAAAGGGGTTTTCTCCTGAAGTAGCTTGGGTGACCCAAGGAGGACAGGAAGAGCTTGAGGAAAGATTAGCTGTCCGCCCAACTTCTGAGGCGATTATTGGCTATATGTATGCCAAATGGATAAAATCTTGGCGGGATTTACCCGTCTTGATAAATCAATGGGCTAATATTGTTCGCTGGGAAAAAGTTACCCGGCCTTTCTTGAGAACGACGGAATTTCTCTGGCAGGAAGGACATACTGCCCATGAAACGAGAGAAGAAGCTGAAGAGGAAACCCGAATGATCCTGGAGATGTATCGGGAATTTGTCGAAACAGAACTGGCTGTGCCGGTTATTGCCGGGCGTAAAACAGAGAGAGAGAAATTTGCTGGAGCTCTGGAAACTTATTCCATTGAAGGGCTCATGGCTGATGGTCGAGCCCTCCAAATGGGTACTTCTCACCATCTTGGTCAGCATTTTTCCCGGGTGTTTAATATCCGTTTTGAAGACCGCCAGCAACAATTACAATACGTCTGGCAGACCTCATGGGGAGTCTCTACCCGCCTGATTGGGGCTGTCGTGATGTGTCATGGTGATGATTCCGGACTGAAATTTCCTCCGCAAATTGCCCCTCTTCAGGTAATTATTGTGCCCATTTCTCTAGGAAATTGGCAAGAGACTGTCTTGCCTTTGGCTAAGGAATTAAGAATGAAACTTCAGGAACAGGGCTTTCGAGTTCATCTGGACGCCCGAGAAGAATATACCCCGGGTTGGAAGTTTTCGGAGTGGGAAATGAGAGGGGTGCCTCTTCGTTTGGAAATAGGCCCCCGGGATGTCAAACAGCGCCAAATTGTCCTCGTCCGTCGAGATACTCGAGAGAAAATCACGGTTTCCCTGGAAGAATCGAGAGCCAGAGTAAGTGAAATTCTAGATGATATCCAGAAAAACTTATTTCATCTGGCACTCCGTTTTCAGCAAGAAAATACTTACGAGACCAATGATTATCGAGAGTTTCAGGAGATAATTGAGCAGAAGAGAGGCTTCATTAAGTCTTATTGGTGTGGCCGGACTAGCTGCGAAGAAAAAATAAAAGAAGAAACCCAGGCTACTATCCGGGTGATTCCTCTAGAGCAACCCGAAGACATCAAAAATCATCGTTGTCTCCATTGCGGACAGCCAGCTAAGTGGCTGGTCTATTTCGCCAAGGCTTATTAAACCCGAGTATGACCAAAAAAGACTGGGCCACTCTCCGAAAATTAATGGTGGAAAACCAGTTGCGCGCCAGGGGGATTAAAGATGAAAGAGTGCTTCAGGCTATGGCTAAGGTGCCCCGTCATTTATTTGTCCCCCCAGACAGTCAGGAATTTGCCTATAGTGATGAGCCTCTCCCCATTGGCGAAGGTCAGACTATCTCTCAACCTTATATAGTGGCTTATATGACCGAGGCCATTCAGCCTGAAAAATGGAAAAGGGTGCTGGAGATTGGCACTGGCTCGGGCTATCAAGCAGCTGTTCTAGCGGAACTGGTGAAGGAAGTTTATACGGTTGAAGTAATCCCTTCTCTGGCGGAAAAAGCCCGAGAATTACTAGAAAGCTTGGGTTATGATAATATCCACTATAAAGTAGGGGATGGCACCTTGGGCTGGCCAGAGAAAGCTCCCTTTGATTCGATTCTGGTGACAGCAGCTCCGGCTAAGATTCCTCCTTCCTTGGAAGAACAGTTGGCTCCAGGAGGCAGGTTGATTATTCCTGTGGGAGAAATGTTTCAAGATTTGTATCTTGTCACTAGAGAAAAAGATAAATTTCGGCGCCAAAAGCTTCTGCCAGTTCGTTTTGTACCCTTGGTAACTCTTCATTAAGTCTTTAATGCTTTTCTTTTAGAGCAAGTTAATCAAAGAGAAGAAGATAAACATGATTTAAGGCGGCTTATTAAAAAATTTTTTTTGGTTTTCCCTCTTTTCGTTAATTAAATCTTATACCCGACCTAAGCTAATTTTTGGCCCTGAAGACAGGGCTTTACTCTCTATCTGGGTGGCTCATTAAGCTTCCCAAAATGAAGAGGTAGTTTCGGTTGACATTGAAGCTATTAATTTTTAAGCTTAAAAAAGCGAGTGCTGGCGAAGATTGAGAGAATAACGACTTCGATGACTAAAGAGCTTCTTATAAAAGGCCGCAATTTTTTCTTCCAGAGAGGATGGATTTTTTTTGGTTTATTCCTTTTGGGCTGGGCCTCTGTTTTTTTCGGTCAAGCTTATCAGAATAAATTCATCCCTGTTTTTTTACCCGATGGGCAGAAGATAGTGGCGGAATTAGCGGTTACTCCTGGGGAAAGACAGCGAGGCCTGATGTTTCGGGAAGAATTAGCTGCCAATGAAGGCATGCTTTTTATCTTTGAAGAAGACGGCCTTTATTCTTTTTGGATGAAAAACATGAAATTCCCTTTGGATATTCTCTGGTTGGATAAGAATAAGAAAATCGTCCATATTGAAGAAAATGTCCCGCCCTGCCAGGCTGAACCTTGTCCTTCTTACACGCCTTCTTTACCCGCCCGGTATGTTCTGGAGCTGAAAGCCGGCAGCGTTAAAAGTCATTCTTTACAACTTTTTCAACAAGTGGAATTTATTCTGCCTCGAGTGAAGGAAACTACTTAACTTGTTTTCTTCTTTTCCCGATTAGAAGACTCGATAAGGCGTGTTAATTCCTGGGCAGCCAAGACCGAAGCTCTTTTTTGACCCAGAATTTCTTTTATTTGCCGGAACGCCTGGAGCATCTTTTCTCTTCGGGTTTGGTTCTCAATTAATTCTTTGCCCAAAAGAAAAAGATTTTCAGCCGTGAAGTTGTTTTGGATGAGCTCTGGAATCACAGTTTCTCCCAGCAGGATATTAACAATACTAAAATTCCTGATATAAACGAATTTTCTCCCTAGCTGGTAAGAGAGGGGTGAGATCCGATAAAAAGCAATAAAGGGCGTTTCTAGAAGAGCTGCCTCCAGATTGGCTATTCCACAGGAACTAAGAATCAGGTCACTATAAGCCATGGCTTCATATTTATCTTCTTTAAGAATAGTGAGGCCGGGAAAAGAATAGGGTAAAAGTTTTTCAATTTCACGGCGGGAAAGATTTTCTGATTGGCAAAGGAGAAATTCCACGGGAAAGGCACCTCTCAAGAGAAGCAGACTTTCGGAAAGAATAGGGAGATGGTTTTTCAGTTCTGAAGGTCGACTACCGGGGAGAAGGGTAATTATTTTTTTCTGGGGGTCAAGATTATATTTTTGTAAAAAATCCTGGCGGCTCAAAACTAAGCGGATCTCCTCCTGCAGAGGGTGACCGATATAAACAGCTGGGATATTTTCCTGCTCATATATTTTTTGTTCAAAGGGAAAAATCAGGAGCATTTTGGAGATACAGGCTTTGATTTTTTTTAAACGATTTTTTCGCCAGGCCCAGATGGTAGGACTTACGTAATAGAGCACTGGTATTCCCTGGCGGCGAAGGTAACAAGCCAGACGAAGATTAAAGTCAGGTGAATCGATAAGTACAGCGGCCTGGGGCTGACGGCGGATAATTTCTTTTTTGAGATAGGATTGAAGTTTCAGCAAGCGGGGCAAGTGACGAACAACTTCTAGTAGTCCGACTAAATTTAATTCTTGAAGGGAATAAAGAGCTTCCAGCCCGGCCGCAGTCATTTTTTCGCCCCCCAAACCAAAGAACCTGGCTTGAGGATTAACTTTTTGAAATTCCCTAATAAGGGCTGCTCCATATTTCTCGGCGGAGGTTTCTCCTGCACAGATGAATATTTGAGTCATTTTTTCTTGGATTCTTCTCCAAAATAGACTACTTTAGGCGTTTGTCCTGGGGTTTGGCCGTAATAAAAAAACCAGTGGTCATAGTGGTCCTGTTGATTATAAATTTTTATTGATTTTTGGGGGGAAGAACTGACCACGCCTATTATTTGAGGATTGTCCACTTGGGAAAGTAAAGCTGCTGGAACCACCAAAATCTTTTGAAAAGAAATTCCTCCGGGTCTTCTGCGAACAGGCTCTTCTCCACCCGAATCAGGAGTGGAAAAAGGCCCCGCTGATCTTCCGCCGCTTATAGGGGAAGGGGGAATGAGAATTAGATCCCATTCTCCTGACTCACTCATCGGGTCAGGATAAAGGCGACGGATACATTTTTTCTCCAATAATTCATCTAGTTGACGAGGAAAAGTGCCCGGATATTTTTGTTGGAAAAGACGGATAGCTTCCACATACTGTCGTCCGCGAAAAATGAGTTCTTCTTCCTTTTCCCTTTGTAGCTGTGTTTCCCAAACAGGGACAGCGATAAGCAGGCTTAGGCTGAGAATGAAAATGAGAAAAAGAAGGAGTAACAGAGTGTAACCCTTTTTCAAAAAAGAACAGGAAATATCAGGCAGAAGAACTTTCTTTTTACCAGGTATTGTAGGGCGTTCCATCTAATCCTATCTCCTTCGAGCCGGAAAAGACATCGACTACTCCTGGCTGGAGACCGGCTTGAATCAGCTCTTCAGTGAACTCTTCTCTTACTTCAACCCAAGTTTCGCTGGATTTAGTCATAGGATCGATGGGAATAGTCCGCAAGTATCCTTCTTCCACTAGAGCCTGAAGAGAGGGAGGATATTTGCCTTTATCCAGATGATATTGATTGATGAGTTTTCTCAGAATAAATAAATTTTCTTTAAGAACGGCTTCTCTGGCTCGCCGAGCGGCAGTTTGATATTGGGGAATAGCTAGACCCAATAGAATGCCAATAATAGCCAGAACAATTATCAATTCGATGAGGGTGAAGCCCGAACGGGTTGTGTTCATTCCTTTTACCACTCCCTGTATTTGGTTCCATCGAGAGCTGTGGCCCGACTTTTAGTATAAACGTCGTAAACATTCTCGCCACCCCAGACATCAGAGTCTGGGTCATCCTGGTAAGAACGAAGTCCCCAATCATAAGAATTAGTCATGGGGTCTTTAGGTATTCGCCGGAGAAAACGAACAATGCGCTTGACCTTTTTCCCTTTAATAATCTCTTCCACTTCGACTCCTTTGACCAGGGTTTCCAAGTCAGGAGGATAGCCGTAGGAATCTTCATCTACTTTAATCTTTTTTTCGTCAGCCAGCCGTTTGTAAGCATCTATGGCTTCCCGAATAAGACGCAAATTGCGGCGAAGTTCGATTTCTTTCTCCCTTTTAACTGCCACGTGAGCCAGAGGAATGGCTACGCCGGCAAGGATAGCCAGAATGGTGAGAGTCACCAGCATTTCGATGAGGGTGAATCCATAGCGTCGGGTCGAGACAACTCTCATCTTGGTTTTGATAATTGGTTTAAAACCATTTTTTTGAAGGGCGACTTTTAGAGTAATCCCGTCGGGAATGACCTCTGCCTCGGTCATAAGGTCGGTAGGATGGACTTTCTAGAACCTTCTTGCTGAGTTTTATTTTATGGTCTTCCCCTATAGAGAGAACTTTCACTTTAACTGTATCGCCAATTTTAAAGACATCACGAGCGCTGCGGATGCGGCGATGGGCAATTTCTGAGACATGAAGTAGACCGACGATATTAGGGAGAATTTCTACGAAAGCTCCGTAATCTTCGATCCGGACCACTTTACCTGTGTAAACTTTGCCTACTTCCGCTTCGACTGTAATTTCTCGAATCATTTGGCGGGCTTTTTCGGCCGATTCCATATTTTCGGCGGCAATGGTGATTTTTCCGGTTTCTTCGATATCAATTTTTGCATTAGTGGCGGCTAGAATTTTCTTGATATGTTTCCCGGAAGGGCCGATGACATCGGGAACTTTCTCTGGATTGATGAAAAGAGTAATGATTCGGGGTGCATAGGGAGAAATGTCCGGCCGGGGATGAGGCAACACAGAGAGCATTTTTTCTAAAACCTGGTGGCGAGCCTCTTTGGCTTGGAAAAGGCCTTCGCGGAAAATTTCAGGTGAGATCCCCGGAATTTTCAAATCCATCTGGATAGCTGTCACACCTTTTTCAGTACCAGCGATTTTTAAGTCCATATCGCCGAAGTGGTCTTCAAGACCAGCTATGTCCGTAAGTAAGGCATAGCGATCGTCTTCTTTAACGAGACCGATGGCGATCCCTGCCACAATCATGGAGAGGGGTACGCCGGCATCCATCAAAGCCAAGACTCCTCCACAGACGGTGGCCATCGAGGAAGAACCGTTGGATTCGAGTATATCCGAGACAATGCGAATGGTATAAGGGAAATCCTCTTCAGGAGGAATAGAGGGCAGAATAGCCTTTTCCGCCAGAGCTCCGTGGCCGATTTCTCTTCGTCCCGGAGCTCGGAGAAAACTCACTTCTCCCACACTGAAGGGAGGAAAATTATAGTGAAGCATGAATCTTTTAGCTTCGCCTTCACTTAAACCATCAAGTCGCTGGACGTCTTCAAAAGTTCCCAGGGTAACAGTAGCCAGACACTGCGTTTCGCCCCGGGTAAAGAGAGCTGATCCATGGGTCCGAGGAAGTAAGCCCACCTCAATGGAAATGGGGCGAATGTCAGTCAAAGAACGACCATCTACGCGCTTCTTTTCTTCTAAAATAAGACGGCGAACTAGCTTTTTTTCTATTTGAAAGAAAATTTCTTTTGTTTCTTGAATTTTATCTTCTTCTTCTGGAGGGATTTCTTCGAGCAAGCGTTCCAAAATCTGTTTTATTCTTTCTTCTTGAGCTTTTTTGCCTTTAACTTGCACGGCTTCTTGGAGTTCGGACAGGATCTGTTTTTCTATTTCCTGATATCTAGTTTCGTCCAATTGAGGAGGAGTAAACTCTCTTTTGGGGATTTTCAGCTTGGCGTATAATTCGGCCTGAGCATCGATTATTTTTTTGATTTCCTTTTCAGCGACCACGACTGCTTGGGCAATTATTTCTTCTTCGACTTCTTTGGCTCCGGTTTCAATCATGATAATACCTTGATCATTACCCACCACGACCATATTCAACAAGCTTTCTTCAAGTTGGGTGACTGTCGGATTGATGATATATTCATTGTTAAGATAACCAATTTTGACCGCTCCTAAAGGAGTGGTGAAAGGAATATCAGAAAAGAGGAGGGCAGAAGAAGCCCCAATGATGCCTAAAGTATCGGGTTCATTTTGCATATCAGCGGAAAGGAGCAAAGCAACGATTTGAGTGTCGTTGAAATAGCCTTCTGGAAAGAGAGGACGAATAGGGCGGTCAATCATTCGACTCACCAGCACTTCTCTTTCGGAAGGTTTGCCCTCCCGTTTAAAGAATCCCCCAGGAAATTTCCCGGCGGCGTAAGTATTTTCCCGGTAGTCAACGATTAAAGGTAAAAATGGTTTGGGTTCTTTGACTTCTTTTTTGGAAGTGGCGGAAATGAACATAATAGTGTCGCCATACCGGATAAAAGCTGAGCCATCAGCCTGACGACCCATACGGCCAATTTCAATAGATAAAGTCCGCCCCCCAATTTCTAGATTTATAGTGTTCTCAGACATTTATATTTTCCTGACGAGGTCCGGCTATTTTCTTAGCTTTAATCTTTTAATCAAAGCTTCGTAGCGGCTGGGGTCTTTTCTTTTTAAATAAGCTAAAAGTCTTTTCCTCTGACCCACTAATTTCATTAGACCGGTCCGGGAGTGATAGTCTTTTTTATGTTGGGCAAAGTGTTGGGTTAAGTGGTTGATCCGATAAGTGATTAAGGCTACCTGAACTTCAGGTGAGCCCGTATCTTTCGAATGGGTTCGAAATTCTTCAATGATCTTCATTCTTTCTTCCTTACTCAGCACTTTCAGTCTCCTTCTTAGTGCTCTATATATTTTTTCTCTTTTTTTTCTTATTTAGATTACCAGAAACTGGCTCACTTGTAAATTATTTTCCCGAAATTTAAGATTACTTTGCTCGAAACTTGTTGATTAAATTAGTCTTAGGTTCTCTCTGGTTCTAAACTCAGTGTTGTCTGGAATGATTAATTGCCAACCTGACTGGCTTGTGTTAGAGTGATAGAGTTGAAATCATACCGGCTGATTGATAATGGTGCCCTTATTTCTTTTTATTTTAAATGTTGTGCTTCTAGCTGTGAGCTGGATTATGCTTCTTTATGCTTATCCTCGTCTCCCCGCGCTAATTCCTCTCTGGTTAGCCCTTAAAGGCAATAGTTTCCTTTATCCTAAATCTATATTAATCTTTCTTTATCCTTTAGGAGAGACTTTATTCAATGTTCTCTTTCTCAAACTGGCCCGGGTTAGGGTAGCCCTATTTTCCCGGCGGACGGCTGTGGAGAAAAAGAACTCTTCTTCTGAGACAGGGCCAAGTCGATTAAGAGCGGAATTTGCTTTACTAGCCATGATTTTTTTTAATCTGATTTTCATTCATGTGGAACGAAGCTTGATTCTGGTGGCTCATCAGGTAGAGAAAGGCATGAACCCTTTTTATTTTGTGATGTTATTCTTGGTGTTATTGATTCTTATCCCTTATTATCGGATTAGAGAAATGGTGGAAAAAAAGCAATGGTTAGTTAAAGGCGGCAAGCGAAAAAATTGATCAGTTAGTCTGGAAGACCGGGGTTAGCTTTTCACCTTTGGCTTTTGAGTCAAAGGGAAACCAAAATCAGAAATGACCAATAATTTTACCCATTAGTGAGCTCTAATCAAATATGAAAAGACCTAACTTTATGAATTGACGGCCGAGGCCAAAATGAGATTGGTGCCAGGTGAAGATCTACCTCTGGGGACCGGACTGACTTCTATTACTTAATAGATGACGATTCTGATTATTTGATGGGTAATTTCCTTTCAAAAAGGTGAGGGCCTTGGAGGTTAAATAGAAGCGCCTTGAATAAGAGGAGGCTAATTATTGAGAAAGAGGAAGGGAGAGAGTGTGTTTTAATTATTTTGATTTTTTTGCTGTTGACTTTTGTTGTAATAAGTAAGCCTTCCTTTGGAGAAGGTGCTGGGCATAAAGAGAGTCCAGACCACCCTGGGTTTCTTGGACATATTTGAGCCGTTCTTCAATTTCCTCCAGCGTCATTTGGTTAATTTTCTTTTTTTTCTTAGGAGGCGAGGCTGGGGCAGATGGCTTCTCTTCAGAAGCTGGCTTGGCTTCCGGAGTAGCTTCTTCTTGAGTTGCTTTTTCTTCCGCCATTTCTTTTCCTTTCTTTTTCTTGGTAACGGTGGATTAGATTTTGGAGAAAAAGAATACACAATTTTAAAAAAAATATCAATATTTATCCCGGCGCCTTTTTTTCAGAAAAAGTTAAATTCTTCAAGAGGAATTTTTCCAGCGGCGACCATAAAAGTTGCCTTTTTAGGGAAAAGTTTAGTATAGTCAAGGTCAGTATGTACGCTCTTTATTCTGTTCTACTGGCGGCTGCTCTTTTGTTGATTTATATCCCCGCCTATTTTATTCGTTATCGCCTCCTGAGAGGAGAAAAACTTTATTTGAGAGAAAGATTAGGTAGGGGATTGAACCAGCTTCCCCGTCCTGCTCCGAACCGACCCTCTCTTTGGTTTCATGCTGTGTCTGTGGGTGAGCTTATTTCTCTCCAACCTTTAATTGAGGCTTTGAAAAAAAAGCATCCTGAGTGGGAAATAAGTCTTTCTTGTTTAACTCTCTCCGGAATGAAAGTGGCTCAAGACAAATTTTCTCATGTTGAGCGAATCTTTTTTATTCCCTTTGATTTCGCTTTTATTCTGAAGAAGTATTTTACTTATCTTCATCCTTGCCTTCTGGTGTTAGTTGAATCTGAATATTGGCCCAACCTCCTCCGGACAGCTAAAGCCCGCAACTGTCCGATAATGGTGATTAACGCCCGCATGACCCCCACAGCTTTCCGTCGCTATGCCCGATTAAAGGCCTTAACAGTTAGGCTTTTTAATCTAGTAGATAAATTTTTAGTGCCAACAGAAGAAGAAGGAGAAAGATTGCTTCGTCTGGGCGTCTCAAGAGAAAAAGTGATTGTTTCGGGCAATATGAAGTGTGACCTTGAATTACCCCGGTTTTCCAACGAAGAACTAAAAGCCATGAAAAAGCGGTTCGGACTGGACCGACGCCTGTTTGATCAGCCGGCCAAAATCTTGGTAGCCGGGAGTCTTCATCCGGGAGAGGAAATCCCCCTTCTTCAGGCATTTCGGCAGGCAAGAAGAAAACAGAAGCCTTTCTTTCTTATTCTGGCTCCCCGTCATTTGGAGATGGTTGATGAATTAATCCACCAGTGTCAAGAATTGGGTTTTCTCTGCCAGCGGCGGACTCAACTTCCTTCAGTCACAGGCTTAACTCAAGAGTTATCTCCGGAGACAGAGGCTCCTTTAAATTGGGATGTTTTGATTCTCGATACTATCGGCGAACTGGCTTCTTTATATGCTTTAGCTGATGTTGTTTTTATCGGGGGAAGCCTAGTGCCGCGAGGGGGGCATAATCTTCTTGAGCCGGCTTTTTATGGCCAACCACTCTTTTTTGGCCCTCATATGGACAACTTTAAATATCTGGCCCAACAATTTATAGAGGCCGGAGCCGCCAAGGAGATCAAAAATGCGGCTGAATTGGCGGCTGTTTTAACTGAGCTCCCTGAGGCAGAGTTGACTCTTATGGGAGAGAGAGCGCGGCAGACATTGCTGACTCTTCAGGGAGCGACTAATTTAATCCTCACTGAAATTGAGAAATTGGTTATTCCCAATGAGGAACAAGGCTAAAATCTTATTGGGTTTCTGCCTGGTCTACTGGAGTACCTGCTTCTCTCTGTCAGCCTTACCAGCCAAAGAGAGCTTGGACTATCATTTGAATAAAAGATATCTCCAAAGAGCGGTTTTTGACTGGGGCGAAATTGGCCGCGCTCCAGTCAAATGGCAAAAATCAGATTGGTTTAAAGTAGCTTTGATCTCCGGAGCAGGCTTGGTCTGTTATTGGGGAGACCAAAAACTCCATGATTGGTTAAGGGAGAATAAAACTTCCACTTCAAGTGATATTTCCCAATTTATTTCCTACTTAGGACATGGGGGAGTAATTCTGGTAGGCACAGGCAGCGGTTATTTATGGGGTGAGATCACTCATAACCGCAAGTGGCGAAAAATTTCTTTGCTCTCTTTGGAGAGCTGGCTGGCCTCGGGTTTTGTGGTTAATTTACTGAAATTTCTAGCGGGACGGGAAAGGCCCCAAGTGCACCATAAGGCCCAACAATTCCATCCTTTCTCTCTCAAATCCAGTAATCATGCTTGGCCTTCGGGACATGCCTCTTCTGCCTTTGCCGTGGCTGCGGTTATCGCTTCTGAAGTGGACAGTGGCTGGGTGGATGGAGTAGTGTATTCTCTGGCCTCTCTGGTAGCTTTCTCGAGAGTTTACGATGAATATCATTGGTTGTCAGATGTTTTTATTGGGAGTGTGCTCGGTTATGTTATTGGTCACAAAATTGCCACTTTACATGCTGAGGGGAAATCGCCCCAGATTGCTTGGGGCATCACTCTTTCTCCCCAGAGAACAGGCTTTACTTTGACCTTTTTCTTTTGAAAAATAAAGACATTGGTTTTTAAAATAGATATAGATAAAAATAGAGATAAACTTGGCTGAGAAAAATGGCGGTTTTCGCCCAATATTTAATTAGAAGAAAGAGGCGATTTTACTTATGGCCAAAGGACCAATTTCTTATTTTGATAGGATTAAACCTGGTTGAAGGCTTCTGGTAAGGAAGAGATGACTAGGTTCCCTAATTTGCCAGATAAAGGAGAAAAAAATGAGTAAATTAACTCGCCGGGAATTTTTGAAAAAGGGTTCGCTTTTAGCTTTAGCTTCGGGTAGCGGCCTTCTGCTTAAGGGCTGTCTTAAAGGCAAAGATTATGATTTAGTGATTAAGGGTGGCCAGTTAATTGATGGGAGTGGGGCCCCGGCTCAGCAGTTAGATGTGGGGATTAAAGAAGGTCTGATCGCCGAGATTGGCCAGATCCCCACTCGTCGGGCCAGGGCTGTGTGTGAAGCCAAGGGAATGATTGTCTCACCTGGTTTTATTGATGCCCATGACCATACAGATATTCAACTCTTGGTTAATCCTAAAGCTGAAAGTGCTGTCCATCAGGGCATTACCACAGTAATGAGTGGTAACTGTGGCTTTTCTCCTTTTCCTCTGGCCGACAGCACCTATGAGGAGATGAAGGCTAGTTTGAAAGAACAGTATGGCCTAGAGCTTAATTGGCGGGATATTAGGGGCTTTTTAGCTCGAATAGAAACACGAGGCACCGCCATTAACTACGCTACACTGGTTGGCCATGGAGCTGTCCGGGGAAAAGCCATGGGCTTTGACGATCGAGCTCCCACAGAAGCTGAGTTAACCACAATGAAAAACTTGGTTGAGGCAGCCATAAAGAACGGTGCTTTTGGACTTTCTAGTGGCCTGGAATATGCTCCAGGTAGTTATGCTCAACCTGAAGAATTAATTGAACTTTGTCGGGTGGTAGCCCGATGGGGTGGGGTTTACGCCACTCATATGCGCAGTGAAGGCGATTATTTACTGGAATCATTGGCTGAGACCTTTCGGGTAGCTCGGGAAAGTGGAGTTAGTGTTCAGATTTCTCATTTAAAAGTTGCCTATCCGCGCAATTGGTCTAAAATCGATGAGGCACTGGCCAGCTTGGACCGGGCTAAGGCAGAAGGATTGGCTGTCATGGCCGACCGTTACCCCTACTTGGCTGGTTCGACTGGCTTAAGTTTTTATTTTCCTCTTTGGGCTAAACAAGGAACCACAGAAGATTTTCTCCGACGCCTTCAGGATAAAAAGCTTGAGAAGAAATATCGTCAGCACCTGGCCGAACAGGAAAAGAAACTGGGTTCCTGGGAGAAAGTGGTCATTGCTGCGGTTGTTACCGAGAAGAACCGGGTTTTTGAAGGATTGAGTATTCAGGAATGTTGCCGTCGGACGGGCAAGGATCCTTTTACCTTCATGCGCGATCTGTTAGTTGAAGAGAAAAATCGAGTCGGGATGATTACTTTTATGATGAAAGAGGAGAATCTCAAAAGAATTTTGGCCCATCCTCTCGTTTGTGTAGGTTGCGACGGCGCCGCTATTGCCCCTTATGGGCCTCTAGGAAAAGGCAAGCCTCATCCCCGACATTATGGAACTTTTCCGCGGGTCCTAGGTAAGTATGTGCGTGAGGAAAAGATTCTTCCTCTAGAAAAAATGATTCACAAAATAACGGCCAAAGCAGCTGAGAAATTTGGGTTGGACAAAAGAGGGAGGCTCGAACCAGGTTATTATGCTGATGTGGTTGTCTTTGATCCCACCCGGGTGATTGATAAGGCTACCTGGACTAACCCCCATCAGTATCCCGAAGGGATCAACCATGTTTTTGTTAATGGAGTTCAGGTCATCGAAAATGGTGAACATACCGGTCGTCTCCCTGGCCGTGTTCTCCGAAAAGTCAGTGCTTCAGAGTAAGCGATTTTTACCCAACTAACCCAGGCCTTTTCCTTTCTCCCGGGCTAGAAGGGTCAAGGCTGAAGGCTGAACTTAAGAGGAAAAACCGAAAGTGTCTGGGAAAAAAGAGGTTTAAGATAAGCAATCTTCGTACGGAAGAGGTGGGCAGCGATGAGATATATAATTTCCAAAATTAAGTTAACTAAGCCGCTGGTTTTACTTCTGGGGTGGATGTGTCTTTTCGGGTCCCCAATTTCTTTCTCTCAGACGAGACAATCGCCAACCCAGGAAAAGCCCAGAGTTGATTTGTTATATCGGTCTTTGCAACCAGGAGAAGCCCTTCTGGTTGTTCTGCGAGGCCTCAGTTCGATTCGCCAGGCTGAGATGAAATTTCAGAACCAGAAATATCACCTCTTGCCTCGGAGTGAGGGGTCTGATGAATGGTTTGGTTGGCTCGGCCTTGATTTTCAGATGAAACCGGGAGACTATCCCTTACGAGTAACGGTGATTGATTCTCTGGGTAATAAACACCAACTCCAAGTCACTCTCACGGTAAAACCCAAGACTTTCCCTGTGAAAAAACTCTGGGTAGCTCCTCGGTATGTCACTCCACCTCCCGAAGTCACAGAGAGAATTAGGCGAGAATCGACTCTTTTAAGGACGATTTTTTCTCTAGAATCAACCCAGTGGCGGGGTGAGGGTAAGTTTATTCTACCTTGCCAAGGGAAAATATTTTTCAATTTTGGCGAAAAACGAATTTATAACAACCAGCCTCGCTCTTCCCATTCGGGCATAGACATTGCAGCTGTGACCGGCACCCCGGTAGTGGCCAGTAATGCCGGCCAGGTTGTACTGGCAACAGAACTTTACTTTGCCGGGAACACAGTGATTATTGATCATGGTTTGGGTTTGTTTACTTTCTATGGACATTTGTCCGCCATAAAGGTTAAGCGGGGTGATTTTGTTCACCGAGGACAACTTATAGGTCTCGTGGGAGCCACAGGTCGGGTGACTGGTCCCCATCTTCACTGGAGTGTTCGCCTCAAAGGCAGCCGAGTTGATCCCCTTTCTTTGCTGGAGATATCTCTGGATAAAGATTCAGGAAGTAGCTGAGCTTCTCAGGGGAGGTTGACACCCCTTGGGTAATTCCGGTAGGATGGCCTTTTTCTCTGGTAGAGAAAACTGCCAGGAGAAACTTTATAATCTTCATCTAGAAATAATAGAGGTGGTAGATGAAATCTAAAGAGGCTAGCCGAGCCAAGCAAACCAGGAGCCCTTTTGGTCGGGCTATCCGTCAAGCCTATCGTTTGGGCCAAGAGGATGAGGCTCTTGAGCCTTTGGTGGCTGTCAATTCTCAGGGGGCGCCGGTCGGGCGGATTAAAAGGGGAGATGCTGTCATTTTTTATGACCTTAGAGGCGAACGGGAAGTGGAACTCACGCAGGCTTTAGTTGATAAAAATTTTCAATCTTTCCCGACCGTTCCTCTCGACCTTCGCTTTGTGACGATGATTGAATATGCCTCCTGGCTTGAAGTAAGAGTGGCCTTTCCGCCCACTGGACCAGTTCGTCAGACTTTGGGAGAAGTTTTGTCTTCGGTGGGAAAAAAGGTGCTGAAAATTGCGGAATCAGAAAAGGCAATTCATGTGGGCTATTTTATGAATGGCAAACAGGAAGTGATTTTTCCTGGGGAATCTCGCCAAGTTATTCCTTCTCCTGAGGTCATGAACTATGCTGAAGTTCCGGAAATGAGTGCTCCCCAGGTGACCCAGGCTATTCTTGATTCTTTGGAAAGCGATTATGATTTAATTATTGCCAATTATGCCAATGTTGATGTTATCGGACATATCGAAAATGAGGCGGCTGTGATTCGGGCAGTGGAGGTAGTTGATCGGGAGCTTGGTCGGGTAGTAGAAGCTTGTCGGGAAAAAAGAGTGACTCTCCTGGTTACTTCTGACCACGGCACGGTTGAAGAGTGGTTGTATCCTGATGGAGCCATTAATACCGGCCATACCCGCAACCCAGTGCCGTTTATTCTAGTTGATTTCGCCCCGGGGTTAGCCATTCCTCAGAAACACCATCTCCTGCGTTCTAAAGGGGAATTATCTGATGTTGCTCCTACTATTCTCCAGCTTCTTGGGGTCAAGGTCCCACCTGAGATGACCGGTCGCTCTCTGATTACTGACTCCTCATTTCTCGCCCCCCCACGACCAAAAATTCTGCTATTAATCCTTGATGGTTGGGGAATGAGAGAAGATCTATGGGGAAATTTAATCGCCCGAGCCCAAACGCCCCAATTTGATTCCCTCTGGCAGGAATTTCCTCATTCTTTGCTTCAGGCGGCCGGTGAAGCAGTGGGCATGCCTCCGGGCACAGTGGGGAATTCTGAGTCAGGACATCTCCACCTTGGGGCTGGGCGACGAGTTCTCCTGGACCGAGTGAGAATTGACGAAGCAATTAAGCAGGGTCAGTTTTTTCAGAATGAAGCTTTTCTCTGGGCTATGGAGGAGGCCAAGAGAAATGGGCAGGCCTTACATCTCCTCGGCATAGTTTCTTTTTACAGTTCCCACGGGACCCTTGACCACCTTTTTGCCCTTTTGGAGTTGGCCCGCCGTCAGGCTGTTCCTCAGGTTTTTGTCCATTGTTTGATTGGTCGGCGGGGAGAAAAGCCTGAAAGTGGGGCTATTTATGTAGAGAAGGTTGAAAAGAAATGTCGAGAGCTAGGGCTGGGACAGGTGGTCACAGTGATTGGGCGGTTTTGGGCTTTGGACAGGGAGGAAAATTGGGATAGGGTGGAAAAAACTTATCGAGCCCTTATCTGGGGTGAAGGTACTCCGGTTAGAGTTGAATGAGAAACTGCTGTTAGTCAAAATTAAATTTTAATTGAACAATTATTGAACAATTAAAGAAGGGAGTTCGTATAGAAAAGAGAAAGATGGAAGAGATTAAGGCTCTAGAATTAAAAAACGTCAGTTATGCCTATGGCCGTATTCCAGCTCTAAGAGAAATAACCCTTTCGGTAGACAAAGGGCCTATAGGTCTTTTAGGCCCAAATGGAGCGGGCAAGAGTACCTTGTTAAGATTGTTGCTTGGCTTTTTATCTTTACAAAAAGGCGAAGCCAGAGTCATGGGCTATGATGTGGCCCAAGAAACTAGGCGGGTCCGACAGATTGTGGGTTATATGCCTGAAGACGAAAGTTATATACCCGGCATTGACGGAGTAACTTTAACTGCTCTTCTGGGAGAACTGGCTGGGATGCCTCGCCAAGAAGCCATGAAAAGAGCCCATGATGTTCTTTTTTATGTCGGCTTAGGAGAGAGCCGCTATCGACTAGTAGATACTTATTCCAAAGGCATGCGCCAACGTTTAAAACTGGCCCAAGCTTTGGTCCATGACCCTCAATTACTTCTCTTGGATGAGCCGACTTCAGGACTGGATCCTCAGGGACGAGAGGAGATTTTGGCCTTGATCAAAGATATCGCCGCTCATGGAGTTCAAGTGCTAGTCTCTTCCCATATTCTGCCAGATATAGAGGAAACTTGTCAGGAGGTGATTATTCTCCATCAAGGCCGGTTAGCAGCCCAAGGTAATCTTCAGCAGTTGAAACAGTTGGATTTCAGTCTTTATGAATTGAAATTAAAAGGAGAGGCGGAGGGCTTTCTGGCTAAATTACAACAGCAAGGCTGTCGGTTGGAGAAAATGGAAGAAGGTTTCTGGAGGTTATATTTACCCAGTCAATTGTCCGCTCGAGTTATTTTTAAATTAGCTGTGGAGGAAAAGGTTCAGATTCGCCACTTTGTGAGAAGTCAATCTCGTTTGGAAGATTTATTTGCCCAGGTGGTAGGAGAGGAAGAATGACTGTCCGAGAGAAAGGTTATACCCATTGGGAAGGAGAGTTGAAAGAATCCCGGTGGGTCTGGTTTCCCTTAACTCGTTTAGGAATCAAGATGGCCTTCCAGAAGCGCTTTTTTAAATTATTCTATTTTTCTACTTTTTTACCGGCCTTAATATTTTTAGCCGGCATTTATATCTCAGAACGCTTGGAAGATTTTCGCTTTATGTTAAGGGGCTCACCTGCCTTCCTTAAGATTACACCTAATTATTTTAAAATCTATCTTTCTAACAGTTTGTTTCTTTTTATTCTCGTTTTGGTCATGATTTTTGTTGGTGGAGGACTTATCGCCGATGACTTGCGTTTTAACGCCCTTCAACTATATTTTGCCCGACCTCTCCGGAAGATTGATTATGTAATCGGCAAAATGGCTACCTTGAGTTTTTTCATTCTCTTACTTAGTCTGGTTCCCGGAGTGTTGTTTATTTTATTTAAACTCCTATTTGCCGGAAATTTAGTTTTTCTCCGCCACTATCCCTGGTTGCCGCTGGCGGTAGTGGGCTATTCTTTGGTCTTGACCCTTTTTTTTGCTGCCTATGCTCTGGCTCTTTCTGCCTTAAGTCGAAATAACCGCTATGCCTCTTTGATGATTTTTGGAGTTTATTTTATTTCAGATATAATTTTTAATATTTTTTATCAGAATTTTCATCACCCCTATTTGGTGCTTTTATCTCTGAAACTCAACCTCCAACAGGTGGCTGCTGGCCTCTTTGGCTTGTCACCCCCATATGCTGTGCCCTGGAGTTTATCTCTGGGAGTGCTTCTAGGATTGGTCTTCCTGGCCTTTGTTATCCTGCAGAAACGAATTCGGAGTGTGGAGGTAGTTAAATGAGGGCGGTGGTCCAGACCGAAAAGTTATCGAAATATTATGGTAATGTCTTAGGCTTGAGTGATGTTTCAGTGACTATTGAACCAGGGGTGGTGGGTTTATTAGGGCCCAATGGAGCAGGCAAGTCAACTTTTTTGAAGTTAATCACCGGACAGTTGAAACCCAGTTTGGGCGAGGTCAAGGTTTTCGGCCAGCCGGTCTGGAATAATCCTCACATTTTTCACCAAATAGGCTATTGTCCTGAAATCGATGCTTTTTTTCCCGACCTTTCTGGTTGGCAATTTTTAAAAGAGATGCTTCGTCTTCATCATTTCCCAGAAGAGGAAGCCCGCCGCCGCGCCGAGGAAGTTCTGAAGTTTCTCCATCTCTTTGGGGATAAAGACCGCTTAATCCGCTCCTATAGCCGGGGCATGCGCCAGAGATTGAAAATAGCCCAAGCGATTGCCCATGAGCCCCAATTAATAATTCTCGACGAGCCTCTGAATGGACTCGACCCGCTGGGGCGGAGGAAAGTAATAAGGTTAATTCGCCGCCTGGGGGAAAAAGGCCAGACAGTGATTGTTTCCAGTCATGTCCTGCCTGAGATTGAGGCGATGACCAAACGGATTATCCTCATCCATCAGGGTAAGATTTTCGCCGAGGGTAATATCCACTATATTCGTGACCTTATCGACACTCACCCTCATATAATCTCTATTAAATGCGACCGCGTCAGAGAGTTAGCCGCGGCGCTGGTGAAAGAGCCAGAGGTCATCAAAATCTTTTTTACCCCTGATCCTCAAGAAATCCAGGTTGAAACTCAACAACGGGATATTTTTTTCGACCGCTTACAACAGTTGATCCTGCAACTTGACCTGCAGGTGGAAGCCATTACTTCGCCTGATGATAATCTTCAAGCAGTGTTTGATTATTTGATTGGAGAAAAATAATGGCGATTAGGTCTTTATCAAGACAGCCTTCGGGAGTTTTTTGGGCGAGTTGGAGGGATGTCTTCAAATTTTATTTTTTTCTAGGAACTCATTCCCGCCGGCCTAAGTTATTTTTTCTCTTGAGTTTGGTGCCTCTAGCCATGGCGATTATTTTTAAAGGTTCTCAAATTATCTATGGTTATCCCCGTTTTTCAGGCCTTTTTATTTATTCCAATATGATCATGATGTTCTTTCTCCAGTTTTTGATTCTTCTTTTGACTTTATTTTTCGGCACATCTGTCTGTCGGGAGGAAGTAGAGGGGAAGACTTTGCCTTATATAGTCACTCGTCCACTCCATAAAATTGCTTTCCTGCTGGGTAAATATACTGCTTATACCTTGCTAGTCAGTATCATGATTATTTTCAGCTTGACCCTGTCTTTTATTATCATGAATCTTGACCGGTTAGGTGATCTGAGCCTGTATAAAGTTCTTCTGCGGGATGGAGGAGTGCTTCTGTTGGGCATTTGGTGTTATGCGGCTTTATTCACCTTCTTAGGGGTGATTTTCAAAAAAGCCATTTTCTTCGGCCTTTTATTCAGCTTTGGTTGGGAAAATATCATTCAGTATTTTCCTGGAAAAACCCAGAAGTTGGCTGTGGTCCACTATCTAAAATCTCTCCTCCCTCCTTTAAGTCAGGAAGGTTTCCCTTTCCTTTTGTTCCGGCTAGAACCTACACCTCGGGGGGAGGCAATTTTGATTCTTTTAGGATTAACGTTTTTCTTTTTGGGATTGAGTTGTGCCCTTTTTGCTGGGAAAGAGTTTATTATTGAGGCTTAACCAAATAGAGGGGCGAGCAAGTAGTGAAATTTATTTTTCTGGTTTTTCCTCTTTTTTTGATTCTGCTTCCAGTCGCTGAATTAGGTCTTCGGTTAACTCCATTGAAATAATCACTTTATCTGGTTCGGAGGTAATGTTGATATTATTGAGCAATTCGCCGAAAACAGGTTTTTGAGCTGCGGCCATCGCGCCCATGGATTTCAGTCCGGTAATAAAATCGGCTAGTTGTTTGACTTTCTGTTCATCATCACTGAAGATTTTAATTTCAGCTTGATAAGTCTGATTACTGTAATCGAAAGAAATAGTGCCAGCTTGGACAGCTTTCAGGTTAGCCATCATGGGGTTTTGAGTGGCTATTTTACTCATTTTATCTGAGGGAAAGAATCCTCCTCCCCAGAATAGGGCTTCTTGATTAACACTATTTAAGAGATTCATCAGGTTAGCGTTGGTTTTACAATTTGGTTTTTTGCCTTGAGCGACATCAATAACCGCTTTAATACCTTGGGTAGTGCCCACGATAATGTTGGAATTATCAAGGAAAGCAAAACCGCCTTCTTCTTCATTTTCTTTAGTGGGGACGAGGTAAATAGTAACCCCATTGTATTCTTCTTCTCGGAATTCACCACTGCCTTCTTTTTCTGCCTGAGCTTTGATATAGGCTAACACTTTGTTCGGATCGTATTTTAAATTGACTACGCCCGCGCCGTATTGTTTTTGGGTTTCCGGGTCGACAATTATTGCTCCGCAAGCGTAATAAACATCTTTTTGAGGGTCGATGCCCACTTGCTGGATGAACTTTTGATATTTCTGGTAGCTCTCATCTTTTTGAATAGCTTCATTAACCGCCTTGAGGTTCATTAGTTTGTTTAGGTTACCGAAAAAAACTGCCTGGCTTTCCTGAGGAAGCAGGGTCAACATATCCACTGGTTCGGCTTGGCCAGCCACCGGGGGAGCTTCTTTTTTCTTACAGCCCCATATTCCTAAAATTAGCATGGGGATGAGGAGAGCTAAAACAACTCTTTTTTTCATCGGGTAATCCTCCCTTCTCAAATTTCACCTGGACTATAACAGAAAGAGAAGGAGAAAGCAACTTTTTCCCTGCGTAAAGGCAGAATGCAGGTGATGTTTTATAGTCACTCCCCAAAATGGCCTTTGAGCCGTCAATCTGGTAATTAACATAACATAACATAACATAACATAACATAACATAACTTAACTTAACTTAACTTAACTTAACTTAACCTATCTTATCTTATCTTATCTTATCTTATCTTATCTTATCTTTCCCAGAATTTTCCTCAGAAATCTCAAGCTACGCAAGGAAGGGACTTTCCAGAAGGAAGAATCAATTAAAAAATGTTATTTCGACCCAGGTTGAAAAAGATCTAGGTTAAATAACTCAAGAAATTAGACTCAGCCAGTTTTATTTTGGTATAAAAGAAGGAGTTAATCATGAAGCATGACTTCAGCAAAATTTCTCTCATTGGAGGTCGGGATGATTAGTTTGAGGATCTGGAAGGTTTTTCTAGGAGTAATTATTCTTAATTTGTTTTTAATGGACTCCACCCTGATAGCCACTCCTCACATATTCAATTTAAGAGAAAGAGCCCAGATTGTGGATCATTGGTTGGCACGGCGGTTGGAGACAATTCTTCCGGCAGTGATGAAGAGAGAAAATATTGATATGTGGCTGGTCATTTGCCGAGAGTACAATGAAGACCCTGTTTTTCTCACCTTGGTGCCTTCGAATTATTTTTCTGCCCGCCGGCTGACTATGCTGGTCTTTCATCTTCGCGATGGCCAGCACCTGGAGAAATTAGCCGTTAGCCGCTATCCCATCGGTAATCTCTATCGCTCTGTCTGGCAGCCGGAAAAAATGGACCAATGGTCTTGTTTGGCTCAGGTCATTAAAGAAAGAAATCCCCAACGCATTGGGATAAATATAGGCGAAAATTTCGCCTTTGGTGACGGCTTGTCAGCTTTTCTGAAAGAAAGACTGGTCAGGGCTCTTGGTCCTAAATTATCCGCCCGTTTAGTCTCGGCCGAAAGAGTAGCCGTTGGTTGGCTAGAAAAGAGATTGCCTGAGGAAATTGAAGTTTATCATCATCTAGCTCATTTGGCTCATAAAATAATCGCTGAAGCTTTTTCTTCCCGGGTGATTACGCCGGGGTTGACTACCACGGAAGACGTGGTCTGGTGGATGCGGGAAAAAATAGCTGAATTGAAGTTAGACACCTGGTTCCAGCCTTCAGTCTCTATTCAACGCCCAGCGAGCAGTCCCTATCGAGACAACGTTATTCACCGGGGAGATTTACTCCATTGTGATATGGGGATTACCTATCTCCGTTTGAATACAGACACTCAGGAGCACGCTTATGTGCTTCGTCCCGGAGAAAAAGACGCTCCGGCCGGGTTAAAGAAGGCTCTGGCGGTGGGCAACCGTCTTCAAGATATTTTAGTGGCTGAATTCAAAGCTGGCCGGACAGGCAATGAAATTCTCCGGTTGGCCTTGGAGAAAGCTCGAGCCGAGGGTATAGAGGCCAGTATCTATTCTCATCCTTTGGGTTTTCATGGTCATGCTGCTGGTCCGACTATAGGTCTGTGGGACCATCAAGAAGGGGTGCCCGGCCCCGGCGATTACCCTCTCTATCCTGATACCTGCTATTCCATTGAATTGAATGTTCAGGTGGCTGTGCCGGAATGGGGTGGGCAAAAAGTGAGAATCGCCTTGGAGCAGGATGCTGTCTTTACTAAAGACGGGGTTAAATTTCTAGATGGCCGCCAGACTGCCTTTCATCTGGTTCGATAGTCCAGCTCCACTGGAGTTATCGGTTCTTCTTCTTCTTCTTCTTCTTCTTCTTCTTCTTTGGCTTAAAGTAATCCTACCCTTTGGCTTTCCCCCGCTTCGTGGCTTGAGCCTTTTATTTTTCCGCAGCCGAGGGCAATGAAGTCTCAGTCCACCGTTGATAGAGTTTGATTTGACTGGCGTAGAGCCAGCAACGGAACCAGATTGTTCCGAGAATTAGTATTTGTTGAAGAAGCCAGGCGACAATTATCATCAGGGCCGTCTTCTCGGGCAGAGCTTCTCTAAACAGAGTCATTATTAAGGTGAAAATAACCAGGCTGGCCAGAATTAAATAGTAGAGCCCTAGAGCTTGGCCCAGTTTAGCCCCCACAACTTTCCAGGCTCGCCAGGTGGCTTTAAGTATATTTTTTTCTTGGAAGACCACGGTGTGGATACGGGCGTAGTCAAAGAGCATCTGGAGAAAAAAGATTAGGAAGAGGAGAAGAGCGCTAGTCACCAGGCCGACATAAAAAGCGGGGCGCTCCGATAAAGCAGTCCGTCCTAGATATCGCTCAAACCAATGAAAAAGACGACCAATTCCTTGATAAATGACCAGAAAGAAAACCCAAGAAATAGCCATCAGGCCTAAGAGTCGAGCAAAAAAGACTCCGCTTTGCTGAAAGAAAAAACCTTTTTTAAGAGGAGGACGCTCCTGGTGGTAAGTAGCCAGGAGGCCTCCAGTCAAAAAGGTTTGAACCAACCCGTAGATGATCATCGCCAGGAGGATCACAGGCGGGAGAGAAGAGGCTTGCTGGTTAAAAAAGACTAGAGATTCGAGATTATCGAGTAAAGCACCCCGGGGAGTGAGGGTGGTCACCTGAACCGTCTTAGCTAGCCCCTGAGCTTCGTCTCGATATTCCTGCCACCAGACGTAGTCAAAATTTTCGACAATTTTTTCCGAAGTAAGACTTGAGCCGAGATGGTTACGGAAAGAATTAGCCAGAGGCACGGCCAGGATTAAAGCCAGAGCTAAGTTTACTACGAAAATGATGACCACCAGCTGGAAGAATTTTCCAGTAGTCAGGATTCCCTCTATATATTCCCGAATTATTTTTATTTTCATTTTCGCCCCCTCTAGCTACCCAAAAAACGGAGTATCTCCAGCGAGTGTTGAAGCCAGAAAAGCCAGCGGGAAGTCAATTTGAGCCAGCTCCAAGGTGTAGGTCGGGTGGTCAAAGAATTATTTCGCCGGTTTATATCCAAAAGCCAGATAAATTCCGGGTCAACGGCGGCTTTGACCGCTGGCGAGGGTCGCTGGTAAACAAATTTATGCCACAATTCCCGTCCCGACCAATTCTCGGTAATAGTCGTTCCGTCAGCAAACTCAATCATCACCTTCACGGGAACTTTAATTTCTCCCAGGCGCCGCACTAGTATTTCCACTAGGTAGTTGTTCTGACTGTATTGTTTCTCGGCCAGAGCTTGTTTGTCCTGGTCAAATAGGCCGCGGGGTGGAGGAAGATGGTGATTCTTAATAGAGCTCAGAGCATAGTCGAGAGCTCCTTCTTGGTAAATGAGTTGTCGGAGAATATCAACAGTTTGACTGCCGGCGAATTTTTCAACTACTTGGAGAAAGTCGGCCGGACGAGGATGCTTGAACCAGTGCCGAGTGGAGTAAGTTTTCATCATCTCCCAGAATTTTTCTTCCCCCATAAATCGTTTTAAACTTCTCAGCATCAACTCAGCTTTGGCGTAGGAGTTGGCTCCATAACTGGTGCCGCTCATAAATTGCCAAGCAAAGCGTTGCATAATATCCATTCTGGCTGTTTGACGGTGGCGAGAAATGCCTTCAGCCTCAACGGGAATTTTTATTTGGGGAAAAAGCACGGGGAAGCCAAAGTATCGGCGGGTGAAATAAGGGGGGCCATAAGCCGCATAATAAACTTCTGTATCCAGAAAAGAAGTAAAGCCTTCATCCATCCAAGGATGTTCAAATTCGTTGGTGCCGACGAGTCCATAAAAATAGCCGTGACCGAATTCATGAATGGTTACTCCTTCCGGACGTTGGCTGCCCGGGGGGTCGAGAAAGTAAGCTCCAGCTGTGAAGAGAGTCGGATACTCCATCCCTCCTGATTTACTGTTGTAGGCCGGATCAACGCAGGTGACGGTTGAATAAGGATATTCGCCAAACCACTGACTGCAATATTTTAAAGCATTTTTGACGGCTAGGAGATAACGTTCTTTGAGACGGCGATGATAAGGCTGGAGTAAGAGGGTGATTTCTGTTTCTTTGCCGGAAGTATGGCGGAATTTTTCTTTAAAAACCAAAAAGCGAGGACTGGCTGTCCAGGCAAAATCGTGGACACTGTGTTGATGAAAATGATGAGTGGTGGTACCGTCGCCATTGACTTGTGAAGACACCAGTTCACCAGTAGCTCCCACAATATAGGCAGTAGGCAGCGTGATTTTAACATCATAAGTGCCATAATCAGCGTAGTATTCACTATGAGCATGATATTGGTGACAATTCCAGCCTTCGTTCTCAAAAACACCAATTTTGGGGAACCACTGGGCAATGAAATAGTAATCTTTCCAGACTCCGGTGCGGGAGATGGGGCGGGGGACTTTGGCTTTGAATTTAATCTCAAGTTTGATTGTTTCACCGGGATTAACTGGGCGGGGAAGAGCTACGGAGAAAACAGTTTGGTCAAAGGGATTGTTGTCGTCTGGTTGACGGAAGGTCATCTGGTTGGTCAGATCCACCGCGGTAAAATTTCCCGCTGGCAGCACTGCCAAGGATTCAATCCGACAGTAGCCCCAATCCTCTTCCTTAAAGTTAGCCACCAGCCGGCGGCCTTCGCGTTGAGCCTCTTGGAGATAAGTGCTCCGATTGTTCTGGAAGGCATTCCAATAGAGATGAAACCAGAGTTCTGAAGTTGGCTGATTTGTACTATTGGTCCAGGTCAGGATTTCCTGGCCCTCAATGATGTTTTTTTCTGGGTTGAGAACGATATCCATGTTATAATTGGCCACCTGAGGACAAAAGACTTTATCTTTTTCCTGCGCCAGGAGTGGCCAACTTATAAGGAAAATTAGGATGACCCCAAGAGAAATGAAACGTTGCTGCAACTTAACCTCCTCTTGACCACGTTTTTTTTCTAATAGTAATCAAGAAAAACGAGGACATCAAGCGATTTTAAAAGGGAGAAACAAGTGAGGCTCAGCCGAATGTGGCCAGTTAGCCTAATAGTTCTGCCTAGCCCAATAAATCCTATGGAGGAGCAATCATGGAGATGAAAGAACCCCAAGTTCCTTCTCTTCTAAAATTAATTTGGCAGAGACGTAGCATCCGTCGCTTTTTGGAAAGCCCGATTCCCCGGGAGAAAATTCTGCTATGTCTGGAAGCGGCGCGCTGGGCTCCTTCGGCAGAAAATGTCCAACCTTGGCGTTTTTTAGTTATTGATGATCCTGAGGTAAAGCAGCGATTTGCTGAGAAAGTCTTTTCGGGGATTTATTTTCCGTCGCGTTTTGCCCAACACGCACCAGTCTTAATTTTAGTCATGGCCCGTCTAGACATTCTGGCCAACCGGGTAGGCAAGCAAATTCAGGGAGTTGCCTATCATTTGCTGGATATCGGCATGGCCGGCGAGCATCTTGTGCTTCAGGCAGAAGAATTGGGCTTAAGTACTTGTTGGATAGGGTGGTTTAATTTAAAAAAAGCCCGGAAATTTTTTTCTATTCCCCGTAAATATAAAATCATTTCTTTAATTGCTCTTGGTTATGCCGCCAAAAGACCACCTCGAGCTCCTCGGAAAAAGAAGTTAAGTGAAATTGTCTGGTTTAATGGAGTCGAGAGGAGTTCTCCGGAGCTCCAGGCTTTTGAATTAAATTTCCACCCCGACGAAACGCTTGAGACCGAAACCGAAGGCGATAGCCAAAAGAAAGTAAACAATTAGCCAGTGGATAGATAATCCCCACAGATGAAAATGCCCACTGGGGTAGGTAATCTCAATCTCTCGTAAAGGTGTCCCGGTAGGTAGTGGTTTTTCTAAAGGATAAAGAAGTGCGTTGGGGAATTTAGCCGGGGGGCGGAGAGGTGAAAGTTTAGTCAACCGTCTCGTGTTGTCTGGAGCGATATATATTTCCTTGCTTATTGGTTGATGGTTGTCGCCAATTTGAATAAAAAGGGATTGCCGGCCCGGTTCCAAAGCTTTAATCCGCCAATCAATTTCGCCTTCTTCCTCAATCCGCAGAGGCGGTGTTTCCACGACTATTCCGGAAGTGCTAGTTAAGCTGATTGGCAATTCGAGAAGGTCCAGGTCGGGCTGAACTTTGACTTTAACAATGGCTCTTTGGCCAGGAGTAAGAGGTAAATAGGCAAAGCGAAAATTAAGCTGGATGATGATCAAAACGAGAGGCACAATCATCACCAGCATCGGCTTGAAAGAATAACCGATATACTTTAGATTACAGAGAAGAATATTTCCCTGAGCTTTAAAAGTTAAAGCAAAATTATCTTTAAATAATCTGATTTCTAAGAGATGGGCTTTAATTCGGCGTTTAATATCTTTGATGCCGGCCTGATTGGAAGTTAGACGGAAAACCCAAAGCATGAATAGGCCGGTTAAAAGTGAAATATAAATCATGGCCCACCAGGGGTGGAGCCACTGGAAAGGCCAAAAGAGCACATCAAAAAGGCGAGTAAGAATTTGATTAAAAATCCACATCGATCAAACTTTCTTTGAGTTGGGTCAGCTTAAGGCATCGTCCCTCTTCATCGTCGTTTTTTTTCTCGCTGTCCGCTTTTCGGCCTCTCAAGAGATATAACCTAATCCCTTGAGTTTTTTCTTGATTTCTTCTTCTGAATCGGATTCTTCGAGTTTGGCGAGTTCTTTTTCCAAGCAGTGGGTGATGAATTCTTCGGGTGAAGAGTAACCTGAAATTTCAGCGTATTTTTTAATTTTCTCCAAGAGATCTTTGTCAAGTTTTACTTTGGCTTTGCCCATGATTCCTCCTTAAAAATTGGTTTACCTCTCATCTCCGGTGGTTGAGGCAAGCCGAAGGTCTGAAGAATTGTGGCGGTTAGGTCAAACAATTGAGGGAATTTGGCTTGAATAGGCCGGTTAGTGAGGAGAATACCGGGGATAACGGCTGGGTCCATGCAGTGGTCCCCACTCCATTTTTCGCGATTGGGCTCAATAATCTTTTTAGGAATCCGGCCTAAGGGTGAAGCCCAAGAGACCCGGTAACCCTGATTGTAACCCAGAATAATTTCGGGGGCTTCTTGGGTATAGGGACCGTGATAAACATCTTGGGTGACGAAGGCCCGACGGACGGGTCTTTCACCTGTGGCCGGGTCCACAAAGGATTCCAGTTTCCGAGCGATTTCTCTGACTAAAGCTTCCTTTTCCTTGGCCGGCACAATACCTTCAGCCTCTCGGCCTTTTTGGTTAATATAAAGCCCATTAAGCCCGACGGCGTAAGCTTTGGTCCGGTGCCAATCAACATTCAAGAAGAAATCTTCCTCTCCTTGTTTCCATTCATTAATCAAGCTGAGATAACCATTCTCTTTCAACCAGGTGTTTAAGTTAAAGGCATACCGGAAAGGAGAGAAGCCGTGGTCGGACATGACCATTAAGATGGTATTTTTATCTACCCGAGAGAAAGCTTTATCTAAGATTCGGTCAACCTCAATATAGATGTGTTCAATGGCCCGGCCGAATTCTTTAGCCAGGCGTTCGTCATAAGCGGGGTGATTTTTATCCAAGAGTCGCCAGAACATGTGTTGTCTCTGATCGGTGCTGGAGACGTAATAAAAAAGAAGACCGCTCTCGAAGCGCTTGAGTTCATACTCAAAAATAGCTCGCCTCTCTTCCAGCACAAAATCATCCTGGATTAAGAATTCCCGGTCATCCAAGATATCGCTGTCTAAAGCGGAAGTATCGGCGGGTAGTCCCTTGGTGAAGAAAGGTCCGAATTTGGCCGCTAATTCCCGTGAGTAGGATTCAGGCGTGGAGAGGGGTAGGGCTGGCTTGGCTGGGTCAATATTAATCGGCGAAACATAAAGCTTAAATTCGGGGCGGACCTGTTTGAGATAGAACATGCAGATGCCGCTGACGGATTGGGTGGGAATAAGTGGAAATTCAACACGTTTCCAACCGCTCCATTCACCTTCACGCAGAATAAATTCTTCGCCTGGCAGAGAAATTTTAGCCACTGGATTGACCGGGTCGAGATAGACTTTGAATTCGATATAGGTTTCCGGCCGGTCTTTCTTGAAAGTATTCACAGGTCCGGGAAGTTTAGCTTCGATCTGATTGCCGATGACGTAGACATTATGAATCCGACCACCGCCAATATCCTGCTGCACTTCGGCTGTGGTGGTGGTATAGAAATTAAAAATACCATAAGTACCCAGAATATCTGGCGTACCCATGCCGGAGATAGTTCGTTGTTTGGTGGGAGCGGGCGGGTAATTGGAAGGTATTTTAAAAACAGTGGCTGGAATATCGTATTCTTCCAGATACTGCCAGAAGGCTTTGCCCCGGCGAAGCAGAGTTACTTCTCCACCGGAAAGAGGTAGAACCAGATTGCCCAGCGAGATGGTCTTTTTAGCTTCTTCAGTTTTCGAGGCTGAGAAAGTAGGTAAATAGTGTTGAGGGTCCCGATGGATGAAATCAAAGATAGCGTGGCCACCCGGGTCAGTGCCCGTGATGAAATTAGACCAGGCCACGGGGCTTTGCGGCGGAATACTTGTTCCCAGACGTTTGAAATCTCCTTCCCGCCAGAGACGGGCGAAAGCAGGCAGTTTTCCCTGACGAATAAAGATTTCTAGAAGATGGGGATCAAGACCATCGAACCCCAGGATAATCATTTTTCTGGCTGTATCTCGCTTTCCTTTGGCCGCTAGGGAGGAAAAAGGTTCCAAGCCCAGGCCGGTTAAAGCTCCGGCCAGAAAAGCGGTTTTGAGAAAATCTCTTCTTTTCATACTCATGATGGCCCCCTTGATAATTTAGACTTTTTTTGGTCAACCGAAAAAAGGGGTTGGCCATCCATATAAGCCGGTGGTTCGATACCGAAAAGTTGTAAGACACTGGGTGCTAGGTCAACAATTGCCGGCTTATCTCGGGTTATTTTTCGATTAGTAAAGAGAATTCCTGGGACCAAGCGAGGGTCAATACAGTGGTCACCGCTCCAGGCTTTGGTGTTGTCGACAAAGACGGTGGAGTTTACTTTACCGGTGACCGAATCCCAGGAAACTCGGTAGCCTTCGTTATAACCGATAATCAAGTCCGGGCAGTTGTCTTTGTAAGGGCCCGGGGGAATCTCATCTTTGTCATAAACAGTTCTGATGGCCACCTGGCCGGTTTCTTCATCCTTGAGGCCGGTTAAGCGGGCCACAAGTTCGGCTTTAAGTTGCTTTTCTGGCTCACCCGGTTCAACAATGCCTTGAGCTTCCCGGCCTTTGAGATTGAGATAAAGTCCCCCCAGACCAAGACCATAGGCTTTGGTTTTCGACCAATCCACGTCTTTAAACCATTCATCACTGGTTTCTTGGCCTGGTTTTAAACTAAGATAGCCATTGAGATAGAGCCAAGAATTGAGATTGACGCCCCGACGAAAGGATTTAAAGCCGTGATCAGACATAACAATCAAGATGGATTTGTCATCCAGTTGCTCCATTACTCGACCCACTAGGTCATCCATCTGGCAATAAAGTTTTTCTATGACTTTTTCATGTTGGCGGTGATAAAGCACCCGTCGGGCTGGGTGTTGAGGGTCAAGATAACGGAAAAACATGTGCTGGAGGCTGTCAGTGGTTTCAAACCAAGTGACGATGACTCCTTTTTTGACTTTATCCAAGGCGAGCCAAAGCATCTTTTCCCATTCTTCATGATTAAAATAGGCTAAACGCAGAAAAGCTTCTTCATCAAGAACACCTTCATTTAAAGCCCAGGTATCATTAGCCTCACCTAGAGTAATATAACTACCTAACATTTTGGCCAGGTAAGCTGAATAAATAAAAGGATGAGAAATGGGCAGCGCCGGTTTCTCGGGGTCGATATTAAGGGGAGTAAGATACATCTCAAAATGGGGTTCTAGCTGGAGAATGTAGAAGCGGCAGATAGCCTGCACCTTGAAACCTAATCCCGGCCGGAAGGTGATTTTAATCCAGTCGGAGAAAGTTTTTTCTGGCAGACAAATTTTCTGGCCGGAAACCAGCAAGGTGGCTTCTTTCTTAGCTGGGTCGATTTCGATACGGAGAGGCAGACGCATTTCCTCGGCCTCCTGGCGAAGGGTGTTTTCTGGGCCGGGAATGTAAGTCTCAATAATGTTATTCTTAATTTCCACCTGAATATTCTGGCCACCTTCCCGGCGAACTATTTTTTCCCGGTCGCTGGTGTAAAAGGTAAAAGTTCCCTGACTGCCTTTTAAAT
>Ga0190361_1000009_pt1 | contig 100293 bp, 81 predicted proteins | sample 48721845_MG_FD_161273 | JGI IMG/M metagenome (GOLD analysis project Ga0190361, IMG submission 161273) | Hydrothermal vent microbial mat bacterial communities from Southern Trench, Guaymas Basin, Mexico - 4872-18-4-5_MG | ecosystem: Environmental > Aquatic > Marine > Hydrothermal vents >... | reverse complement strand
TTTCATTTGTAGAATTCATTAAACAAAATATATTCGATAGAATTGGAATGTCGAGTACGACTATACCGTTCGGCAAAAATCAATTCAAGGAAATGCCCAATCGCGTCCGTGGATATGACCGGACAGAAGATGGTGGATATGTTGATAATGATTATATTGATTACGATTCCGATATTTATGGAGATGGCGGAGTATTTTCCAATGTAATTGATTTGTTTAAATGGAACGAAGCGCTCTATACTGAAAAATTGGTAAAACAAGAAACACTAGAAGAGGCGTACAAACCTTGTGTATTTAACGATGGTTCCATTGGTGACTATGGTTTTGGGTGGTTTATTCGGACCGTTGATGGCCACAAGAATGTTGGGCATTCTGGTAGCTGGATTGGTTTTCGCCCATATATTCTTAGAGATATCACAAATAAACATTGCCTAATAATCTTAACCAATATCGGAAACAGAAAAGGAACAAAATTGTACAATGCCTGTTACAATATATTAATGAACAAGCCCTATCTAAGGATAATAAGCATAGATGAAAAAAGATGACGGCATGACAAGATCCACCAAATTGGATATTTACAATAATCCTCTTCTGAATAAAGGTATCAATGTTCTTAACAACAATATGTTTGGGCAATATTTTATAGCATATTAAAGGAGGTCATTGTGAATGGCATTCAATTCAAAAGGCGCTTTTTATGGAGTCGTGGTCATAATTCGTTATGGAAATCATTACTGATTTTATGGTGGTTTGCTTGCGGGTTATCAAGTTTGGCGTTCTTAGCATTTTCCCAGAAATTGTCTCCTGAGTTATATTCGACTCTAAAATACCGGCATATCGGACCCGAAGGGAACCGGGTTATCGCCATCGCCGGGCACAGTAGCAATCCGAATCTGATACTGGCCGGGGCGGCATCCGGCGGTATCTGGAGATCGGTTGACGGTGGATTGAATTGGGAACCTGTTTTTGACGATCAGGATGTCTCCTCAATTGGAGCCCTGGCTATTGCACCTTCTGATCCCAATATTGTTTGGGCCGGGACAGGAGAAACTAACATTCGCAGCAGTATTTCTGTAGGGAATGGCGTCTATAAATCAACGGATGGGGGAATAACCTGGCAGCACATGGGACTGGAGAAAACCGGCCGGATCGGCCGGATTGTTATTCATCCCCGAAACCCGGATATTGTCTGGGTGGCGGCAATGGGGCATTGCTATGGGCCGCAGCAAGAGAGGGGAGTATTCAAGACGGTTGATGGCGGAAAGACCTGGAAACGGGTGTTGTTTACAGGAGAAGATACCGGAGCTTCTGATATCGCCATAGACCCGCAAAATCCACAGAATCTTGTGGCCGGAATGTGGCCGTTGGAAATTAAAACCTGGCAAAGAAAGAGCGGTGGACCCAATGGCGGGGTGTTTCTCTCTCATGAGGGGGGGAAACCTGGGTAAAATGCACGAATGGGCTCCCGGAACCGCCAACCGGAAAAATCGCTGTGGCCTATGCGCCGAGCAATCCCCAAAAAATATATGCCTTAATCGAGACCGATCAATTCAAATTCTTGGGTGTCCTTTGGGGTTCTGAAGACGGCGGGGAATCCTGGCATTTGATCAGCTACGATCAACAATATCACACCCGTCCTCATTATTACAGCCGGATGGCTGTTTCGCCCAATGATGAAAATGAAATCTGGTTTTTAGCCACCGAAATAACGGTGTCTTACGATGGGGGAAAAACCGGGAAAATCTCTTTTCCGGAAATATATGATGCTCACGATATTTGGTTTGATCCGCAGAATCCGGATCGTATTCTCATTGCCCATGACGGTGGAGTTCGAATCAGCAACAATCACGGCAACAGTTGGTATCATCCGGATTTACCGGTTGCCCAGATTTATCACGTGGCCACAGATGGACAGGTGCCCTATTTTGTCTACGGGAATCGGCAGGATGGGCCTTCCTGGCGAATACCCAGCCGCCGCTTCGTCGGCCCCGTCAAAGCCGACCTAGGGGGCGGTGAAGCAGGTTATACGGTGCCGGATCCTTTTGATGAAAACATTATCTGGTCTTCCAACGAGCAGGGTGTTCTGACGAAGCATTACTTGTCCAGCGGGATGACTGTAAATGTCCAGGTCTGGCCAGAAACACCTGTAGGCCGGTCTCCCCGGGAGATTAAATATCGCTGGGTATGGTGCAATCCCTGGATTGTTTCCGTTCACACTCCGAATACGCTCTATGCCGGCAGCCAATACGTGCATAAAACCACCGATGGCGGCTTTACCTGGAAGGTAATCAGCCCGGATTTAACCACCAATGATCCGGCCATGCAGGTCAATTCCGGTGGCTTGACTTATGATAACGTGGGGGTTGACTACGGCACTACCTTGTACGCTCTGGCTGAATCCCCTGTCGACCCGAATGTACTATGGGCAGGAAGCAACGATGGTTTGCTTCATGTGACCCGGGATGGGGGAAAAACCTGGACTCGCGTCAGTGACAACATTCCTGGTTTGCCTCCTCTGGGCACCGTTACCAGCATCGAGGCCTCCCGGTATGAAGCCGGCAAGGCCTATGTGACCATCGATTTTCATCAGGTGAACAATCGTGATCCTTTTGTTTACAAAACTTCTGATTATGGGAAATCATGGCAGAAGATTGTCAACGGAATTCCAAAAAGCATGTTCAGCTATGCTCATATCATCCGGGAAGATCCGCAGCGCAAGGGTATGCTTTATCTAGGCACCGAAAATGCGGTGTATTTCAGTCTTGATGACGGGAAGAACTGGATGCCTCTGCGCAACAATCTTCCTCCTGCTCCGGTTCGTGACTTAACTGTTCAGGAAGAATTTGGCGATCTGGTAATCTCCACTTATGGCCGCGGATTCTGGATTCTGGACGATCTGTCACCCTTGCGTCAGCTGAGTGAATCCGTTCTTGCTTCAGATTTTTATTTATTTAAACCGCGCCCGGTTTACCGATATCGACGCAACGGTGGTTATTCGGAAGCCGGGTTAGGCAAATACTATCAGGACCTCCCGGAAGGGGCGATCCTTGATTATTTCATCCACGGCAAGGTTCCAGGCGAGGTGAAGATCACCATTCTGGATGAAAATCAAAAGCCGGTTAAATCCTTTACCGGCAGCAAAAATCCCGGCATCAACCGGGTTTATTGGGACCTGCGCTATCCCGATTCTCCGGAAGTTCACCTGCGCACAATCCCATTGGGGCATCCTGGTCTGGCCTATGGTCCAGAAAGAATCCGTTATAACCGGGAAGGCTGGCGGGAACTGATAGTAGAGGGTACCGGTCCTGACGGACCCGTAATTCCTCCTGGGAATTATACGGTAGTCATGGAAGTTGCCGGAAAGCGTTTCCAGCAACAGTTGGAAGTGCGAAAGGATCCCCGCTCGCCCGCAACATTGGAAGACATTAAAGAGCAAGTTAATCTTGCCCTAAAAATTCAGGAAGAGGTGACAAATCTGGTTGAAATGGTTAATTCCATCGAATGGATCCGCAAGCAGATAGCTGATCTGCAGGAAGTTATGAAGGCCAAAGGCACTTCTGAAGAATTACTGAAAGCCAGCATGAATCTAGAGCAAAAATTCATTGATCTTGAAGGTAAGTTAATTATCCTTCGAACTACCGGCGCCTCAGAAAATGGGCTGCGTTTTCCGCAACAGCTCTTTTCGCATCTGAAGATGTTAGGGTATTACGTGATGACCGGGGATGCGCGTCCAACTCGATCAAAATATGAGGTATTTGAAGTATTGTCCCAACGTTTGCAGCAGTATCAGAATGAATATCACTCCCTTGTCAGAAATGACTTATTGCAGTTTAATGAAAGGCTTGGGAAGGCAGGAATCCGGGCGATAAATGCGATACAATAAATGCAAAATGAAGAGAATGAAATCCGGAAACTTCCGGAGAGGGAGGTAACCATGTCTAGAAAAGTAATCATAATTATGGGAATTTTCTTGGGAGTTTGTTGTCTTTTCAGCTGTTCAAAACGAACAATCAATCATTACGATATCCTGATTAAAGGCGGGCAGATCGTTAACGGGACGGGGAATCCCTGGTTTTACGCAGATGTGGGAATACGGGGAGATGTCATTGCGGCTATCGGCTCTCTGGATGCTGATAAAGCCGATACCGTCATTAATGCCGAGGGGTTGGTGGTTTCACCCGGTTTTATTGACCTGCATACTCATTGTGATGAAGACTTGGGAAAACCAGGTTACAATGTGAACCTGAATTACCTGATTCAGGGGACCACAACGGTTGTGACCGGAAACTGCGGGATGGGGACCTACAAAATCGCCGAGACCAAGGCGGATTGGGAAAAACGGGGTATCGGCACCAATGCTGTTTTGCAAGTGGGAAATATTCCGGTGCGGAGAGCCGTGATGGGGAAGGATCAACTTCGATCACCGACGGATGAGGAGCTGAAACAGATGCAGAAATTGGTCCGGCAAGCCATGCAGGAAGGAGCCTGGGGAATCAGTACTTGTCTGGAGTATGAAGGATATGATCAATTTGTGACCACGGAAGAGGTTATTGCCTTAACCCGGCCGGTAGCGGAGTTCGGGGGACTGTACAATTCACACATCCGCGATGAAGCCTACCATTTGCTGGAAGCGATTAAAGAGATCATTCGTATCAGCGAAGAGACCGGAGTGCCGGTTAATATATCGCATCTGAAAGCCTGCGGCCGGGACAATTGGGGATTGATGAAGGAGGCCGTCCGGCTTATACAAGATGCGAGAGACCGAGGAATTCAGATCACTGCGGATCAATATCCGTTTTTACAGGGAGCTCCTATTGATTTTATAACCGAACTGGTAGATATACCCCCGGATATGCAACCACTTGCCGAGCTCCGGGAGAAAGCATATAACGAGGAGTTGCCGAAGACAGAACGGGAGCAGGTCAGGAAGCAGTATGTCAAGGAATTACAGAACGCTTTGCGTGATCCAGCCAAAAGAGAACGCCTCCGGGAATCCACCTATGAAAAACGGCCTGATAATCCGAGCCCAGTGGTGCGTTGGGGATGGCAGGATTTCAGAATAAAAGTAGCCCGAAAGAATCCACGGTTGGTGGATAAATTGCTGGTTGATCTCATCCAGGAACAAAAAAGAGATGGTTTTGATGTAATAGCAGATTTGATCCTGGACGAGCCGGATATCCTGTTTGCTTCCAGTTCTCAATCGGTTGAGGACAACCGGCTGGCAATGATCCAGAATTGGGTTATGGTCAGTAGCGACGGGATGGCCTATCCCATCATAAAAGAGACGGATAAACCGGTACGCGGCCACCCGAGGGATTTCAGCAGCCAGGCAATTATCCTGAGAAAGTATGTTCGCGAGGAAAAGCTCTTGTCGCTAGAAGAAGCGATCCGAAAAATGACTTCTCTGCCCGCCCAGGTTCTAAAAATGAAGGACAGAGGATTGCTGCTGGAAGGATATAAAGCTGATATCGCTGTTTTTAACCCGGAAACAGTTCGTGATAACGCCACTTACGACAATGCGTTGCAATATGCTTCCGGGGTGGAATATGTGCTTGTGAATGGAAAAATAGCGGTGGAAAAGGGCAAGTTTAACGGGACGCTGAATGGCAGAGTCTTGCTCAAAAATTAACGGCCTTCCGGACCAGGGAAGGTGATATAAGAGAAGCTTGATTTTCTCCAGATGACAGAGGAGAGATATTATGGTCAGGGAGGGATATGGTCGGCTGGATATTTCATGTTTACTGTAGGAGGGTAGTCGGCTTGGCAGAAAGTACATTTCCCATTGGTGAATTTTTTTGATGGGCAAAGAGTAACTAAGCTGGATAATTCATAAAAAAGATCTTTTCCTTCATAACTTATTGATATATAATACATTAGAAAAAGAAGGGGGAGGGAACAACCAAAAAAGATTGGACCAATCACAAGATAAGATTTTTGGCTGTTCTTGAACTAATTTTTCTGGTTTTTAAAATTTATGAATAGATCAGGCTAATTGTCAAAGGAGGCTAAACTGATGAAAAATAATGTTCTCTATCCCTCTTTAGATACTCCGGCAGTTCTCATTGATATGAATACATTGGAGGCAAATATCAAGGAGATGGCTCAAGCCGCCGCTGGGTGAAAGAAGGGGGGGCTTAAAGAAATAACAGAAATCCACCCCGGACAGCGCGTCATCGGAGATATTATCTACAGCTCCTCTCTTGGTTGTACTCTTGACCGGTGTGCCCTTACCGTACTGACTACGGTAGTGAGTACTTCCCATCCAACTTGTGTGGTTATCGACGCGGGCTTTAAAGCCTTGGGTGGCGAATCTATTATTGGGTGCCGGGAGGTCCCTGGTTTCTTTTGGAATGGAATGCCTAGTTTCGGTTCCATTCAGGGGCGTAATGACTTATGGCTGGGAAGAGTCGGCGCCGAAAGCGGCTTGGTCTACTATAAAGAAAATGCCCAGAAACTTACCCTTGGAGAGCGATTACAAATTGTGCCCAACAGTGCTAGCCTGGTATTAAATATCCATGATAAGGCCTACGGAGTCAGAAATGGCAAAATAGAAAGAGAATTCGCCATTTCCGGAAGAGGCCGCGGCACTTAGTGGAAATTTAAGGAGGTTGTTAGTCAGCTTTTATCATCCTCTACCCACGAAATTATTGAGGTCTAACGCCAGAGTTCAATTGCCACGCGCAGCGGGGCCGATTTGCAGTCCTTTGTTGGGCGGTTTTATTTACTGTCAAATGTAACCAAGAGCAACCAATACTCCGAAGACAATGACCATGGTTCCAGCAATTTGGTAGAAGCGGTGCACCTTTTCACCCCACAGTATTCGGGACCGGGCCACCATTAGCCGATAAAGAGTAAATTTGCTCTTTGTACTGCCGCATATCACCATAAAGAGGCCCACTACTACTATCAAACTTCCCCAGAGTATGTGCATTCTTAAATACTCCCTTCATGTCTTGTCATATTGACCATACGTTGCTTTTTGCCCTCTTGCAAATTTAAGCAATGTTGTTATGTTCTTGTTGTCAAATGATAAATGATTAGAATTTCGATCTTATTTTGGTGTTGTATTTCACTTGATATAATCAAATTCTCTTCTACTAGGTAACTTCATTATCCATCATATTTATGAAACTTGGGGCCAGTCAACAAGAAATCCACAGAAAATAGAGAATATCAGAAAATTAGCGTAATAGAGGATTAAAAAGAAAAGAGATTTCCCTTGTACCGGAAGTAATTGGAGACAGTTTACATATTTACCAATTTTTTCAAAAGAAAATAAGGTGTAAGAGACGATATTGACTAGCAAGCACTCAGCAGCGGAATAGACTTTTCCCCACAAATCAACAAAAAGCAAGGCACCTGAATTGGCCGATTCACCAGTGTTGAGTTGATTTTGCTTTGAGTTATTTATTTATAATATTGTCCGCTCGGTAATTGGTAAATTTCAGCCAGCGTTGCTAAGATTTCGAGTTCTAATTGGTCGCCTTTGTCTCCGTTTATTGCTATCACGACAGCCTGTTTAGTTTCCGGAAACGCCACGATGAGAAAGGCAGACCCCGGATAACTTTGTCCAGGATGTAAAAATGACAGGCTACTTCCCGAATTATCAAGAAAAACACCAAGCCCCATGTCAAAAGGGAGTCCAAAGGTTTCGAGAGGAATCGCAGCTTGTTTGGTAAGCATCTCACGAACTGTGGGTTGGGAGATGATGGTCTCTGAAGTGCCATGATAGGCCTTCATGACTTCTATCGCCAGAAGCGCCATGTCATGGGTGGTTGTCATTAAACCGCCTTGTGCCCTTGCTTTGGTATCTTGAACCGCAGGTTTTGGGATTCCATTCTCGTGTGGCCAGGCTTCATGCTGTTTCCAATGTGGTGGTAACGGATAGGTGAAAGTGGATGAATTCATGTGTAATGGTTCAAAAACAATCTGGGTGGCGATGTTATTAAATTCCTTATGTAATACATCTTCTAAAATAAGCTGAATCACAACATAGCCAATATTTGAGTATGACCATTTTGTCCCCGGGGAGAACGTAGGAAACGCTGGGAGGTTTCTTGCTGGGTTTTTACCATTCAGGATTTGAGGCAATGTTGGTAAATCCTTTGAAGGATCTCTCCCAAAATTCGTTCCGGGCAGACCTGATTGATGAGATAACAATTGTCTCAACGTAATGATTTTTCCATACTTATTGGCAGGCATTTTCCATGACGTTAAATAGGTGTTGATATTTTCATCCAAATCTAATATTCCTTGTTCCACATAATGTAACACAATGAGCGCCGTCACAAATTTACTGACAGATCCTGCTTGAAATATGGTCTTTTCAGTGACGACATCACTTTTACCAGCGATGCGTACTCCATACCCTTTTGTCCAAAGAATAGTATCATTATCTACGACCGTAATGCACACCCCAGGCGTTTTGTAAAATTTCATGCGTTCAATCAGAGGTGACTTTTTTCCAGTTTGCACCACACCTGCTTCAGAAAATCTCATTTCAATAATATGTTCTTCAAACATCTTTATCTTCTCATTTTGTTGGGCATAAACGGAAAAACTCCCGGCCATCAGCAGAAGTATCCAGGTAGTTACAAGAACTTTTCTCATCGTATTTTTCATTATGTTCTTCTCCAAGTTTTTTTGGAAATGGTCTGGATGTCAAGACCAAATTTGAATCTTTTTTAAGGTGTACTTCCTTTGTCATGCGGCTGCTGAAACTTAATGGAGAAGGGAAAACTTATTGGGATCAAAAGAAAGAGGAATTGGCTCAGTATGCAATCTAAGTGCCATCCCCGTTCTGGAAAGGCTTACTTAGATATAAATAATATTAAAATGATAATTTCTAATATTTTGAAACAACTAACTAAATTTACTTTAAGAACATCGACAGTTATTTCTCCTTAAGGGCCCTTTCGATGTATGTCAACATCTTCTGGATATTTGGTTGCTTTTGGTTTAATTTCAACGAAGCTTGAAGAACCTTTTGGGCTTTTTGTAATTCACCACTCTGGTAATAACAATAACCAAGGGAATTAAGAAGCGAAGTGTCACTATTATAGATACGATTACCTTCTTCTAACTCCGTAATCGCTTCGGCATAGTTACCTTTACCCATCAAGGCTTGACCACGGATTAAATGATATTGGAAGCGAAATTTTTCATCATCTCTTAGCTTGGAAATCAACTGTAAACAGTCATCAAATTGTTTGGTCTTATTGAGAAAATTGGCGAAAAACACTAGGCCTTCTTTATAGTTGGGATTCAAATTAAAACCCCTTTGGTAAGCAGATTGGGCTTTATCTAACAAGCCTACCTTTTCATAAGCTTGGGCCCGCATGAAAAAATATAAGAAATTATTGCGCAGGGGCATGGCTTTGGAATGAGCAATCGGATGAGATACGGCTTTCATCGGTGAGACGATAAAATTGACTTTCTTTTCGTCCAGCAGCGAACCATCAATCCCGAGTAGTTGGACCCAGAGTTCATAATAGTCCGGTGGCAATTTATTAGCTGAGAGAGAATAGGAGACAAAAATTGATTGTCGGAATGGGTAAGTATTGAGAAAAATATTGTAAGCTTTTTCGAAAGCCTCACCAGCTTTTAAACCTCGAACCACAAGTCTAAGTTTTCCCTGCTCCCATAACTCTCGCTCTAATCCATTCACCTGGGTTACCACCCAAATTGTATCTTCTACGGCAAAGGTATTAGAGGGATCGACGATGTATTTTTGTTGAAAAATCTTGAAAGGAATATGGATTTCTTGACTGTAACTCTGAACCTTATAAGCCAGGAGAGGGATACCCAACCGAGGTTGATTTGAAGGCGGGGGAATCACGATGTTTTTTTCGTAAACACAAAATTCCTTTCCGATGGAGTTCTGGAGTAAAACGATTAACTTATACTCGCCTTCAATGCCAGGAAAAGAATCTTCAATGGCTAATCCATTCCCTTTGATCCGCGGCAGTTGCTCGGGATCAAAATAAAAGGGATAATTGCGCTGATATTGAAGAATAATGTTATCGCCTTGCCTCAAACTGGCGTTAAGAGTGAAATTGCAAAAATATTGATCCTTAGGCTCATAATAATCAAGCGATATTTTTTTGGGCGAGACGGCAAAATGAACAAAAGGAATCCCCATCAGCGGGTCGCGGATAATAGCCACAGTACCCATGCTTTCAACATAATTGGTCATGTATTCAGTACTCACCAGTCCCTTGTACTCCAGAAAATGAGTGGCATAGCTAGGATTGATATTTTTCTTGGGTGATTTCAGGATATCTGCCAGAAGAATATTGTTCCGCGGCGAAGGCTGAAAATTGTAAGGAAACTCGCCTGGCAACCGCGTCAGCGAAACATCGGCCAGAGTTGGAGCTAACTCACGGATTTTCTCATAGAAAGCCTCATAGTCTTCGGGGGCAATTCCTTGAGAATTAACCAACAATGCTCCTGGCCCATCGGAGACAGGATCATAAAGTCGATATTCACCAGCTCCCCCACGCTGGAAGAAAACTAAGGCAAAATGAGTGGGTAAACCTTTGGCTGGGTCTCCGTAATAATACCAAACCTGGGTGGGATGAATGCCTAGTGTACCTTCAAATCGCTCGATGCTGGCGGGAGGACCTAAGATGATGTAAAAACGTCCCATATCAGTCCGCCAGCCTTCGCGCGGCGAATTACGTTTAAAGAACTTGTTGGCGTAATTAAAACGACGGATGTGTTCTTCTCTAAACTCATTCTGAGGAGTTCCCGGTGTGGGATCGCGTTGCTTCCAGAAAGATTCGATGAATAAATCCCGATCGCGGTCAGTGGTTAATTGTAAAAAAACCTCTTTTTCTTCAGGCAAGATGATGTAAGCCACAAGATCGAGAAAGTCACGGTATTTCTTGGGTAAGTCCTTCTCCTTTATAGAGGCGTTCAAAGCCCAGCTATTTATGATAACTAATCCAATCAATCCTAATATTAAAAATAATCTGTTAACTTTACTTCTTTTCATCATCAGTCTTAATTCCTTAATATTCTCCATTTCTCTTCAATTAATAGTAAAAATATAGAGAGATAATTTATATATTATTTTAGATTAAGCTCAAAAATTTTTCGAGTTTTCCAGTCTTCAGGTTGTCCGCGAATAATAACATCAAAATAATACTTCCCAGGAGGCAAAGAAAAGTCAAACGCAAACACGATCTCTTTCATCTGGCCTAATTCATGTTCATTTAGTATTAACTTACGTTGCTCCTGTTTGGTTTCTTTAACCATATTTTTTTCCGGGTAAATAAAAAATGTAAAATCAAAATCAGCTTCTAACTTTCCTTCTTCATTCTCACGAAAGGTAATTGCTTTAGGGTCAATGGATATGATGAAGGCTTCTTCTGATTCCTCATACTTCAAGTTAAAATTCACAAACTTCGCCTCCGGCTTATTCCCGGTAAAGGTGGCCCCAAGCTTAGCCATTTCAATAGCATTAAATAGATCTCCATAAACACCACTGTAGGGGTCAAAAGTAAAACGGCCATAACCATATTTATCAACAAATAAAATCCCCACACCATAACGATAATAAATCCACCACATGATGGCCCCTTTTATTTCGGGATTTCCGTGAAGCATTGTGTAATCAATCTTGTCAGGCTGACCCAGATAGATATAAATCCTTCCCCGGTCAGTTTTCCAGCCAGGAGTACCTTCATTAAATCTTTGGTTGGCGTATTCGATGCGACGGAAAAATTCTTCTTTGTACTCGTTTTCCTCTGTTTCTGGGTCTGGATCTCTTTTCGCCCAGAAATCAGCTATGAATTCCTGACGCGAAGCTTTATCAGGCAAATGGTTAAAGATGGCTTTTTCTTCTTTAGTCATTATTAAACGGGCATACTTGTAAAATTCTTGGCTTTCAACGTCCAACTCAATATGCCGTTTGGTTCCACAATTATTCAGGCTAATCCCTAGAATCATCGCTCCGAAGATTACCCACCCTTTAATTATTATTTTTGTTGACATTGGTTGATTAATTCCTCTAATTTTATCTTCTCTTCCTGAGTCAGAGAATTGAAGAATTGCTTTTTATAATTTAAAAAACAAGTTAGCGCTTTATCCTTTCTTCCTTGGTGGAGGTAAGCCAAGCCAAGATTATAGAGAGCTAACCCGAAATGAGGATCAATTTGAACGGCTTTCTCCCACTCATCAATTGCCCGAGAATAATCACCATTTAACTGGTAAAGAAAAGCCAGTCCGTTATAAGCTGAGACTAGGTTTTCATCAGCTTCAAGAGCCAGCCTGAAGCTTCGTTCTGCTTCGTTAAACCAGTCTCTTTGACGGCTTCGTCTATATAATAAAGCCGCTGCCAGTCCTCGATTGGCAGCTGCCACAGGATAGTCGGGGTCAAGCTTTAGCGCCAGGTCATAAGCTTTGATGGCTTCTTCAAATTCACCTAAATGTCCATAGGCTACCCCCAAATAATTCCACATTTCTGGGTCGAATTGAAGAGGCCTCAATGAAGAAGACTTGATGGCTTGAATCACTTCCCCAAAGTGACCCAGCTCTAGTAATAAACTTACATAAGCGGAGAATATTTCATAATTGGAAGGCAGCCTCTCGCGCCCCGTCTCCAGAATCTCCAAGGCTTTTTGAGTCAGCCCTTGTTGCTTATAAAGAGAAGCCAATCGAGTGTAGGCAATGTCTAATTCAGGTTTCTTGTCCCTAACTTGCTTTAAAAGTTTTAGAGCCTTCTCAACTTGGCCAGCCTGGGCTAACCGCCAGGCGTCTTCAACCTGATTTTCATAGAAGAGCATCGTTTTAATATCTGTGGCCGGTGAAATCGGTAAAGCTTGCGGCCTCCTCCCTGAAGAAACGTATCCCAAGCTTTTTAGACGTCGATAAATCTCAGGGGTTAACTCTTGAGAATAGGCCTTCTCAGCTTGAGGATAGCGGTTTTTCTTTTGAAATTCATCGAGTTTTTCCTTCCAGTGAGTCCAGCTGGAGCTAGTGATTAAATTCTTCTCTTCCCTAAAGTCAGCCTCAAGATCATAAAGCTCAGGAATAGGTGAGTCAATATACTTGTGATGATTAATGATTAACCCCCGAAGCGGAGCCCATCCCCGGCTATAATAAGGATAGAGACTTTCAAAATAGATAGTCCGTTCCTTAATCTTTTTGCCCTGCAAAGCAGGTCGGAGCGACTGGCCTTGAACTTGTCGAGGCACCTTCAGATCGAGTAAATCACACACCGTCGGGAAAATATCTTGATGGGAAACATAATTCTCTACCCGATGGTGTTTACTTCCCGGAGATGAGATAATTAATGGTACCCACAAGGTGCTATTATAAGCAAAATAGCCATGGGTTCGCTCTCCATGGTCACCCAGTCCTTCGCCATGATCGCCGGTTAAAATTACAATAGTTTTATCCTCTAAGTTTTGCTTGGTCAACCAGTCGTGAAGTCGTCCTACTTGAGTACTCACGTAAGCCACCTCGCCTTTATAAGGAGAAGCCTGATAGAGCTGATTATAAGGTGGCGGTGGTTCATAAGGGGCATGCGGGTCGTAGCAATGAATCCATAGGAACCAGGGTTGCGACGCCGACTTAACCCAAGCCAGAGCTCGATCAATCACTGCCTCAGCCGGCCGCTCAACATAATCATGGTGATCAAAATCCTGACTGCCATATTGATCGTCATAAATTTCAAAGCCCTGATCTAAGCCAAATCGAGCATCTAGAGGATAAGCTCCCACAAAAGCCGCCGTCGACCAGCCAGCCGATTGAAGATGCTCAGCCAAAGAAATATAATTCTCTTGAACATAAAAAGTTCCATTCTCATGAACTCCATGATAGAGGGGGGTAGCACCCAGAAGAATACTGGCGTGAGCCGGAAGAGTGGTAGTAGCATGGGCAAACGCCCGGTTGAAAATCACCCCTCCAGCTGCCCAACGGTCAATTTCAGGGGTTAAGTTAGAGGGCCCTCCATAAACACCTAAATGGTCAGCCCTTAGGGTATCGATGGTGATTAATAAAACATTCAATTGGCGAGGAGAACTAGAAGTACCGCTCCCGAGTCCTAAGCTTATTAAACCACTGATTCCCAAGGTAACCAAGAATTTGAAGAAACTATCAATCGCTCTTTTTGATGACATGTTTTAATAAATTTTAAGATAAACCTAATTAATAAATTTTCGTCCTTAAGCGGTTATCAATAAAAATCTTTTCATCTCAAACCACCATTTACCTTCTCCCCTGATTCTGACCTTTCCTTCTAGTTTTTAATCCTATTTTTCCATTTCATTTAGCGCTAGTAATCAGACCAAGCTTATTTGCTTGACATCACTATTTTATCACCAATTAAGAGAAAGAAAAAGCCCCCTCCGCCGAAGTGGCGGAAGGGGCCTTCGTTTCGACTCTAGGACTACTTCTGGCTTAGAATTGGAAGCGCACTCCTAATCTCAGCACGCGAGGATTGAGAATTTCATTCAGGGCATAGTCATTGGGATTGGGAACAAAAACATTCATCGAGGCATCAGGATAGACATAGTAGTCACCATGGTCTTTTTGATAACGACGGTTCTCAATGGCGCTATTGAGCACGTTGAACAGGTCAGCCATAATGTAAATCCGCCCTGTATCTCCAACTTTAATCATCTTTTCCAGTCGAATAGTCAGATTGTAGAAAGTGGGCAATCGATCGGTGGCAAAAGGAGTCATATATAGCGTCCGGCTGTAATCTCGAGGATTCCAGGCTCGAACCGTATAGTCAATAATATCGAAGGTTTCCCGAATGACCCAACCTTCTCGAGCTAGAAAGGTAAAGGCAATGTTGAAATCATAGGGCAACTGATAAAGACCACCTATTTTGAGCAACCAGCGGGAGTAGGTGTACTGATTTATCTTTCCCGAAGCTCCACCGATGTAAGCCGCATAAGGTCGACCATCAAAAGCCCAGAGGTTAGTGGGATCAAGATAGCCTTCGCTTCCAAAATGAGCCGCTTGATGTTGCCAGGTGAAGTTCGCATTCAGCATCCACTTGTTGGAGAGCCGCTTATTGAAGATCAAATCAACACCGTAGTAGTCCCGGTAAAAATCGGGTCTCTTCTTCCGCCAAGAATAGGGGGAATAAGCGGTGTACTCAGGAGCCATGACATACCACTCATGATTCTTGGCTTCTTTGGTATCGCCCATCCCTGGAATGCTGGCCGGAGGAGTGCCCACGGAAACATACCAGTCATTGTTCTCAACTTCCCCGGTATCAGGAAAATATTTGAGATCCCAACGGAAATTGTCATAACGGCGATAAGTTCCCACCACCTGCACGGCAAAATCTGGCAAAACTTCTCTTTCTAAGGTCAGCATAACTTCTGATGTTCGCGAAGAACCAGCATCAGCATCAACCCTCCGGTAGGGATCACGGAGTTTCGTCGGGTTAAACGGATCGTAATTTCCCCAATAGACACCGGCAACAGCATTCCAGTCACCAATAAAATTCCCGGCATCATCAAATACGCGATAGGGCTGCGCAGTAGCCAAAGTTGCCCAGTAAAGCTCATTGAGGGTCATGACGCCATCACCGTTATCCATCCACCAGAAATCCAACCAGCCACTGGCTCCACCAGGCATCCAGTTTCCAGCCTCACCGACACCCATGAAGTCACCATACTGAGCCAGAGACAGCTTGGCGATGGTCTTGCCATCTCCGGTGACATCCCAAGTCAATCCCAGTCGAGGCGAGAAAACTTTCCAGGCATATTTGCTGCCGTCCACGGCCGTAGCCTCAATCTTATCAATCTCAACCGGAGGAAGCATCTGATCTAGCTTATCCGCCACGCCAGAACCAGCCAGCTTCTGCCACGCTCCACTGTCTTTATCCACCGCCTTGATGGAGACGGGATTAACACGGGGCGTCTGGTAGTCATAACGCAGACCCACAATCAAATTGAACCGACCGAAAGAGACGGTATCACTGATGTAAGCGGCGTAAGCATCCACACCATAATCACGGTAGTAACCACGCCAGAAAGAGAAATACTTAATGCCAGAGACCATGTCAGGTAAACCATCTCCTGTGATGTCCAACGTGGGATAGTTATAGTTGCGATAAACAGTCATATTACCCGAATAAACCGATTCGGTGTAGGAGTTGCGGTCAGCATATTCAAAACCAACTTTGAACTCATGGCTGGCCCCGGCAAAATCGTCAACAAAGTACTGGGCTAAGAAATTATACTGATTAACAGGTCGCTCAACATAATAGCGCCACTCCGAACCATACCAGCGCTGATCAGTGACATCCCAAATGGGAATATCATCAAATTCCAGGTCCATCATCGGAGTCAGGTGGAAACCAGCATCTGAAAATGCATATTTCAAGGAAATAAAAAGATTGTCCCCGAACATATGCTCATCCTGGAACTTGACGATGGGTGAACCAAAGTGATACCGACCACCTTGGGCATAACCTTCAGGTAAAGCCGCCGAAGCTGAACGTCCCCACTTTTCTTTCTTTCCAGCGTGAACAAAGGCCTCAAACCGGTTTTGAGGAATGATCTGCAAGTTAAGTTTAGCCGCGTAATTAGTTAACAGCGTATCATCTTTGGTTCCGTAGACAGTGGTGGTTTTAATATCCTGAACCCCATAGGATCCCCAGAACCAAGCCTTATCCTTAATTAAAGGACCGCCAAGATTAAAGCCATAGTCTTTGTTCTCGCGAATCTTGTTGATGCCTCTAACACCTTCTGCTTTAAACTCATCAGTCAGATTGTCAGCTTGAAACTTTCCGTCGGTCACGTAGAACCGGCCACCTAAACTCACGCGGTTACCGCCCCGACGAGTAACCATATTCAAGGCAACACCACCAGTTTGGATCGTAACATCAGCTCCACCAACCGTAATTTGCATTTCTTCAAAAGCATCAAAGTCATAGTAAGAAGGTGAAGCTCCAATAGCCGCCGGGTCGGTAATCACGATTCCGTCCATGGCCCACACATTGTTGTCATAGTCGCCCGCTCCGCGAGCTACGTAACTAGACTGCTGGCCTGACTCGGCTCCACCAACATTCTCACGGTCAACGATAACCGAGGGAGCCATCTGCAAAATAACCCAGGGGTCGCGAGCGGTTGGTAACTCCTGCAATACTTCGTGAGTAACATTGGTACCCACTGCTGTCTTCTTAGTGTCAACTACTGGTGTCTCGGCCACAACTGTAACTTCCTCCTCCAAAGCTCCCATCTCCATGGTCAAGGTTATGTTAACATTACCCCCAACCACCACAATGATATTTTCCCTTATTACGGTTTTAAACCCTTCCAATTCGGCTTTGAGAGCATAGTCATTGGCTGGAGGAAGGGAGATAAACCTAAAATTCCCTTCAGCAGAGGTAATGGCTGTCATAGGAGCCGTCTTTGACCCAGTTAAGGTTACTGTAACCCCGGGGAGAGGGTTTCCTTCAGTGTCAACTACTCTGCCGTAAATATTGCCCGTTCTTACCTGGGCAGACAGCGTAACGGCTAGAAGTAACACCAAAAGAAAACTTAATGATTTACGCACTTTTTCCTCCTTCTTTAATAAAGAGGCAAATCCCTTACCCTAGGGATGAACTAATCATCCCTCCCTTACCTAATTATTCTAGCGTCTTCCCGCGGTTAAATCTCACCTCCTTTTAAAAAATAGATTAAATTTAAATTCAGGATAAACAATTATCAGCAAGTTGTATGCCAAGTTACTATTTCATTTAAAATCAACTAGTTAATAAGGTTTTAATTCCAGTCTCCAAGAAAAATCCATCCATAAAATTGGATGCAATTCAATTATTTGGATAAGGATAATTTAAATAATTTTTAATACATAAGGATATAACATCACCTCAATAACACACAAATCGCCAGTGGATAATTTTGTTGGCAACTTGATTTAGGGAAGGAGCCAGCGTCAACTCTTTTCGAATAACATGAAAAACATTCGAAAGAGGGCACAAGTATTCTCAGGAGTTGGCGATGGCCAAATGGCCAACTTTTATTGACATAACCGTAGATAATATTTAATTTTACTTTATCTTTGTCTTGAGAAAAGTCAGAAAATTCTTTACTTGTTCAGCCCGGCCAGATTCCGAATCCAACTTTAAATATTTTTCAAAAGCGGCAATCGATTCGTGATATTTCTGAGTAGTTAAATAAGCTAATCCCAGCTGATAAAGGCCATCCAAAAAATCTGGCTGGATCTCAACTGCCTTTTTGTAGTAACGAAGAGCTTCTTCATATTTGCCTAAGTTGTAGTAGTTAGTGCCGATATTATAAAGAACAATAGGATCATCTATCTCGTCAAAAGCAATCTGATTATACCACTCGAGAGCTTTCTGGTTCTCACCCCGATTAACATAACAATTTCCAATTAGCATCTTGGCGTCGTTATTATTGGGATCTTTTTCTAAAACTTTCTTATAATATTCTTCCGCCTTATCATAATCTTCCATCTGGAAGTAAGCATTGCCAATATTTTTGTTAATTATATAAGCATCAGGAAATTGCTCTAAAATTTGCTGATAAATGGCGATTGCCTCTTGATATTTTCCAGCATTATAAAGATTATTCCCTTCGGTCAATAAATCTTTGAGCTCATCGGTAATTACCAGCCCAGCAATTTTTTTCATCGTCACTTTAACTTCTGGATTTCGGCCATATTCTTTGACTTGCATAAAGATTTTCTTAGGGGCATAGCCCACTTTCTCAAAATCGACATCCCAACCACCTCCACGAATCCAGGCCGCCACCCATTTTCCATTGGCATCAGTTTTCACTTCAAACCCAGCCTGAGCGCGATGAGAATACAACTTAACGGTAACTCCTTCAATGGGATTCCCTTCTTCATCAAAAACATAGCCAACTACTCGGCCTTTGCCTTTATAATCCTGGGCAAAACCGATCTGAGATAAAAGGGCTATCATAAGGAGACATAAACTTGAAATAAGTATTATCTTTTTCATGGCAAACCTCCATTAATCACCTCTCTGAGCCGGGAATATTATTTTTGTAACTATTTAGCTAGCCTTTTCTCTATTTACAATCAAACCCGCTCAGTTTTAATTTTACCTCTGTATTTTATCATCAACCCAGGTAAAAAAAAACCCCATTCTGCGCCTGGTGTCATCTTAAAATAGTAACCACACTTCTATTTTTCTCCTTGAAATAGCCCCAGGATTGACTTAGACTGAAAAGTTGAATTTTCAATATAAATATGAATTTCCAGAGGGAGTCAAAATGAAATTTGTAGCTGATTTACATATTCACTCAAAATTCTCCCGAGCTACTTCGAAAGATATGAACTTTGATACCCTTGCCTATTGGGCTAAAATCAAAGGGATTAAAGTCCTCGGCACAGGCGATTTCACTCATCCAGAGTGGCTCTTTTTGGCCAAACAAAAATTAGTCCCCACAGGAAACGGACTTTTTTATCTGGAAAAAATTATTCCTCCGGAAAATCCCTTTCTTCGTTCTTTCCAAGTCAAACCAGATGATGTCTTTTTTATGCTGACCACTGAAATCAGTTTTATTTATTCCAAAAAAGGCCGAGTTCGAAAAATTCATCTCTTGGTTCTCGCTCCAGATTTTGAAACCGTTGAAGCTCTTAACGCCGCTCTAGCTGGTATTGGTAATCTTCATTCTGACGGAAGACCCATCCTCGGCTTAGATGCCAAGGAATTTCTTAAAAAAGTTCTTCGCTATGCACCTCAAGCAGTAGTAATTCCAGCTCATATTTGGACTCCCTGGTTCTCTCTTTTTGGAGCCAACTCAGGTTTTGACTCTATCGAAGAATGTTTTGAGGAATTAACTCCTCATATATTTGCTCTGGAAACAGGCCTCTCCTCTGACCCGTCTATGAATTGGCGACTTTCATCTTTAGATAGATACGTGCTCGTTTCCAACTCCGATGCTCATTCTCCCTCCCGAATAGGCCGGGAAGCTAATGTTTTCAATACTGACCTCAGCTACGAAAGTATCATCCACACTCTTAAACACCCTAGCCCTGATAAATTTCTTTATACCATTGAATTTTTCCCTCAAGAAGGCAAGTATCACTACGATGGACATCGTCATTGCCACGTAATTCTTTCCCCCCAAGAAACAAAACAGTATCGCTATCTCTGCCCTAAATGTGGCAAAAAGCTGACTATCGGAGTCATGCATCGCGTGGAAACACTAGCCGATCGCCAAGAAGGTGTAATTCCTCCAGGTAAAATCCCTTTTAAAAATCTTATTCCGCTCAATGAAATAATTGGTCAAGCCACAGGCAAATCAGCTGAATGTCGAAGTGTCTGGGAGATTTACTTTCGTTTTATCCATGAATTCGGCGATGAACATAGAATTCTAACCGAGGTTCCCTTAGAACAATTATCTCGCCTTTCCCCAAAAAGGGTTAGTCAAGGAATAGAACGGATGAGGATGGGTAAAGTAAACATTATTCCTGGGCATGACGGAGTCTATGGCCGAATAAATCTCTTTCCTGAAGAGGAAGTGGTTCATCAATCAGAGCAATTAAAGCTTTTTTAATCTTTTCCTCTGACTAAATCCGCTTAAATCCGTTATCTTTCTCCACCGAAAAGCTCCCTTTTCTTGACAACACCTTGGGCTGAACTTATATTTAGGTTAAGACGGAGGAAGCGATGGAAATTGAAATGAAGATTAAGGGTTTGGTGGTTGATCCTATTTCCAAGATGCCAATTGTTGTTCTCGAAGATAAAAACAGTGAGAGACTATTACCTATATGGATCGGTGTTTTTGAAGCCAATGCCATCGCTCTAAAAATAGAAAATATCGTCACTCCTCGACCCATGACTCATGATCTTCTTAAAAATATTTTGGATGAATTTGGCGTAATTGTGGAAAAAGTTGTGGTTAATGACGTCCGAGACAATACTTTCTATGCCCTTATTTACTGTCGAACCCAAGACCGCAGTTATGTCATTGATTCCCGACCATCCGATGCGATTGCTTTGGCTCTTCGGGTAAATGCGCCCATTTACGTCGAAGAAGAAGTTGTTCGCAAAGCCCATAGTTTCAAATCCACAGAGGATCTCGAATCTTCAGAAAAACTAAAAAAATGGCTAGAAAGTTTGAAACCCGAAGACTTAGGTAAATATAAAATGTGATTCTTCCCTTTGCCTAAACCTCCCTCCCGTTAAAATTCTAAAGAATTTTTTAAATTCAACTGCGTAAAGAAAAAACAAGATAAAGGGCTATCGCACTGAAAAGAAGGGGAGGAGTCCAGGCAGATAAAAAAGGAGAAAGATAGCCAATATAACCCAGTCCCCGAAAAATCCCAATCGCCCCCCAGTAGATCATGGCAATAACCACACTTATGCCTAAGCCGACGAGAGCCCCCCGACGCCCCATGGAAAAGCTAAAAGGTAAAGCCAACAAAACCATCACCAAACAGGCCAAAGGAAAAGCCAGTTTGCTTTGAAGATCAACCTCAAATCGTCTCGTGGAAAAGCCTTGGCTTCGGATGTCATGAATATATTTTTTTAATTCTCTAAAGGTCATCTGCTCAGGAACTTTTCTTTCTTTAATAAAATAAGATTTGTCTTCTACCGGGCTTATCGAGACTCTCTCAAATTCTTTAAAAGTAGTAGCTCCCTTATCTTTAAACTCTCTCACCCAGCCCTGACTTAGAAGCATCTTTCTTCCCTTTAATATCGCTTTTCGGGCGGACCATTGACGTTTTAAAGACCAGCTGGTAGGGTTAAATTCAAAAATCATAATTTGACTGAAGGCGGCAGCCAGAGGATCAAAATATCGATAATAATACATCTTCTGCCTGGTTTGACTCATCACCCATCTCTGGTCAACTTGAGAATAAGTCCGAGGAGGTAAATCATTGATCCTGTTCCAAAGTTGTTCCTGCTTTTTATTCGCCGCTGGCAATATGCTCTCCTGGAGGTAAAAAGAAAGACCACTTATTAAAACTCCAAGAATAACAAGCGGTACAATCAAGCGATAAAGACTTATTCCGCAGGCTTTGGCGGCTGTAACTTCATTGAATTTAGACATTAAGCCAAAGGTCAATAAAGTGGCCGTCAAAGCGGCCATAGGGAGAACATAGTGGATAAACTCGGGCAATCTGAACCAAATATATTGGAGAAAGAGAGAGAGCGGTTTTTGATGTTCATAAACCCGATCAATTCTCTCAAAAAAAGTAATAATGACAAAAAGTATTAAAAGCCCTAGAAAAATAAGGGCGAATAGCCAAAAAAAACGCCGGATAATGTACCGATCAAGGATGTTCCAGATCTTGCCTCGAGGCCACACAGAGAAAAGTCTTCGGCGCGCTAGCGGGGCTAATTCTCGACCAACTAATTCTTTTTCCGTAATTAACTTCTTGCTTCTCAAATGATAAGAAATCTCTCTCAAAGTACCCCAGAAAAGAAAAATTCCCAAGATGGTCAGGATTATATTGGCTCCCCACATACCTAACCAAGGCTCAATCTGGCCATCTACAGCCAGTTTTTCTCCAGCTGTAATCAGCACATAATAAACTACAATAATGATTAAACTGAGAGTAAAACCGCTGGCCCGCCCCCCCTTTCGAGTAGAAGCTCCTAAAGGTAACCCCAAGAGAGCGAAAACCAAGCAGGCTAAGGGGAGAGCCAGCTTCTTATGAAATTCTACTAAATGGGTCCGATAAGCTCTTTCTTTGGCTCGGGCTAAAAGAGTTTTTCTCCCTTGGATCAACTTAATTTCTTCTTTCAGGCTGCTCAAATCCCTTTTTAACTCAGTAATTGTTTTTTCTCTCACTCTTTTTTCCGGAGAAATCTGGTGAATAAGGTGGCTAATATCTATTTCTTCCTCATAAGAGGAAAAAGAAGTCAATCGATAAAATTTCTCAGGATCGTAAAGAGGAAAAGAATAGATAGTCCCTTTAAAAAGCCGCATAATCGCTTTGTTTCCCCCAGGAAGAATGGTTAACTGACCCTTCTGCGCCAAAACCAGCTGAGGCTCTTCGGGTTTCTTAGCTGAATATAAAAAGATATTCTGCCACTCGCCTTGAGCGTTAATCTCTTGAATATATAAGACTAACTGGGGAATAGCTTCATTAAATTCCCGTGGCTTCATCTGAATTTGAGCGCGGGCTAACACAGAAGAACTCAGGGTCCTGACCCATTGGTAATTTCCCCACGGAGCCAAATACATGGTAAAAAGAGCAGTTACCAACCAGCCAAGGAAAGCAAAAATTAGGATAGGTTGAAGAAGTCGAGTATAACTTATCCCCAGAGTCTTAAAAGCAATTATTTCCGAATCAGTAGAAAGACGACTCAATCCAGCTAAAATCCCCATTAACACAGCCATCGGTAGAGTGAAGGCCAAAATAGAAGGAAGCAATTCAATCATTAAGCGGAGGATAGTAGGTAAGGGCACTCCTCGAGCAATAAAGAGTTCTGAAAGAAGAAGAATCTGATTCATTAAAAGAACAAAAGTATAAACTAGGAGGCCTAAAAGAAAAGGAGGAATTAACTCTTTTAACAGATAGCGATCGATGGGCTTAAACACAAATGATTTATACCATACTCCCTGTCTAAAAAAAAGAAAGGCCTTGCGCCTGAAGCGCAAGGCCTTGAAACGCGTTGGCTCTAATTAATACATGTCACTTGGCGGGGTAGGATACTTTTGGCCTTTATCCTCTTCTGGAATCTCAGAGACAAGACCTTCGGTAGTCAACATTAAGCCGGCGATACTGGCGGCATTTTGAAGAGCAGTCCGAACAACCTTGGTTGGGTCGAGAACACCTACCTTGATCATGTCTTCATAAGTTTCGGTTAAGGCATTGAATCCATAATTAGGTTCCATCTCTTTGACCTTCTCGACGATTATCGAACCTTCGTAACCAGCATTAAAAGCAATTTGGCGCATGGGTTCTTCTAAAGCTCTCCGAACGATGTTGACTCCAATCTGCATATCGCCTTCCAGTTTGAGATCATCAAGAGCTTTCTGGCACCGCAGTAAAGCTACGCCACCACCGGGAACAATACCTTCTTCAACTGCGGCTTTAGTGGCATGCATGGCATCTTCAACCCGGGCTTTTTTCTCCTTAAGTTCAGTTTCAGTCGCAGCTCCCACTTTAATTAAAGCTACACCGCCCACCAACTTCGCCAATCGCTCCTGGAGTTTTTCGCGGTCGTAATCAGAAGTAGTTTCCTCAATTTGCACTCTTATCTGTTTGATGCGAGCTTGAACATCTTCCGCTTTACCCTTACCTTCCACAATAGTAGTGTTGTCTTTGTCAATAACTACCTTCTTGGCTTCACCCAGCCAATCAATAGTGACATTCTCCAGTTTCACTCCGATATCTTCGGTTATAACCTTCCCACCAGTGAGAATGGCAATGTCTTCCAACATGGCTTTCCGACGATCGCCAAAACCAGGTGCCTTCACCGCAGCGCAGGAAAAAGTGCCTTTTAATTTATTTACCACTAGGGTAGCCAAAGCTTCACCTTCTACATCCTCAGCAATAACCAACAACGGTCGTCCCATCTTGGCTACACTCTCGAGCAAAGGCAAAAATTCCCGTAAGTTACTGATTTTCTTCTCATGTAAGAGAATTAGAGGATTCTCTAGGACACATTCCATTCTCTCGGGATCAGTGATGAAATAGGGAGAAAGGTACCCGCGATCAAACTGCATGCCTTCGACAACTTCCATAGTGGTTTCCAATCCTTTGGCTTCTTCAACTGTGATCACTCCATCCTTGCCTACTTTGTCCATTGCTTCCGCAATGATCTTACCGATCGATTCATCATTATTTGCCGAAATCGCGCCGACATTGGCAATCATCTCTCCGGTAACTTCCTGACTCATTTTCTTGAGATGGTCCACCACCTTCTCGACAGCTTTATCGATGCCTTTCTTTATCAACATGGGATTGCGACCAGCGGTTACATGTTTCAGTCCTTCAGAAAAAATAATCTGTGCTAAAACAGTAGCTGTAGTGGTTCCATCACCGGCAACATCAGAGGTTTTAGAAGCAACTTCTTTAACTAACTGGGCCCCCATATTTTCTAAAGAATCTTTCAGCTCGACTTCTTTGGCCACAGTCACTCCATCTTTAGTGCTTACCGGAGATCCAAATTTCTTCTCAATGACAACGTTTTTGCCTCGAGGTCCCAAAGTTTCTTTAACGAGATTGCTTAATACATTGACCCCCTTTAAAAGGGATTGTCTCGCCTCTTCTCCAAGGATTATTTGTTTAGCCATTGGCTCCTCCTTTCAACCTTATTATTCTGAAATTTTGGCCAGGATTTCTTCTTCCCGGACAATAACGTACTCTTCATCATCAATGGTGACTTCTGTTCCACTATATTTACCAATAAGCACTCGGTCTCCTTTTTTGACTTTCAAGGGCACAACTTTGCCTTCCTCACTCACTCGACCCTCACCTACTTCAATAACTTCTGCTTCTTGGGGTTTCTCTTTGGCCGTATCCGGGATAATAATCCCACCTTTTTTTACCTCTTTTTCCTCGAGACGTTTAAGTAAGACCCGATCGTATAAAGGTATAACCTTCATCTGAACCTCCTTGAATTAATTGGAATTTAGCAATCCAATAGTGAGAGTGCTAATATAATTCAACACACAGAATTTGTCAAGAGTTTTGACCTAAAAAATTAGCAGTTTTTCTATGGAAGTGCTAATTTTTTTGCTTTTGATGCTTTCTCAGAAGATGGCGAAGAGTGTTGCGATGAATACCCAGAGCTTGGGCTATTTTAACTTTCTTTCCATTATATTTTTTCTCGGCCAATTCAAGAAATATTAGCTCAAATTCATTGATAGCTTCTTTTAAAGGAATCTCCCGATCAATCATTTCCTGGATAGTTATCTTAAGTTTTTGATGAATACTCAATGATTTAAATTCTTCGTGCATTTTTGCCTCTTATCTCTGATCTTGTTTGAAATACCAGCCGCTGATAAGTTTCATTAAACTTATCTTTTAACTTTTGAGGAATGAGGTGAACTACTGCCCGCGTGACTTTCAGGCATAAAGGAGCTATCCGAGAGTTTTCAATGACTGAAGTATTTACAGGAAAAAGGACTAAAGCCAATAAAAGAAGGCCGCTTATTAATACTCCTTTTAAGAAACCTAAGCATCCTCCCAGAAGCCGATCGAAAAATTTAATTGAGCCTTTTAAGGCTTTGCCTATTAAATAAGCTAAAAAATATCCTACAAAAATCACCCCGATAAAGATAAATAAAAAACCAAGCAACTCAGTCAAAATCCTAGGCTGAACAAACTTTTGCAAAAAACCAGCTACCTCTGGATAGAAAACTAGGGCCAGAATAAAACCGGCAATAATGGCCACCAACCCCAAGATTTGCCGGAAAAAACCCTTAACTAGGCCCAAAATCACCAAGACACCAATAATAATCAATAGCAAAATATCCAGCCAATTAAAGGACATTTAAGGTCTCCTTTGTTTCAATTTTATTACTGCTTCATAACCATTGCCTTTAATCTGACCTAACTTAACATGAGGTTTGTAATAACCATGAAAATCTGAACCGGTAGTAGGAACCAAATCAAATTCCTGAGCTAATTGCTGATAATAGATTGTCTCTTCCGGAGAATGATAAGTAGTATAGACCTCCAATCCGACCAAGCCTTTGTCCTTAAATACAGCCAGATCTTCACGAGTGGTTTGCTGAAAATAAGCTCCTGGGTGAGCCAGCACGGGTACACCTCCTGTCTGGGGAGCCACTTCCAGAACTTTGAGTAAGTCAATATTTTGACGGGGTACATAAGCGGGTTTTCCTTCCATAAAATAATCCCGATAAAATAAATAAGGGGCTTGAGCACGATTTTCGGGCCGATAATATTTCTGAAGACGTGGATCCGACCGAGGCTTACTCTTTCGAAGAAGAATTTGAGCAATAGTCACCCCTAAAGGAGGAAAAGGAGATGTAGCCTGCTCCACTTCTTCCCAATAAATTTCGAAGCCCAATTTTTGAAGGCGCTTGACTCTCTCCCGGGCTTCCCCCCGTCGCCTTAAATCTACCTCAGCAATTAACTTTCTGATGGTTGCTGAAGCCCAATCGACAAAAGGCAACAAAAGATGGAATTCTCGGCTTTCATAAATAGTGGTTAATTCAACACTAGGGATAACTTCCAGCCCAACTTTCTCACCTGCTTCCAAGGCTTCTGGATAGGCCGCTACTGTATCATGATCAGCAATGGCTATAGCTCTTAAACCGACTTGTTGAGCCATCCTGACCAATTCGGTGGGAGAAAATTCGCCATCACTACTTTTATTAGAATGGATATGAAGATCAACCTGGTCACTCATTCCCTTATCCGTCCATTTTGATAATCAGTTTTCATCAAAAAACCGACCATTCCCCTCCTCTCTTATTAACCCCATTACATTTAACTTTCATTCCTCAAATGACTTGACCACTTTTTTTCCCATTCCCTTCCCCAACTATCTCTTCCAACACGCGCTCTTGTCTTTTATCTTCCCCCAGGCTCCCTTAAAATAAAAAATCTTCGGACAAAAAGCAATTAACAGTTAAACATTTTTCTTTTGGGGAAGCCAGCCAATAAAATTAAAGAGTCGAGCCGCTTTCTTCCGGTCCCGGCGCCACGACCAAAGCATTGGATGGCCGTAAGTACAGTAATTAATCATCTCAATTTGAGAAATATCGATTCCTTCTTCTTTTAATTGCTCAAGATTAGCTTTAAATAAATCCAATTTCCACTTTCCCTCCTGATGAGGTAGAGAGAGCAAAGAAGTCAAGGGCAGCTTATTTCGAACAAACTCTTCTTTCACTTCTTCTCCAACTTCATAACATTGCTCGCAAATCCTGGGACCGAAAGCGAATTTTAATTCATCCCTCCTTGCCCCCAAGGAATTAATAAGAAAATGAACTACCTTGGGTAAAATCCTTTGAACAGTACCTCTCCAACCACAGTGAACAGCAGCTACTATGTGTCGCAACTCATTAACAATCAAAACTGGCAGACAATCAGCGGTTTGAACACAAAGCAACAATCCACCGCTAGTAGTCACCAAGGCGTCTCCTTCACGAATTTTGTCGGTGAAAGAGTCATAAAATTGAATGACATCTGAATGAAGTTGTTTCAACAAAAGCAATTTAAATTGATTAAAAGGCGCCTGTTCTTCAAGAATCCTCTTAGTGAGGAAGCGAGTACCAAATCCTCCTATTAGTCCAGAAATATTCTTAAAAGAATTTATGGGAAAATATAAAGGCCAATTCATCAACTCATCAGGTAATGCTTTAACCTCCATTTACTTTCTTAACAACTCAACCCGACTGAAAATAACACGAATTAAGGTAATTATTCAAGTTACTCCGCCATAAAAATCGACCCCTTGACCGTTTTAGTCTAAATTCTTTATATTACAAAGAAAAGTTTATACTAAATTGATTCATGGAACCAAGTTATATCAAAAGCTATCAGCTCGGCCTTTTGGAAAAAAAAATTCACCAAGCTTTCTCTGTACTTGAAGAATGTACTCTTTGTCCCCGGCAATGCCGGGTGAATCGAACTAAAGAAGAAAGGGGCTTCTGCCGAGCTGGGTTTCTCCCTCGAATTGCTGCCTATGCTCCTCATTTTGGTGAAGAACGACCCCTTGTGGGGAAAAATGGTTCAGGAACCATCTTTTTTTCTTTCTGTAATCTTTATTGTCGATATTGTCAGAACTATTCCATAAGTCACCTAGGGGAAGGTCAAGAAGTCAGTTTTGAAACATTGGCCCGGATGATGATTGAACTCCAAGCCCTTGGTTGTCACAACATTAATCTGGTGACACCGACCCATTTCGTGCCTCAAATTCTCCGCGCCCTAGCCCTAGCTATTGAAAGGGGTCTATCTATTCCTCTTGTCTATAATACAGGGGGCTACGATTCACTAACCACTCTTCATCTTCTTGAGGGAATTATTGATATTTACATGCCTGATTTTAAATACTCCGATAGTCGCATAGCTCAAGAATACTCCCAAGCACCCGATTATCCTGAAGTAGCCCGAAAGGCAATAAAGGAAATGCACCGTCAAGTGGGTGATTTAGTCATCAATGATAAAGGCCTGGCCGAAAAAGGACTTCTGGTCCGGCATCTCATTTTGCCTCAAGGTCTAGCTGGAACAGAAAAAATCCTCCAATTTATAGCCGAAGAAATCTCCAAGCACACTTATATTAATCTTATGGATCAGTATTATCCCTGTGGAGATATTCCCTTTTCCTCACCTTTAGCCCGACGGATAACCCGGAGTGAATTTCAAACCGCCCTTCAAGTAGCCCGGCAATTCGGACTCAACCGACTAGATGGATTATAGTGACTATCTAGGTGGTTAAAAGATGGAAAAGATGCTCCCGGCATATTTCCAAGAAATGAGTTAATAATTTCTCCTTATCTAGCTTTAAGAGATCCTCATCTTCCAATCCGGGACGGAAAGGTTCAATTTTTTCTTGCCAATCTTTTTCTTTGGCTAAACGATATCGGACAACCTGATTTAAACGCAGCTGGAGGGCTTGAGGGGGAAGTTCCAATTTGTACTCAAAAATCACGGGTTGTAAGAAATTGAAATTAACTCGGAAAAGAATCCACTCCCGAGGATTTTTAAAAACTCTCCCCTTCCCTCCCAATTCTTCCAAAGTTTCCATAAATTCTTCAAAGGCCGGTTCAGCAATGAATTCACAAAATTGTTCAAACTGAACCTTGGCTTCTTCTTGGCTCTGTTCAATAATCCTAATTTCCTCATAAAGATTGGCTAACTTTTCTTTCCAATCCTCTTTCATGGCTCCGCCTCTATTATAAAAGGGCAAATCTATTTTGCTCATCGATACTATACCATATTTACCCTTACCTCCGAAAGTTATCTTCCCAGTCCTCCTGCCCGTAAAGAAGAAAAAGAGAATAACAACTAACCAATTAATTTGACCAATCATTCGCTACAGGCAAAGAGAAAATTCTTAAAAAATATGTTTATCGCCAGAAGTTCAGGGTGAAATTTGGATTCTCTACAAGTTGTCAAAAAACAGTTATTAGGCTAAAATCCTTCAAAGTTATTTAAAAGAGGCTTTCATGAAGAAACAGAGCGGGATCTCTCTAGGGAGAAAATTCATTGGGCTGATAATTTTCTTCTCCTTATTTTTCAACCTTACCTCTCTCTGGCCAAGGCCAAATGATTGGTTGAGGGAAGAACTAACTTGGCGGGCCCAACGGGAAAAGGAAATACTTTCTCCGGAGAGTTGGTTAACAATTGTAGGTTTATTCTGGCTCCATCCAGGAAAGAACTCCATTGGGGGAAGCAATTTTGATGATATTAAATTACTTGATCCCCATCTCCCCGCTAAATTGGGAGACTTCATCCTCACTGAGAATAAAGTAACTTTTATCAATGCTCCCCTTTTTTGATTAAATTAAATGGACGACCAATCCAACGAAAAACTCTTGTGGATGACACTTCTGGAAAACCCGACATTCTTTCTCTTAATAATTTCCGTTTCTGGATTATTCGGCGAGGCCAACTAATTGGTCTCCGACTCCGAGATCTAAACAGCCCTGCCCTAAAAAATTTCAAAGGCCTGGATTATTTTCCTCCCCAAAAAACCTATATTGTCCAAGGAAAATATCTTCCTTTTTCTTCCCCAAGGAAAATAATTGTACCCAACCGAATTGGCACCACAACTGAAATGATGTCCTTAGGAAAAGTAAAATTTCATTTACAAAACCAATCTCTGGAATTAATTGCTTTCCAGGCTTACCCAGAAGCCAAAAGCTTGTTTATTATTTTCGCTGACCAAACTAACGGAGAAGAAACTTATGCAGGAGGCCGTTTTCTCTTCGCCCAACGTCTTTCTTCCGAAGAAGTTATTTTAAATTTTAACCGAGCTATTAATCCTCCCTGCGCCTACACTCCTTATGCTACCTGCCCTTTGTCTCCTCGAGAGAATTATCTTCCTCTTCGGGTAGAAGCCGGCGAAAAAAGATACCCCGGCTCTGCACATTAAGATAAAGCTCCCAACTCAATTAACATTTTCTTTACCTGAAAGAGAGGAATACGATTGAGGCGAGTCTGAGCTAACACTCGAAGTTTTCCTCCTGGCTTCCAGACAGGCAAGTTTTTTTTCAAAAAAAGAGCCACCCCTGGCACTCCGACCAAAGCCGCCAAATGAGTCAATCCTGAATCGTTACCCACATAGAACCTGGCCATTTTCATCCAAGCAGCCACTACCCATAAAGGTGGACAATGATAAATAAACCAACCCGGAGGAAGTATATTCTTTTTTAAGCCCGACCATAAATCCCCTTCCGCCGGGCCGGTAACGACTAAACCCTGAATTCCCTCATGGGCCAGCTCTTCTATCAAATTAAAATACGACTCCCAGGGCCAACATTTCTCTCGACCGCCGCTACCCGGACAAATTAGACCGAAGGCCTTCTTTTTCCCGAGAAAGATATCTCCAGGAAGCCACTTCTCCGCCTCAGCCAACCACTCAGAAGAAAGAGGCAGACGGGTAAATTCCTCAAAACATTTCTTTCTCTGGAAAACAGCGCCTTTAACTATCCTTAAAGTTTGAAGAAAGAAATATTGATTGATGGGCAATCCACATTGTGGTTCATAAATAATAGACCTTCCCGGAAAGGTCTCTAATTGAGGACAATGATTAAACCAGCCAATAATTAAAAAATATTTTTCAGCTGCAAAAAAGACCTTTTCTCGACCCTTAATAAACAATTCTCCCACTCGAGCATCATCTGGAGAGATGACTTGATCTATGAGACCCGCTAAAGTAAAAATCGACCCCACATCCTGTCGACAGATCATTCTAAAGAAATACCCCGAAAAATGAGACCGTAAGAGATAAACAGAAGGGAAAATAACTAACGTGTCCCCAATTCCCCCCCAACGAAGAAGCAAAATTTGTTTTTCCTGAGCCCTCATGATCTCATGAATTATTGCCCTTAAAAATAACTTGCTTGTCTCCCTGAAGATAATCTCTTCTATGGATTTTCTCTTCTGCGGAATAAAATTTTCTTCTTAGGCTAACCAAAAAAGACGCAGATCCATAACATTTGTTCCGGTAGGTCCAGTAATAATCAACTGATTCAATTGGCGGAAAAAATGATATGAATCGTTTTCCTCGAGAAATCTCTCAGGATGGAGAGACATCATTTGCACCTTCCTCCAGGTTCGGCCATCTATCCAGGCTCCGGCGGCCTCGGTGGGTCCATCAATACCATCTGTACCCAAACTCATGATCAACCAGTCACCCTCAGTTAAGCCAACTTTTTTCATTTCTAAAAGGGCTGCTAAAACAAATTCTTGGTTTCTTCCACCTTTTCCTTTACCTCGCACCCTCACTGTCAACTCCCCACCACTGATAAGAAGCCAAGGTTTCCTTCTGCTCTTCCGTTGGCGGTAAATAGCCGCCAATAAATGAACATAGAGACGAGCCATCTTTCTGGCTTCGCCTTGATCTCGGCTAGTGATTATTAATCCTTCCCAGCCCAGATTCCTGGCTCTCTCAGCTGCGGCTTGGAGGGCAGTGGCATTATCACCGATAATAACCGAGGTTACTTTTGTAAAAATCGGATCATCTGCTTTAGGAGTCTCGGGCAAAATTCCATCTAGTCCCTGCTTGATTATCGTCCGAATTGCTGGAGGAGATTTCTCCCAAAGATGGTACTTAGTTAAAACCTGATAAGCATCTCCAAAAGTACTGGAATCATACCAAGTGGGTCCGGAGGCAATGACTTCCAGATCATTACCAATAACATCGGAAACAACCAGGTTGATTACTCGAGCTGGAGAAGCTGTTTGAGCTAATCGACCACCCTTAACTGCTGAAAGATGTTTACGGACTACATTCAGTTCCTGGATATTAGCTCCCGCCTTCATTAATTCCTGGGTTACCCATCGTTTCTCCTCCAGCGTTATCCCAGGAAGCGGAAGTGTCAACTGGGCTGAGCCGCCGCCGGAAATAAGCATGATGAGCACATCGTCCTCATTTAAATTACGGACTACCCTAAGAACTTCTTGGGTGGCTTTTAAACTCGTCAGGTCGGGCAAAGGATGGGCCGCTGGCCATAACTCTAAAGGATGGATGTCTGGTGGCCGAGGCGGCAAATAGAGACATATCCCTCCCTTCACGTGATCCTTAATTATCTGAAGGAGCGACAGGGCAAGAGGAGGGCCGGCTTTGCCAATAGCTACTACCCAAATATGAGGAGAAGTAGACAAATCTATTATTTCCTTCCCTATCAACAATTTGTCGTCCTCCCTGTGGAGAGCCTTCTCGAGCAAAGAAGAAGGAGTTACTGCCTGAAGCGCAGCTTCCATAACCGACCAAATTAAGGTTAATTGGGGATCAGATTGAAAAGAAATCGAGCTACCTTTTCTGTTCATCCTCAAAACAATCATAGCATAAGCAATTCCTCTTCAGTCATCAAGCCTATAAAACTGGGACTGAGATTATTTCTTTTACAAGACTCGGCGATTATGGTAATAATATTTCGATTTGAAGAATTCCTGAAGGAGTTACTCATGACCAGTTCGAGTCAAACTTCCCGGGGAAGTTGGGGGTCAAAGATTGCCTTCATCTTTGCCGCATCTGGCTCAGCCATCGGTCTAGGAAGTATCTGGCGGTTTCCCTTGATGGTCGGCCTCAACGGGGGGGCAATCTTTGTCTTTGTTTACATCCTGGCTGTTTTCTTTATTGGCTTTCCAGTAATGCTGGCGGAACTTACCATTGGCCGTCATACTCAACGTAATCCCGTGGGTGCTTTTAAAGCCATTAAGCCCGGGACTCCTTGGAAGCTGGTCGGCTATATGGGTGTTCTGACGGGAATCTTCATCCTTTCTTATTACTCAGTTGTGGCCGGCTGGGCGTTTGGCTATTTTTACAAAACCCTTTTTGGGGTTTTCAGAGGAGAAGTTACTTGGGAATTATCTGACCGAATTTTTTCGACTTTTGCCGCTAATCCCCTAGAAGTTCTTTTCTGTCTTTTTATCATCATCGGCTTGACCACTTTTGTTATCTCCAAGGGGGTGAAAGGGGGTATTGAACGCTGGTCTAAGATTCTAATGCCTCTTCTTTTTGCTCTGATTATCTTTCTGGCCATTCGAGCTTTGACCCTCACCGGCGCGGGTGAAGGATTGGCTTTTTATCTTAAGCCTGATTTAACCAAACTCAATCCTAAAGTCTTCTTTTTCGCTGTTGGACAGGCTTTCTTCTCTCTCAGTTTGGGCATGGGGACCATGATGACTTATGGCAGTTACATCTCCAAAAGAGACAATTTGGTTTCCTCAGCAGGATGGGTCTGTTTCTCAACAACATTAGTGGCTTTTTTAGCCGGTATAATTATTTTCCCCACCCTCTCGGCTACTAATAACCTCCAAGGACTTAAAGTGGGGACCGGTTTGATGTTCCAAGTTTTCCCGCTGATTATTTCAAAACTTCCGGGAGGTTATCTTTTTGGGTTGCTCTTCTTTGTCCTTCTTCTGGTGGCGGCTCTCACCTCAACCATTTCCTTGCTCGAAGTTCCTACAGCCTTTTTGGTTGATGAACATAATTGGCCCCGAGAGAAAGCCGCTATTTTTGTCGGCGCCCTTTCTTTTCTCCTAGGAATTCCTTCAGCTTTATCTAACGGAGCTGTCACCTGGGCTACCCAGGCTAATATAATGATGAAAATGGATCTAATCTTCGGTAACATTATGCTCGCGGTAGGGGGGCTTTTTATTACCCTTTTTCTGGCTTATTCTTGGGGAATTACCCGGGCTCTCCAGGAAATTTCTTTCGGGAATAAGTCATTTCGTCTCAAACCTCTCTGGATCTTCAATATTAAATTCTTGGCTCCTTTAGCCATTATTCTTATTCTTGTTTTTATCCGAATCTTAACCCAGCAATAAGATGTAGCCATGTCCGAGACCTCCAAAAAGGGAGAACACAACCTATAAATATGCCCGCTAGAAAACTCTCGTTTATTTTTAAAATATTATTTAGTCTGACTATTATTACCCTACTTTTGATTTATAAAACCTCTCCTCAAGAAGTTATCGCCAGTTTCCAAGGAGTGGTTTTCCCCTGGATTGTGCTCTCTTTTTCTCTTCATGCCTTCGGCTTAATCATCAGTGCCATCCGCTGGCAAATTTTAATCCTCGCTCAAGGAGATCATGTTCCCCTCGGTTTTCTAATTAAATCATATCTAGTGGGCACATTCTTCAATAATTTTCTTCCCACTAGATTTGGAGGCGATGTCATCCGAATCTGGGATAGTAGCCGTTACTCCCGATCCCTAGCTAAATCCTCAGCCACAATCTTAGTGGAAAGATTATCAGGTATTTTCATTCTCCTCGTCTTTGTATTAGTAGCTTCCTTAATTAGACTTGATATGGCTGCTCAGCTGCCTATGATTTGGGGAGCTCTTTTCCTCGGTACTGTAGGTCTCTTGCTTATTATTATCTTCTTTTTGCCTATCTCCCAAAAACTCATCCGCTCTCTGCCTGCTCCTGGAAAAATTGAAGTCTTCAAACAAAAAATTATTGAATTTCAAAAAGCAGGCCATAACTTCCGAAAGCACCAAAGTAAACTAGCTCTAGCGCTTTTTTGGGCCTTTCTTCTCCAGATTAACGTAGTTCTCCATTATTACCTCATCGGTCTTGCTCTAAAAATATCCATTCCTTTTCTTGACTATTTCATCTTCGTTCCCATTGTTCTCCTCATCTTGACCATTCCAGTGACTATAAATGGCCTCGGCCTGAGAGAAGGAGCCTATATTGAAATTTTTACTTACTATGGGCTCTCCGCCTCGGTAGCTTTCGCCTTCTCCCTGATAGATGTCATCTTTATGCTCATTCTTGGTATAATAGGAGGGTTGGTTTATATAATTAGAAAATGACACTTACACCTGGCCAAACTCTCCCCAAGAAAGAGTGGAAGTTTTTCCTTTTCGGAGCTTTTTTGTTACTTTCCACCTTGGCTCCGGTCTTTATTTTAAAAGGAGAGGAACCAAACATTGATTATCAGAAAAAACTAGAGAAGCTTAGTCTGGAAATTGCCAGTCTCAAGAAAAAAATTAAAAAGGAAGAGAAAAGAAAAAACTCAATCTTATCTGAACTAAGCCAAATCACTCTTCAGAAAAGAGTCTTACAAAAAGAACTATCCTTCTACCGAACCAAAATTAAACAAATTGATCAGGAAATAATCCAAATTCAGAGCCAAATTCCTAGTTTAAAAAAAAATTTAAAAACCCAGCATCAAGCTCTAGCCAATATTTTACGAGCTATTTATAAACATGGTCAACCAGGACTCCTTGACTTCTTTCTTCGGTCTAACAACCTGAATCAAGTTTTAAGTGAAGAGCATCATCTCACTCTTCTAGCTGACTATCAACAAAAAATAATCCAACAATATGTGGAATCCCTGTCTCAATTAGAAGCAGCAGAAAAAAAGCTGGAGAACAAAAAAGCCGAACTCCAGTTACTCATCCAGCAAGCCCAACTTAAAGAACGTGAACTCCATCAGCAAGAAAGACAAAAAAAAGCCTTAATCAAAAAAATAGAAAGCCACCGTCAATCATACCTTCAGACTTTGCGGGAGTTAAATGAACAAGCCGGGCAATTAAGAAAACTGATCAACCGCTTAAAAAAAGAGAAATTGAGGCTGCCTTTCCACATAGTTCCCCTCTATGAAAAAAAGGGGCGACTTCCTTGGCCGTGTCAAGGCAAAATAGTGACAAAATTCGGGATTCAACGCCATCCCCGCTTCCAAACTATGATTATGAACAACGGGATTGAGATTTCCGCCGAAAAAGATACTCCCATAAAAGCTATTCATGATGGTTTTGTGGTTTATTGCGACTATTTTCGAGGTTATGGAAATTTAATCATTATTGACCATGGTTTAGCTTATTACTCCTTATATGGTCATTGCTCTGACTTTCTGGTCGAGAAAGGCGACATTGTTCGAAAAGGTCAACCCATCGCCCTAGTTGGGGACTCAGATTCGCTCGTAGGCCCAGCTCTCTACTTCGAACTTCGCTTTAAAACCAAGCCCCTCAATCCCTTGAAATGGCTTAGAAGAAGATGATAGAATCAAAAATCGAGGCATTTTGATGAAGGTTTTAACAAACAAAAAAATTCGCCTATTACTCTTTTTTTCTCTCGGATGTACCTTCATTTTTTTGGCCCACCGAGGTATCTTCCCTGGTTTTGTTTTCAAAAATAGTCAATCGGGCCTCTTTAATCTTCTCCAAACAACTATAAAACTCATCCAAAACGATTATGTAGAAGAACCTGATCCCCAAAAAGCTCTCGAGGGAGCTTATAAGGGCTTGATAGATTCCTTAGATGTTCTCTCCAGCTACCTTGATCAAGAAGAAATAACCAAACTATCTCATCTTCGTTCTTCTCCTCTTTACGACTCTGGTGTAATCGTTTACAAAAAATACGGCTCATTTCCAATAATTATTGGCATCAGAGAGGGCTCAAGTGCCGAGGAAGCCGGACTCCAAGAAGGCGACTTGCTGACCTCAATCAATAGCCAACCCACGGTCCATTGGAGTATGGTCGAGACAAATTTGGCTCTTCAAGACACTCAAGCAAAAAATTTAGAGGTCGAGGTTCTCCGAGAAAGTAAAAAATTAAAAGTTACTTTGGCTTTAAAACCTTGGGGGAATCCCCCTCTAATCCTGCAAGATCTAGGTAAAACTACAATTTTATTAAAAATCTTCCACTTCCTTCCTTCAACAGCTAGTGTTTTTCAGGAAAAGATCCTACCTCTTCTAAAAAAATCAGCTATCCCGCTGATTATTGACCTCCGAAATTGCGCGGCCGGAGAAATCCAAGAAGCCTTAAAAGTTTTAGATGCTTTTATTCAAGTCGAAGAATTTGGTTGTCTTCGCCAAAAAGACCAGACTCTTCAGTCTCTTGCCTGTTCCGGTCCAGTTCAAATCCCTGATAGGCTGATCATCATCTGGACTAACGCCGCTACCATGGGAGCGGGTGAAATTTTTGCGGCTGGCCTGCAAAAATACCGAAATGCTTTAGTCGTGGGAGTCTCCACTCCCGGTTTGGTAGGGCAACAAAAATTTTTCCCCCTTAATGATGGAACAGGCCTTCTTTTAACTACAGCCGTTTTTCAATTTCCCCAAGAAAAAATTTGGTTAAAAGGTGTAAAACCCACCATTGAATTAGAACCTCAGGAAAGAAAGCGGGAAAATTACCTTAAAGCCACTCAGCGGTTGCTTAACCAGAAAATTAGTAATTTTTACCCATAAAATTACCTTGTTTTTACCAAAAATATTAATTAACAGTCCCTCCAAAAGATTAATCTTTGGACTTGTCTTTCTTTCTTTAATTTCAATAATTGGTCTCGATTATTTAGCCTACAAACAGGGAAAGCAGGCCTATTTTTTTTCCTCCCGCGCAGCCAGCCTAAAAACTTCTCCCCCTTCTTTATTTGAGGAGATTTTTACCTCCTTAGAAAAACTAGGCCTGCCAAAAAGTTCCCTTCAACACCATTTAGATAAACAAAGGGTTCTCCATCTTCTAATTAATCTTCCTGATAAAAATTATTCCACTTTAGCGCCAAAATTGAAGCATTCTCTCAGCCAAAATTCTAAGAGAAAAATTAAGATCGAAGCCCACCAGTTAGGCACCACTCAATATTACCTTTGGACTATTACCGGAGAGAAAGACACCGCTTCGCTTCTCTTTCAACTTAATCGCCCTAAACCATCCCCTCTTCCCCAAAAATTAATTACTTCCAAACAGCTCTCTTCAAAGAATAAAGTGGCGATTATTATTGACGACCTAGGTAACAGTCTTCAAGCAATTGACGCCATCTGTAATCTGGGCTTTCCTGTGACTGTGTCCATTCTACCCTATAGTTTATTCGCCCCTGAAACTGCTCAAATAGCCCATCAACACGGATTAGAAATTCTCCTTCATCTTCCTTTGGAACCTCTTCCTGGAAACCACCCAAACAATAATTCCCTTTTAACCCCGAACGGAGGCATGATTACCGCTCAAATGAAAGAACCAGAAATAATAGCTTTTATTGATGATGCTCTCCGGCAGGTTCCCCATGTTGTGGGGGTTAATAATCATCAAGGTTCACTAATTACGGCCAACCCCAAGATAATGAAAATCATCCTTTTAGAACTCCAGAAAAGAGGCTTATTCTTTGTGGACAGCCGGACAACCAGTCAATCAGTAGCTTATCAGATGGCCCGTTCTTTAGGGTTACCAACTACCTATCGCAAAATATTTCTAGATAATGAGGTCAACTCAGCCCAGATTAAAGACCAATTGGTCAAACTCCTCCAGAGGGGGCGGCGAGAAGGCTGGGCCGTGGCTATTGGACATCCTTGGGCAGAAACTTTAAGCGTTTTAAAAGAAAATCGCCATCTTTTTTCCGCTTATGATTGTCAACCTGTCTTCGTCTCTGAGTTGGTTCATTAGCCCTACTATTCCTCATTAAAGACTTTTTTTAAATGGGACCTCTAACTACTTTTAACAAAGGTTTGCATCTCGGATTATTCTTCCTTATATTAGAAATATCGACAATCCTAACAAGGAGGAGATGATGAAACGATGGCTTTTCATCCTGATGGTTATCGCAATTGCTGTAGTAATGGTCTATATCTTTGAAAAAACTGGTCTCTGGAAAACCGTCTCGCCTGAAGAGTTAAAAAATTCAATCGAAATTGTGGATGTAGAAACCAAATGGGTTAAAAAATATTATCAACCCTGGCCCCCCAAGCTTATTCTGGTTCCAGCTATTTCCTTTCGAGTAAAAAATATTTCAGATAAACCCTTGCGGTATATTAATTTCAATGCCAATTTTAGATTTAAAGATGATTATGAGAATCTAGGAGATTGCTTTCTGGCAGCCATCCGGAACGACCCCGTCCTTCCGGGTCAAACAAGTGACGTTATTACTCTTAAAAGTAATTACGGTGTCGAGGGTAAGACTAAGGCTTCTTTCCAGAATAATCCTTATTGGAAGACGGTTTTTGTCAAACTTTTCGCCCAATCTAAAGGCTCTCAATACGTTCTCCTGGGAGAATGGGAAGTTTCCAAAAAAATCGAATTTGAAGAACCAGAACCTGTAGGCCTGCCCGGGGAAAAGAAAGACCAATCCAAAACAAAAGAAGACAAAAAATCAACCATAAAACCAGAAAAAAAATAAAGTTAATCCCTCAAGGATATTGAAAGGAAAATACAAAGATGACAATTATTGTTCCTAAAAAGCTCTTTTTAACCCGTGGTAAAGGTACTCACCAAGATAAATTAGTTAGTTTTGATCTGGCTCTCCGAGAAGCTGGCCTTTCCGCTTTCAACCTAGTCAAAGTCTCCAGCATTCTTCCCCCTCGCTGTGCCCTTATCTCCTCTAAAGAAGGCCTCCGACTTCTCGAACCAGGTCAAATAGTTTTTGTTGTCCTAAGTGAAGAAACCACTAATCAACCTAACCGACTTATTGCCGCTTCGATTGGTCTGGCCATTCCCAATATTTTTAATCACCATGGCTATCTCTATGAATACACTGCTGTCGACGCACCCCCAACCGAAGTTGGCCAAAGAGCGGAATGGCTAGCCGCAACCCTTTTAGGCCATGCTTTCGGAAAAGAAATTCATGAAGAAGCTATTTCACCGGAAGATCCCCATCGGATAAATATTACCGAAGGCATCCATTTTCGCACAGAAAGTATCACCCAAGCGGCTTACGGAGCTAAAGGAAAATGGACAACCGTCATTGCCGCCGCTGTGTTTATTACTTGAAAGATTTAGAAATTAAATCCAGTCAAGAGGATTAGAGATTAAAATTTTGATGTAACTTCTTTTCTTCAAATCCTCAATAAACTCTTGGGATTTCTTTTCTCTTTTTTGCTGAAATAATTTTTCTTCAATCGCTGATCGAACTTCTTCGAAACTCTTTAACCGACTGGCTTTTTTACTTATCAACTTTAATAAATACCATCCTTTTCTCAGTTGAAGCCACGGGCTCACTTCCCCTGGCTCCAAGGCCTGAACTGCTTTTTCCAGGGTCGGGTCCAACTCGCCTTTTTTAAAGCTTCCCAGGTCTCCTTTATTCTCTTTGGCTGGTCCATCAGAATACTCGGCCGCCAATTCCCCGAAATCTCGCCCCTGTTTAATTTGGGCTAAAATTTTCTCCTTTAAAGCTTCTATTTCTGACTGGCTCCTTTTTTCGCCATCGAGATAAATTGCTTTTAAAGTATATTCCTCAGGTTCGGTGAATTCTTCAGGGTGCTGCTTATAATAACTGATAACTTCAGAATCGTCGATGACAATTTCCTTATTGATCTTAGAATAAATAACATTCTGCTTTAAAAAATTTTCCTCTATTTTCTTTTTCCAAACGTCAAAATCTATACCTTGTTGGAGCATAATTCTCCGTAATTCCTCATCTGTTTCCAGCCCGTTCTCTTTTTTAATATTTTCAATAGCCATTTTAACTTGTTCCGAAACATCCATCCCCATCTTTCTAGCTTCTTGGAGTAACAATAATTCGGTTATCATATTATCCAGGAGTTGTTGACTCAATTTTTTATATTGCTGGGTAAATTTTTCTCCTTGATATTGAGAGCGAAGCAACATGTAGAGATTATCATGCTCTTTTTTAAAATCACTCAAAGTTATAATATCATCATTGACGATAGCCACGATGGCCTCAACCACTTTTTTCTTGCCCTGAAAAGAAAGCAATCCGCCACTTAAAAGCCAACAGCTAATAAAGAATGTGAAAATTTTCTTAATCATTGGTCTTCCTCTGGTAGGGAAATGTTAAATTCTCCGGGAAAAAAGCCCAATCAAAATTGTCTTTCAACCAGCGGAGGTGTTCACTCAATTTGTTTTTTATCTTTTCCTCCAGCACTTTAATTCTAATTTCCTCTTTGGCCTTCTCGAAAGGAACCAGTTCTGCTGGAAATTTTCGGTCAACTCTAAATATGTGATAACCATAGCTTGATTCAATCACCGGACTTAATTGTCCTTCTTCTAAAGTAAAAACAACTTTATCAAAAGCATAAGGCAGTTGTCCCATTTCAAAAATGCCCATCACTCCTCCTCGAGGAGCCTCTACTCCCAAGGAATATTGGCGAGCGAATTCTCTAAACTTCGCCTCATCTGCATTTTTCAATTGCTGGCGAAGTTCAACTGCCTTTTCTTCTGAATCAACTAAAATTTGGCTCACCTGAATCCTTTCAGCTCGAAGAAAGTCCCGTTTGTGTTGCTGGTAATATTGGTGCAATTCTTCCGGGCTTACTTCTACCTCGGCCACCACTTTTTCCATATATTTCTCAATCAGCAAAGCTTCCTTCAACAATTCCAACTCTTCACTTGTCTGGATAGGCTCGGGCCCAGTTGGATTAACTTTCATCCGAGCTAGATAATTCTTAATTTCGGGCCAAGTAACCACCAGGCCGTTTTGTTCGGCAGCGGCTAAAAGCAACTTATCCTCAATAAAGTTATCCATCATTTCCTGGAGGACCTCCAAAGGCAATTCTTCCAAAGAAGGCCCAACATTCATAGATAAGTAGCGTTCAAAATCCGCATTAGTGTATTGACGAGAGCCCACGCGGAGAACAACCGAGGAAAGCTCCTCAGGATTAGTGGTCATTTTATAACTATTGGAAGAAGATTTCTTTTCCGAAGAACAGGCAAAAGAGAAAAATACAAGTAGTCCTCCTATTATCATTCCGGCAATAATTCTTTTATGTAAATCGTTCATTTATCTTCAGTTCTCGTCATTATAGTATATTCTTTTAAACTCCATCAAGATTAATTTGGTTTCCTCAAGAAGGCTTTTTTCTGTTTTACCGCTTAAAGGTAGGGACATAATGCCTTGGGGAGTGAGATAGCCCTTACGTTGGCTCATCACTTTCAGTAAACGAGGCAGATGGGCCACTGCCTGTTCATAAAATTTAATTACCAATCGATTACCTATTCTATCTAGACTTTGAATAAACAACTCCTGGGCTAAAAATTTGATAGCGCCTAGAGTTAACAAATTGTTGACCTCGGGAGGAGGCGAGCCATAACGATCGCTAATTTCCTCTTTAATTTTTTCTAATTCACGGAGAGAATCAATGGAAGAAATTCTTTTATAAAGATTCAGACGAAGATTAATTTGAGGCAGATAACTTTCAGGAATTCTGAGATTTACTCTTAAATTAACCTCACATTTGGGTTTCTCCACTAACTTCTCGCCTTTCAATTCGCGAACAGTTTGTTCAAGTAATTTCAGATAAAAATCAAACCCCACAGCTTCAACATAACCATGTTGCTTCTCGCCCAGAAAATCTCCTGCGCCTCGAATTTCTAAATCTTTGGCCGCCAAACGGAAACCCGAGCCCAAAGCAGTGAATTCCTGAATGGCCTGAAGTCTTTCCTTAGCTGTAGAGGTAAGAGTGGAATAAGGGGGTATTAGAAAAAAAGCATAAGCCTGTCGTGAGGAACGGCCGACCCGGCCACGAAGTTGATAAAGCTGAGCTAATCCGAAGCGATCTGCCCGATTAACGATGAGAGTATTGACCAAAGGGATATCCAGACCGTTTTCAATAATTGTCGTCGTTACTAGCACATCATGTTTATGGTGAATAAACTCGATCATCCTCTTCTCCAGAAGAGAACTCTTCATTTGACCATGCACAATGACGACTCTTGCCTGGGGAACCCATTTTTTGATTAGTCTAGCCATCTCTTCAATATCCTCAATGCGATTATGAACGAAATAGACTTGCCCTTCCCTAGCCAATTCTTTCCTAATGGCCGACTCAATAAGCTGACGGCTAAAAGGAGCGACTACAGTGTGAACAGCTAATCTATCCCGGGGTGGGGTCTCAATAAGGCTGATATCTCTCAGCCCGGAAAGAGACAGGTTTAAGGTCCGAGGAATAGGGGTGGCGGTCATGGTCAAAACATCAATAGTCGTCTTCAACTGCTTTATTTTCTCTTTATGTCGGACACCAAATCTTTGCTCTTCGTCAATAATTAAAAGACCCAAGTCTTTGAAACCCACATCATCCGAAAGGAGACGATGAGTGCCAATGATGACATCTACTAGGCCTTTCTTCAAATCTTCAATAATAGCTTTCTGCTTAGCTGACGACTGAAAACGAGTTAAAGCTTCAATCCTGATGGGAAATAAAGCCATCCTTCGTCGAAAAGTTTCTAAATGTTGACTGGCCAAAACAGTGGTGGGACAAAGCACCGCCACTTGCTTGCCGTCCATAACGGCTTTAAAACAGGCCCGGAGAGCTACTTCTGTTTTTCCATAACCCACATCCCCACAGAGAAGCCGGTCCATAGGAGCCTCCGACTCCATATCCTGGAGAACTTCCCGAATGGCTCTGAGTTGATCCTCAGTTTCGCTATATTCAAAGGAACGAGCAAACTCCTGCTCCCACTCTCCAGAAGGACTAAACCGGAATCCTTTCAGAGCTTTCCGCTGAGCATATAACTGCAGCAATTCCCGGGCCATTTGTTCAATGGCCTTTTTGGTCCGAGCCTTGACTTTTTCCCAGGTAGGTGTGCCCAATTTATGAAGAGTCGGTGGAGTTGGACCTACAGGGGAATACTTCTGAAGGAGATGAAGATCTTCCACCGGTAAATAAAGCTTATCTCCATCTTTATATTCTAACTCAAGAAAATCCTGATAAATTCCATCGACCTGCATTTTAATTAAACCTTTAAACTGGCCAATGCCATAATCAGCATGGACCACATAATCGCCTCTTTCCAAATCCTGAAAGTGCGAAATAAAAGGCTGAGCTCGCCGCCGATGCCGGACAACTCTTTCTTCAGTAAAGATATCCCTTTCGGCTAGAACAAAAAGTCTGTCTTCAGGAGAAATGAAGCCCCGCTGAATTTGTCCTTGATAAATATAAACTCCCTCTTTTTCCACTAATTCCAGGGGATTAGAGCGAAGAGCACTCGGTAGATGATGATCTTGGAGAATTTCGGCCAATCTTTTCTGAAGAGCTTCATTAGAGATAAATAGACAAATTCTCTCCCCTGCAGATATTTTCTTCTTTATATAATCAAGAAAAAAGGGAATTTTATTATCAAAACGGGGAGCTGACTGAAAAGAAAAATGAATAATTTGCCTTGTCCTAGAGGAAATTTCCTCCCAGGAACAAGCCTCGTTAACTAACCAGGAGTAACCTTCTAAATCAAATAATTCTCCCGGGGGAGGAGAAAATCTCTTTTCTTTCTGACAGATTCGCCATTCATCCTCGAGAAATTTTAAATGTTGCGGCCATTGCGTCAACATTTCTTGGCTATCCCCCAGAATAAAAAGGGCTCCCTGGAAGTAACGACGAAAAGAAACGAATCTAGTCCGATCTAAAACAGCCAAAAAATTAAAAGAAGGAAAGAAACTCCCTTCTTCGACGGCCCTGATCTTTTTCTCAGCATCCTCAATATTCTTAGATTGGCGAAATCTATGGGCTGCTTTGACCCAGCTTTCCCGGGCTTGAGTTTCTCTGGAATACTCATTTAAAGAAGGCAAAACAATGCGTTCCAGCCGTTGCACAGATCTTTGAGTAGAAGGATGAAATTCACGTAATGAAACAATTTCATCCCCGCTGAATTCTAGGCGAAAAGGAAATGATTGCCATGGTGAAAAAACATCAACCACTCCTCCCCGCCAAGCAAATTCTCCGGGAGAATTGACGACATCCTGGCGTTGATATCCCCACGAAGATAAGAGGTGCAGGAGGTTATCCCGCGAATACTCCTGACCCTTTTCTAGAGTAATAAAAAAATCTGGGAGGAGATGGGGAGCTGGCAGTAACTTAAGTAAGCCCAATAAATTAGTCAAGGTCAATCGAGGCACCCGATGTTGTAAAGTAAAAAAATATTTCATCCGCTGAGCTATGACTTCAAGTGGAGGGGGTAATTCAATATAGGGGTTATCACCTAATGCTGGAAAAAGATGGGCTTTTAGATCAGGAGTCATAATTCGTAGATAAAAGGATAGACTTCGCTTAAAATCAGCCAAATCCCGGGAAAAAGGCAGGACATAAACAATCGGGCGTTCAATCCTAGCTAATAAAGCGGCTAAAAGAAAAGGCCGACTGGCTTCCGGCAAGCCAGTTACGATGAGGCCTTTTTGATTTTCTTTAACTGCCGATAATAATTTCTCAAACGACTTCTGACGAAAAATAAAGCCCAAACTCATCGCTAACCTCAATTTTATTATAGCTTAAGGTTCAAAATCTCGCCGGAAAAAAAGCTTTGCTTCCCCGCCATCCAGCAAATCTTGGGTTCCGGGGAAAGGCTTGGCTCCAAATTCGAACTCTCTTCTTCAGCTAAAGAGTAATAGATAAATTTTTCCCGCCTTCAAAAAAAAGCTTCTTGAACAATCCCCTAATTCAGAACGCAATCTATTATTTCTCTCCAAAAGATTTTTGGCTTTCCAATAGACGTTATCTGAACAACTCTTAAGAAAAGAATATTTTCCTAACTCCCAAAAGACTTGAATCGATAAGTTTTTCTGAGCCTAAAAGAGTCAATAATTAATTTGTCTCTAGTTAATTCACCTCTTAACCTATAAATTCTGAGTCGAGGAGACCACCTGCTGATTTTATTTTTTATAATGAAAATTTTTTGCTCTGGAGATCAAGCTTGCCCCCGAGGACCCCAATATTTGACAGAAAACATTTCTTCAGCCACTATAAAAGTAAGTTGGCTCCTAAAATAAATAACCCTCATCCCCAGCCCAGTTTTGGTCTTAAATTTTATGAAGGGTATAAACATAAAGAACGACCTGCCGCCATTGTTATAGGCAATAAAGAAATAAAAATAAAAAAAATCATCTGGCAAAAACGCGTCAGGGATTATACCAGCGGCACTCAACGAGAAATTTTTCTCTGTGAAACCGAGAATGGCCGTCTTAAATTAACTATTTTCGCTAATGGTAAATTTATTGTCGAATTCCTCGAATAATTAATCTTTTTCCCCTCAAACAAGTTTATATCCGCCACCAATAAGAAAATTTAATAAAAATACTGTAATCGCGTTGGGCATATTTACCGCTCTCTCCCCGTAGTAAATTATTTTCCAACCCTAAGAAGAACACAGTTCCCGGCTTAAGAATATAACTTAACAGAAAACTGCCGTAAATCTTTTTATAGAAATGATTGTAATCCATTATCACCCGCAAAGAGAGTTCCTTGGAAATCTGATAAATTGTCCGCTGACGGATGACATTATAGTCAAAGAGTTGTCGCCCCCCCCACTTTTCCCAGAAAGTCTGCTTACTGAAAGTCACCCCCATCTGCCAGCGTTTACTAGGGCGAAAATTCATGAAAACACCATAAGTGTTAGAATAACCAAGAAATGGATCTTCTGGGTCATAAAAGATGTTGTCGCCGGTAGCCAACTCAAACCCCAAAGGAGTCAACCATTTAAACATGATAAATTGGGCGCTGAGAACCAGGTTATTCTTATAAAAATTATGTCCGCTGTATTGCTCCATACTTCGAGTATAAACCATGGTCAACTGGTTAAATTCCGTAAAGCGAACGTTGATTCTCCCCCGAAACCATTCATCCTGAACATTGGAACTGAAGTAATCATAGCGACGTCCTAGAGAAAAATGGAAATTAATCGAACTCAAATTCTTCTTCTCAGGGTATAAATTGAAAAAAGTGTAGGCGTTGATGGTCCGGTAATCCACCCTATTGACGAATCCCGAAGCCGCCTCAAACTCAGGATGAATGGACATCCAGTAAAAACCACCACCCCAATATTTAGAGTAATAATAGGCGTCAACGAAAACCGCTGGCGCTAAAGAAGTGGTTTCATCATCAAATTTGGACTGAGAAGCCACCGCCTGGAAAGAGAAAAAATAATGGTTCTTGAACCTGAATTGACCGTCAAACCCGAAAACTCGATTATAAGAACCGTCGATTTCTTTATCCGCCAAACAGAACCCCAGGTAAGATTCAGAAAAAACATCGGTCTTAATCCGGAAAATATTAAAAAGAGCGTTATCACTGGTATGACTCCGACCGTTATGCACTTCCCAAAGACTCTCTGTCGGACTAGTATCTAAGGCGGTTAAAAGACCATAAGCGAATCGGCCGACCTTGCCGGTCAACTTGGCTCCGGCGATGGGATCAATAATTCGGCGGGTATAAACCATTTCAATCTGGGGAAAGCGGAAAATCTCCATTCCTTCCAGAAAAAAAGGCCTTTTTTCGGGATAATATAAAGCGAAGCGGCGATTGACATCAATTTGAGGGGCGTCAGCTTCAATCTGACTGAAGTCAGGATTAAGAGTTAAATCCAGAGTAATATCAGAACTAATTCCCCATTTAAAATTAAGGCCTGGTTGAAGATCAATCTTCTTTTCACTGGTCTTAAGAGTAGTTAAAATGGGCATAAACTCAAAATTCCGGCCTTTCTCCACTTCGCCTCGGATGACAAATTCTCCCTCCTGGGTCAAAAGCCCGGGAATAGATTTGGTCATCGCGGGCCAAATAATTATTTCACCGCTGCGGGCAATAGTCCGGCCTAAGACAAGTCCCCACTTCTTCTCCGGCATGTTGGGAAAACGAAGACTTTTAAAGGGAATGGCCACTTCAATGATATACCCCTGGTCATCAATCCGACCATCTGAATAAAAAACAGTATCCCAAGAGGCATTCAAATTGCTATTGCCCCCTTCTTCCACTCTTATGGCATCCAGCTGAATTCCCAAGGGATTGAGGATAAACCAGAAGGCTCGTCTTTTTTCATTAAAAGTATCCAAAGAAACAAGAACCCAGTCGTCATCCATAATATTATCCCGGTTGGTCACCGAAGCCCTGATCCTTTGGGGCTCGGTATCAAAACAACGAAAGGCAATATAAAGATTCTTCTTGTCCCTCCCGAGATAAACAACTGTTTTCTGGGTGGGTTTTTCCTTTTCTTTAGGTAAAAACTGCAAAAATTCTTCAATTTTTAGCGCTTCCCTCTCCCAGAGATCATTATCCAAAACACCATCAATCTTAGGGGCGTGGGACAAAGATGGAATTTCGTTAATAATTTTAAAAGGTTCCTGGCCCTCATTCTTCTCTTGAGACGATAAACTCAGAAAAGGAATCAACAAAACTAAAATAACCAAGACAGCTATGATCTGGTACCGGCTGGCCATTTCCTTTACCTCCATTTCAAACTTACCATGTCTCTTCAGCCAAATTAATCACTCCTATAAACGCAATTAAATGGGAAAAGGTTTTCTCTTAAAGTAAAAATTTTTTGTCAGACACTTTCAGGAAAAGTAACCTTTTTTCTTAAATAATTATAACCTTTTGAGTTTCACCCTAATTTTTTGACCTGTCTCCATTCATTTTAAATTCATTTGAATTACTTGGCTCAACATAACCCCTCGGGTCAGGATAATAACCACTACCTGAAATTGGAGTCTGGTCTTCGCCGGCCAAATTTGACTAAAGGCAAGCCCCCGGAGGAAAAAAGTTCCTGGTAGGTTAGTTGAAATTTGTCCCTCTTTTCTCTTGCCTTCCCTGAGACTCTCCCTGGCCATTAAAGAGGACCAGCCAAGAGATAGAGTTTTAAATGAGAGTAACCAACAAATAAAGAAAATTTTTCTCCGACTAAAGTGAAAGGTGCCGACCTAAACCCACCGCTGATTTGTCATAAGTAAAGACACAACCTCAGCTTACTCTTTCTTGCCTCTCGTTCCGCAGACGACTATAATGGAAAACAATTTGGAGGAGGTCAGTTATGAAAAGATTAACTTTGGCCAGCTGGATAGCCACTTTCTTAATACTTCTAGGTTTACTGTTTTTCCCTTCTTGCCGGCAGGAAAAGCAACCTCTGGAAGCCACCTTAAAAGCCGAGGCCATTAAATTAACCGTCTGTTATCCTTCTCTAGGCAGTCTAAAGGCTCTCATCAACCTTAAAGAAAAGGGGCTTTTGCCTTTAGATAATCTGCTCGTTCATGGAGTTTACCACTGTCGAGAAAAAACCGATTATCAAGCTGTCCGCCGTTGGCTCAGCCAAGAACATATAAATTGGATTACTTTGGAGGAAATCCAAGGAGAACTTACTCCGGATAATCTGTACCAAAAAAATGAATTAACGCCTATCTACCAACGTCTCTTCCGGGAAAGCGATGGCCTGATTTTCTTTGGTGGACCGGATATACCACCCTCTCTCTACAATCAACCTACTTTGCTTCTGACTAGAATCTCTGATCCTTACCGGCACTATTTTGAACTATCATTTATTTTCCATCTCCTAGGGGGTAATCAAAATCCGGATTGGACTCCCTTACTTCAAGAAGATCCAGAGTTTCCCATCTTAGGGATCTGCCTCGGGGCCCAAAGTCTAAATGTGGCTACTGGGGGAAGTCTCTATCAAGACATCTGGTTTGAAATATATAACCAACAATTTTTAGAAGGAGTGGTCAAACTGGGCCGGGAAAACTGGCACACCAATCCCTGGGCTAGATTACACCCCGAGTTAAAGCTACTGCCTTACTTTCTTCATCCCATAACCTGGGAAAAAGACAGCTTTTTTGCCCAAACATTGGGTTTTCCTCCTCAGCCGGCTCCTTACATCATGAGTGCTCATCATCAAGCCATCAAAATTTTAGGCAAAGGCTTCCAAGTAGCGGCTAAATCTCTCGACGGCCAAGTAGTTGAAGCCATAACTCATCGGGATTATCCCCACGTGCTAGGAGTCCAATTTCATCCCGAATTTACCATCCTTTACGATGAAGGTAAGACTCTCCGCCTTACTCCCGAAGACGAAACTCCCATTAACCTGCCTGATTTCCTCCGTCACCATTTCCCCAGCCAACAATTTCACCAAAAAATATGGTTATGGTGGGCTGAGACTTTGAAACAAAGCCACACCCGACGAAAAAAACAGCCAGCCCTTGCTTCCCTTCCCACTTGGTAAGAAGGAAGAAGAGGGGAAATTTTGTCCGGCTAAGGTGAAAAGTGATAACCTGAGGCCAATTACCTCTTATTTACCTGAAAAAAATTAAAAATTTCTGGGAGTAATCTAACCCCGAGTTTTAATAGGAACCGAGAGAAAGAAGCATCCTTTTACTTGACATTAATTATAATTATTATATAATTTGTAGTAATAGTACTTAAAAATAAGGAGATTTTTCATGAAACGTTTTATTATTCCCCGGACTGCCCACTGCTCAGAGGGCTGTTAGAAGCCATCCTGAGCAAGAGGTAAAACTGCTCTCTTGAGTTTTTCGAAATATGATCCCGAAGAAGATGTCTCTTACTATTCCGGCTTTCATCATTAAAGCCGTAAAACTATTTAAAAAAACCTGATTACTCACTTAACCAAACTCTCAAGCAGTTCTTTCTTAGAATAAGTTCTATTAACTCAGACCGTCAAAATAAAAAGAAAGAGAAGAAGATTACTAAGCATCCCAATTGACCCGGAAATAAACAGAAACCTCGAGGCTTCTAAAGCTGATCTTTCCTGCAATTTGTCCCTTCTTAAAAGAAAAATCATCCTCTTGCCCCTCTTCCAAGGCGAATAAGGGTTAATTAAACCCTGAATAGTTATGAACCAATATTAAGGACCCCCCTAATTAGCCCCATGGAGGAAATAGCTAGCACTTATTTATTAGAATAAATCTCTTCATGGTAGAGAAACGAAATTTTTTATCCTTTCTTATCTTTCCTGTCTTTATTCACTATTCGAGCTACCATCTCAGTGGTTGATTTGCCTTCTCGATAAGGGATAATCACTACTCTTCCGCCAGCAGCTTCAACTTCTCGGCCTCCCACCACCTGATCAGGAGCCCAATCACCTCCTTTAACCAGAACATCGGGAAGGAGAGCAGCAATAATCCTTTGGGGTGTTGGCTCAGAAAAAGCGAGAAGATAGTCAACTGCCTCAAGAGCACTCAAAATCTCTAAGCGCTCTTCCAGAGGAAAAATAGGTCGTTGAGGCCCCTTTAATAGCCTAACTGACTCGTCTGAATTCACGGCGACGAGCAATATATCTCCCCAGGTTTTAGCCTGCTCGAGAAGCCAGATGTGGCCCCCATGAAGAAGATCAAAGCAACCATTGGTGAAAACGAGTTTCTGTCCCTCTTGGCGCCACTGGCGGCGGAGTTCGACCAACTCCTCCAGAGTCTTAACTTTAGAATTAAACTCTCCCATCTAAGGCAGCCCTACTCTAAGACAAAAGAGAAATTTTCGGCGGCTTTATTTTTATATTCTCACTAAACTCCCAGCGATGAAGCAACCTCGTCACCCCCTCATCTCTGAAGCGAGAAGAAACCAGAAAAGAATAAAGATGGCGATGATAATCGTAAGGGTAGCCATCCCGCTTGTGGACAGCTACATCCAAATAATAAGTACCATTAATCAGATTAAGCTGTTCAATCCGACAGATAACTTTTCCCGGACCATCGATACTTTCGGGCTTAAACTCTTCCAAATTGGTATTAGTCCCATACACCTGAATGCCCCGAGCATTAAAAACTCCAATCCCAAAGACAAAATCTTTGATGGGCGAATAGGCCTCAACGTCCATCTCAATAATCATGCCTTCATCCGGAGAAAAAACATGCTTTTCTTCACCTTGGAGATTTTTTAATCGCACCTGCTTAATTTCTACCTCCCGTTTCCCCCATCTGTTTTCCCTTTTTTCTTCCTCATAGGTTTCCTGAAGTTGAACTTCTTGCTGTCTTTCTTCAAATTTTCTCTCCTGCTTCTCGGCCACATCCTGAAGATAGGCATCAATCACCCTTTTGGGATCACCAATGGTCATAATCCGGCCATTTTTCAACCAAGCCACTCGGTCACAGATGCGCTCCACTGTGGCCAAGTCATGACTAACAAAGAGAATTGTTTTCTGCCGTCGTCGGAAATCATCAATTCTATCCAAGCATTTAGGCACAAAAGAGGCATCACCTACAGCTAACACTTCGTCTACCAATAAAATATCGGGATTAACATTTATGGCAATAGAAAAACCCAGCCGCATATACATACCAGAAGAATAGGTCTTCACCGGAGCATCGATAAACTCTTCCAGCTCCGCGAACCGAACTATCTCATCGAACTTCTCTTGAATTTCTTTCTTGGAAAGTCCCAGCATGATGCCATTGATATAAATATTCTCCCGACCACTTATTTCCGGATGAAAGCCGGCCCCCAATTCAATTAAGGCCGAAACTTTTCCCTTAACTACTACCTTACCTGAGGTAGGTTTGGTGATACCGGCAATTATTTTCAGAAGAGTACTTTTTCCGGAACCATTTTCACCTATAACTCCAAAAGTCATGCCTTTATCCACTTTGAAGCTGACATTATCCAAAGCGGTCACCAACTCATCGGGCTTTAAAGCATGGAAAAGGTCACCTTTGAGAAGGGCGCTTTTAAAAGTTTTAAACCGATGACGGGCTGAGTATTTCTGATAAATTCGAGTTACATGATCAACTTCTATGGCCACCACTTAGACCTCCTCGGGAAAGGAATCTCTGAGCTTATCAAAAATATGATAACCCAGAATAAAAATAATCACAGCCACCAGCAAGGTTACACTCAGTCGCTTCCAGCGGATCATCTCTCCGAAATAAATTGTATTTTGATAACCGACCATAATATGAGTCATAGGGTTAAGGTTCAAAAAAGTCCGGAGGATATCCGACTTCTGAATAGGCGGGAAAGTCATGGGATAAATAATAGGGGAGGCAAAAAACCAAAAAGTTAATAGGTTAGCTAAAATATCCTTGATGTCACGGAAATGAACGGTCAAGGCTGATAGAAAAAGAGCTAACCCCAGAGTGAAAACATACTGGACTAAAATGACATACGGCAAAAAAACAAGATAAATAGAAAAGCCTGGTGAATTCGGAACAAAAATTGAGATCAGAGCTTTGGCTCCGAAAAGAATGGGTAAGCCGAAGAGGAAATGAATAAAATTAGAGGTCACCACTACTATCGGTAAAACTTCAGCGGGAAAAAGCACTTTTTTGATTAAATTTCCTTGAATCATTAACACATTAGCTGATTCCAAAGAAGAAGAAGAAAACCAAGTCCAAGGCAAAACTCCACAGAATAAAAACAGGGCGTAAAGAATAGGGTTGTTATTAAAAGCTGGATCGCGGGGCCCGATAATAAAGCCGAAGACGATGGTATAAATTATCATCAATAGCAAAGGATTTATAAAAGACCAGAGGAAGCCAAGGACAGTGCCCCGATAGCGGGCTTTCAATTCCCGACTGACTAGGCTCTGAATTAATCCCCTGTATTTATAAAGGGTCCCGAGGTTTTCAATAGTTTTAATCATCTATTCTCCCCGCATAAATTTTAGCCGCCTCTGGAGTAATTTTCCCTTTCTCATCTAAAAGGAAAAAAGGCGGCAAGATCTTCCTCTGTCCGGCTTGAAAGGAGCACTCAGCTAAAAAGAAACGAGGGGGGCGATTTGGACGGGGATAAACCAACTGAATTCTCTTTAAATGCAAGCCGGTTGTCTGGAGGGCTGTCTCAAATTCTTTCCTCCGGTGATCAGGATAAATAAAATAAGCTCTTCCGTGAGGTTCCAAAAGCTCACCTGCTTTAGTCATTACGCCCGTAATATCACATTTTACTTCATGCTTGGCGATAGCTTTCTCCTCATCCGGACTGAGATGACCTTGAGTAGCTCGCCAATAAGGTGGATTGGCGAAAACGACTTGGAATTGGCGCCGAGAAGCAAATTTCATAAAATCGGCTCGAATAATAAAAATTTTTTTTTCTAAGTGATTAAGGTAGACATTCTTTTGGGCTATCCGAGCCAATCTTTCTTGAATCTCCAAGGCCACAATTCCTTCAAAAGGGCGAAGACCTAATAATAAGGAAATAATTCCACAACCCGTGCCGAGTTCACACCCCCACTCATTTGGCTCTATCCGAATAAAAGCCGCTAATAAGGGGGCATCGACTGAAAACCGATAACCTTTCCGAGGCTGATAAACCAGGATTTTTCCGTGGTAAAAACGGTCCAGAGTTTCTTCATCCTGATTCATTGTTTTGCGGTTGACTGGCCTGAGTAGTCTCACCCAGTTGAGTAAAAACAATCACTCGCTTCGCTTTAATCTCAGCCCAGCCTCCTCGAATAGGTAATTTTTCTTCTCGCTCTGGCAAGAGCCAAACAATTTCCCCTTCCCCTAAAGCCACCACTAAATTTACATGGCCTGGTAAAATCCCCACTATTCCGTCCACAGTGGGCAAATAGACCAAATCGACTCTTGACTCAGCGATTAATTTTTGCGGTGTGATAACCTTCAATTCTAAATATTGGTTATTCATGCCGACTTTAATTCCTTGGCTTTTTGGACTACTTCATCAATTCCGCCGACCATGTAAAAAGCCTGTTCGGGCTTGTCATCATGAAGCCCCTCAATAATTTCCTTAAATCCGCGGATTGTCTCCTCGACCGGCACATACTTCCCTGGTCGGCCAGTAAACTCTTCGGCCACATGAAATGGTTGGGAAAGAAATCGTTGGATCTTTCTGGCCCGGGCCACGATTAATTTATCCTCTTCGGAAAGTTCTTCCATTCCCAGAATAGCAATTATATCTTGCAAATCCTTATATCGCTGAAGTATCTCCTTCACCTTTCGGGCCACATTATAATGTTCCTCTCCAATCACGCGGGGATCAAGGATGCGAGAATAAGAACTTAAAGGATCAACAGCTGGGTAGATACCCATCTCCGTTAAGGCTCGAGAAAGATTGGTGGTGGCGTCTAAATGAGAAAAAGTTGTGGCTGGAGCAGGATCCGTAAAGTCGTCAGCCGGGACATAAATGGCCTGAACCGAAGTAATCGAGCCCTTTTTGGTGGAAGTAATTCTCTCTTCTAACTCGCCCAATTCAGTGGCCAAATTAGGCTGATAGCCAACCGCCGAAGGCATTCTGCCCAAAAGGGCTGAAACTTCTGAACCGGCTTGCACAAACCGAAAAATGTTATCAATAAATAACAAAATATCCTGATGCATTTCATCCCGAAAATACTCCGCCACAGATAAAGCAGTTAAGCCCACTCTTAACCGGGCCCCTGGAGGCTCCGTCATCTGGCCATAAATCAAAGCCGTCTTATTAAGAACGCCCGATTGTTTCATTTCCAACCAAAGGTCATTCCCTTCTCGTGTTCGTTCGCCAACTCCAGCAAAAACAGAATAGCCGCCGTGTTTCATGGCCACATTATGAATCAGCTCCATGATAATCACTGTTTTCCCCACGCCAGCCCCGCCAAAAAGACCGATTTTACCGCCTTTTAAAAAGGGTTGGATCAAATCGATGACTTTTATCCCTGTCTCAAACATCTCCAATTTGGTGCTCTGCTCCTCAAGAGGGGGGGGCTGACGATGAATAGGGTAGCTAATCTCAGCTTCAATCGGACCTAAGTGGTCCACAGGTTCACCAATAACGTTCAGCACTCGTCCTAGCGTAGCTTCTCCCACAGGGACCGTTATTGGAGCGCCCAAATCAATGGCCTTCATTCCCCGGGCTAAACCATCAGTGGGATGCATAGCCACACAACGAACCCGGTCTTCTCCAATATGCTGTTCTACTTCAACTATAATATCCACTGGCGTGGGGGTCTCAAAGCCTTCTGAAGTGATGCGAATGGCATTATATATCTCGGGCAAAGAAGTATCTTTAAATTCCACATCCACGACCGGACCAATAACTTGAGCCACCTGGCCAACCTTTCCTGTGGTTTCAATTTTATCTTGCCCTTTGGAGTCAATTATCGAGTTATTCTTCATTTTTTCTTCTCCCCGGATGATTTATTTCAACGCTTCCACAGCAGTCATAATTTCTAATAATTCTTTAGTAATTGAGGCTTGACGAATTTTGTTCATGACTAAAGTCAATTCAGAAATCAAGTCCTCAGCATTTCGGGAAGCATTCTCCATGGCCATCATTCGAGCCGCTTGTTCAGCAGCTTGTGATTCGTAATAAAAATGAACCATCTGACTTTCCAAATATAAAGGCAGAATTTTATCTAAAATTTCTGCAGCCGGTGGCTCCCACAGAGGTGGCCATAGAGGCTGCTCTGTTTCAGATGGCCGGGCTTCTGTCTCTATAGGAAGAAGTTGAGTAATGGTTATTTGGGGAGCCAAGATAGACTTAAATTCATTGTAAGCCACATATAGGGCATCAATTTCCTGGAGTAAATATTCCTCGATAATTTGCTGAGTCAATCCTCTAAGATTCTTTAGCGTTTCCTCTTGGCGATGGTCAATACAACTCCAGACAACGGGGTAATCCGGCCGATGTTTAAAAAACAAAATAGCTTTTTTACCTACTAAAGCCAACTTCACCTGACTAACAGTTGCTTTCTCAGCCAAAAACTCCCAAGTTTTTTCTAATAGATTGGCATTAAAAGCCCCACACAGTCCTTTATCGGAAGTGATAATTACTACTTGTATTTTTTTCTCCGCTCGCTTCTGCAAAAGCGGATGACCAGATTCACCCAAGAGCTGGGCCACTTCTGAGAAAAAGGCTGGGCTTTCGTGCCAATAGGGACGCGTTTCCAAAACTATCCGTTGTAACTTCTTTAACCGCGCCGTGGCTACGGTTTTCATGGCTTGGGTAATCTGTTGAGTATTGCGAATACTTTTGATACGTCGTCTGAGATCAATTAAAGCTGGCATCTTAGACTGTGCCCTCCCGAAATCTCTGGTTAAATTCCTTCAAAGCTGTGGCAATCGCCTCATCCAATTCGGGGGTAATTTCTTTCTTCTCAGCCAATTTTTTCAATAAATCGGATTTTTCCTTATCCAAGTAAGCATACAACTTCTTCTCGTACTCTTTAATCACAGTGACCTCAAACTCGTCCAAGAAACCCCGATTACCCGCATAAATGATAATAATTTGCTTCTCTACAGGTAATGGTTCATATTGATTCTGCTTGAGAATCTCAGTCAATCTTTGGCCTCTCTCCAACTGGGCTTGACTGGCTTTATCTAATTCCGTCCCAAATTGGGCGAAGGTGGCTAATTCCCGATACTGAGCCAGATCCAAGCGCAATTGCCCGGCCACTTGCTTCATGGCCTTAATTTGAGCATTACCTCCTACCCGGGAAACAGAAATGCCGACATTAATGGCTGGTCGAATACCCGCATTAAATAACTCCGGCTCCAAATAAATCTGCCCATCGGTAATAGAGATAACATTGGTAGGAATGTAACCGGAAACATCGCCGGCTTGAGTTTCAATTATGGGTAAGGCAGTCAGAGAGCCTCCACCATGTTCATCATTGTACTTGGCCGCTCTTTCCAGAAGACGGGAGTGAAGATAAAAAACATCACCTGGATAGGCCTCTCGACCTGGCGGCCGCCGTAAAAGAAGAGAAATTTCCCGGTAAGCAGCGGCATGTTTGGACAAATCGTCATAAACTACCAGGGCGTGTTGACCATTATCTCGGAAATACTCGCCAATGGCACAACCGCTATAAGGAGCCAAATATTGGAGAGGGGAGGGATCACTGGCCGAGGCGGCCACAACAATGGAATAATCCATGGCCCCAAAATCTTCAAGTGTTTTAATAATATAGGCAATGGTTGATCTTTTCTGCCCAATCGCCACATAAATACAAATGACATCCTTGCCTTTCTGATTAAGAATCGTATCCAGAGCTATGGCCGTCTTCCCAGTCTGGCGGTCACCAATGATCAGTTCTCTCTGTCCCCGACCAATAGGAATCATAGCATCAATAGCTTTAATGCCTGTTTGGAGCGGTTCTTTAACCGGCAACCGATCAACTACTCCAGGTGCCAACCTTTCCACATTCATATAAATATCTGTCTGAATAGGACCCTTTTCATCAAGTGGCTGCCCCAAAGGATTCACTACTCGACCGATTAAGGCTGGCCCAGAAGGAACCTGAATAATTCGATGGGTCCTTTTAACTAAATCACCCTCTTTGACCAAATGACTTTCTCCGAGAAGCACAGCCCCCACACTATCTTCTTCGAGGTTGAGAGCTAAACCGTAAACTCCCCGAGGAAATTCCAATAATTCGTTGTACATGACTAATTCTAAACCATAAATCTTAGCTATCCCATCTCCTACGGAAGTAACCGTACCAGTTTCCTGGACATCAAACTCAGTTTCAAATCCTTCAATTTGTTGCTGAATGATTTTACTTATTTCATCTGCTTTTATTTCCATCGGCCTATCCTTTAATTAAACTTTCTTTTAAACGTTCCAAACATCCTTGAAGGGACAAGTCATAAATAATATTGCCTTTCCTGACTGAAATCCCACCAATTAATCCCGGATCGAGATGAAAACGCACATCGACAGGAGCTCCCTCTAAACGAGCTAACTTTTCTTGAAGCTTTTTCTTCTCCTCTGAAGTTAGATCAATCACGGAATAAACATCAAAGGTAACAATCCCTTTTTCCTCATTCCAAATGTCAGGTAAGTAAGCCAGAATTTCAGGCAAGATATCTACCCGACCGTTCTCAATTAAAAGTAACAAAAAACGCTTGGTTTTGTCTGAAATCTCAGGCCAAAGTTGGAAAAGGGAACGAGCTATTTCCCGGCGTTTATTGGGAGACAAAATCGGTGTCACCAGAAGTCGATCGAGCTGAGGATAGTTCTGAAGAATTTTTTGAAATGTTTGGAGCTCTTGATAAACCCGGGAGAACTCTTGCCTAGACTCAAGAGCCTTAACCAGGCCTTCGCTATATCTTTTAACGAGCAACAAATTTCTCATATAACTTATCCAAGTTATTAATTGATTTAGCCACCAACTGATGATGGCGTTCAGAAGATAAAGCCTCTTTTATTTTTTGCCGAGCCAACTTAACAGCCATGGCTGCCGCATATTCTCTTAATTTAAACACATTTCTTTGGTATAACCACTCTATTTCTCTACGAGTTAAAGCTTTAATTCTTTCTGCTTCCTGCTGGGCTAATTCCATTATTTCTTTTTTCCTTTTCTCTGCCTGTCGAAGTGACTCTTCCCGAATTCGCGCCAATTCCTCATCCAGTTTCGCCAGCCGGGTATTAATCTCTGACTGTTTCTCGAGCCAAACTTGTTTCTCTCGAGCGGCTTCGGCTAACTCTTGCTGGACCTGTTGACCTCTAGCAGTCAGGAAATCCCGGATTGCTTTCCGTAAAAGCCACCCCAGACCACCGAAAAGAACAATAAAATTCAAAACTTTGCCCAGCATGACCGAGCCCGAAGCCGAGTGTTGACCTCCTTCGGGTGTGACCATAAATAAGAAAAATGGCAGAACCACCAAAAGCCAATGTTTCTCTTTAGTTCTCATTAATGAAGCACCTTCTCTTTGATCCGTTCGGCCAAATCATCGGTCTCTTCGGCTAATTTCTTTTTGATCTCCTCAAGCTGACCAGCCAACCGCTGCTTAGCTTCCTCAACCCGGGCTTGATATTCCTGGTTAACCTCATTAATCAGTCTTTCTCTCTCCTCCATGGCTTTTTTTTCTAATTCATCAATTGTCTGTCGAGCTTCCTTTTGAGCCACCTTTATTTTTTCTTCTATTTCTTGCAAAGTTTTTTCATAGGCCTCCTGAGCTTTAGTCGCCGCCTCTCTATCTTCTTTCAACTGCTTCTCCCTAGTGGCTCTGATCTTTAAAACCGGCCGGTAATAAACTTTATTTAACAAAAAAACCAAGACCCAGACTATCAAAAAAACAATAATTACATTAGCGTCTATTGACAGCATTTTTCTCAAAACAAAAATTTAAATTGAAAGAAAATTTAACACGAATCCCTAGAAAATGCAAGGTGTCATCTCTGGTGTTTGGGCTGTAATCCTTTTATCGTTTCTCTACCAGCGGCCAGTATTTTTTCACTTCTCCCACTAAATAAAGTGAACCAGCGGCCACTATTATCCCCCGCGAGGAAACGATTTCTCGGGCTTTCTGGAGAGCTTGAAACACCTCGGGAACCATTATTATTTTCTCTTGAAAAACGCCAACTCTCTGATAAATCTCTTGAGGAAAAGCCGAACGGTGATAAGGAAAGCGAGTCAAAATTATATTTTTGGCTGGGGGAAATACTATCTCAGCCATTTCGGCAATCCGCTTGTCCCGCATGCAAGCAAAAATCAAAACATCTAAGGAAGGTAAAAATTCATCTATAAATTTCCGGAGGGCTTTAATGCCAGATGGATTATGGGCCCCATCAATTATCACCAGAGGCTCTTCACTCAAAATTTCCAATCTGCCTTCCCAGTGAGCAACCTCTAATCCCGCCACAATTTTAGACCTCTCTAAAGGACGCCATATTCGCGAGAGAATGTCAGCCACAACTAAAGCGCAAGCCGCATTCAAACCTTGATGGTGGCCTAATAAAGAAGGGGTAAATGTGTATTCCTCTCCTCTCCAAATAAATTTAAATTCCGTTTTAAAACCTTTTCGGTTTAGGATTCTCAAACTGTCCTTTTGTTCCATAACTTTGACCAAAGGAGCCTTTACTTCAGCCGCTTTTTGTTGTAGACAGAGGTCAGCCTCCTCAGCCGTCACAGCAGTGATTACCGGACGGCCCGATTTTATAATGCCCCCCTTTTCTCCCGCAATCTGGGCCAAGGTGGAACCCAAATATTTTTCATGATCCAATCCAATAGAAGTAATCACCGAACACAGAGGTTCCAAAATGTTAGTGGCATCATAACGACCCCCTAACCCGACTTCGATTACTCCTAAATCAATTTTCTGTTGGGCAAAATAAGTGAAAGCTAAGGCGGTTAAAAATTCGAAATAGGTGGGGGGAGTGAGTAATTTTCCGGCAACTATCAATTCATCTATTCTTTTTTTTAAAAAAGCAGTCAACTTAGCAAAATCTTCCTCACTAATTAATTGGTCATTTATTTTGATTCGCTCCCTGACTGAAACCAAATGGGGTGAAGTATAAAGGCCAACTTTATATCCATGCAAAGAGACGATTTTACTTAAAAAAGCGCAAACGGATCCCTTACCGTTAGTTCCTCCAATTAAAACAGAGGCAAATGAATCCTGAGGATTGTCCAGGGCCTTTAGAATTATCCGGATATTATCTAAGCCAAACTTAATCCCGAAAAGCTGCAGAGAATCAAGATATAAAGTTGCTTCCCGAAAATTCATGTCGGGCGATTGGTAAACAAGCGAAGAACTCGACCTAAATATGATTTCAATTGACGCCGGTGGACTACATCATCCAGAAAACCATGCTCCAAAAGAAATTCTGACCGCTGAAACCCTTTAGGTAACTTTTCTCGAATAGTCTGTTCAATGACCCGGGGGCCAGCAAAACCAATTAAGGCCTGAGGTTCGGCAATATTAATATCGCCCAGCATGGCAAAACTGGCCGTCACTCCACCCGTAGTCGGGTCAGTTAAAACAGAAATGTAGGGAATTCCTTTCTCGTCAAGACGAGCTATCGCCGCACTAGTCTTCATCAATTGCATTAAGGATAAAACTCCCTCTTGCATGCGAGCTCCTCCTGAACAAGAGACAATTATAATGGGGGTGTTAGTCGAGTAAGCTTTCTCTAAGGCGCGAGTCACTTTTTCACCCACCACTGAACCCATACTCCCCCCCATAAACCGGAAATCAAGAGCGGAAACAATAACCTCCATTCCTTCTAATAAGCCTTGGGCATTAATGACAGCATCAGGAAGCTTCGTCTTCTCCTGGTTTTCTTTCAATCTATCAGAATATTTCTTGGAATCTTCAAATCCGAGAGGATCGCAAGGATAAAGATGCTCATCAAAAACATTATAATTTCCTTCATCGAAAAGCATGGCCAGCCTTTGCGGGGCGGAAAGACGAAAATGAAAATCACAACTGGGACAAACATAAAGATTATCTATAATATCCTGCTTATAAATAATTTTACGGCAATTATTGCAACGCGTCCATAATTGAGCCATTCTTGCCTTCCCTCTGACCTTTATCTGTCCTTCCCCTCCTTGAGGAGCTGCGTCTCCTTTACAAAGAACAACTTAGTCCTTAGTTTAAGTCCCTCCTTTATTTTCCTCTGTCTTGACCTTGTCGAATAATTCGTCTAGTAAAACTGTCACTTTCTCTGGAGAGGGAAGATCTTCCTGAATCTCCATCTCCTCCTGAATTAAATCTAGCACCGTGGCCACTAGTTTATTCCTATCATATGGCTTCTCAAAATAAGCTGAGGCACCAAAAGAGCGCAAAGCTTCTTTGCGGTATTGAGGGCCTTTATATAGGCCGGTGACAATCACCACAGGCACATCTCCCTTTGACTCTTCATAAATTCTTTGGCAAAGATCAAAGCCATGAAGCTTGGGCAACATTGCTTCCAAAATAACACAATTGGGCTGTTCTCTTTGAAACAATTCGTAGGCAGTCTGACCATCAGTGGCTGTGAGGATTTTGAATTCATAAGGCTTAAATAAACTGACTAAAGATTCCAGACTATTCCGATCATAATCGACAATTAACAATTTCTTCTCGGGCATGTTCAATGAATTTTAGTCCACCCGTGCCCTAAAGTCAAACCCAGGAGCACTAAAGCCACCCTGCTTAATTTCATGATGAGAGCAGGTTCAGGTTATCACCTCTCACCTTTGACTGGAAGTTATTTAGAAGTTTTTAATAAGAAATATAACTCACTCTTATATACCTTTTTCCTCCCTTTCGTCTGCTTTAACTCAAAGGTAAAAGCTGACAACCTGAGCTCGATTTTTTCTCGTCTGGTCTAGAAGACAAAAAATATTCAAATGTTACAGGTAAAAATCTGGCTTCAGCCCACCAATTTGCCGGAAATAAGGAAGCTTACTGGAGCAAAATATTTACCCATTTGGACGGTTATGTTATATTGACCTGGATGAATAAAGAAATAAATAAGTTACTTTCAATTGTGGTACCTGTTTACAACGAAGAGCCCAGTTTAAAGGAATTACATCAGGAAATATCTTCAGTCTGCCAGGCAATGGGCCGGCCTTATGAAATTATTTATGTTGACGATGGGTCTACCGATAATTCTTTCGAGCGCCTGCGTGAAATTCAACAACAAGATTCCCGGGTCCGAGTTATTCGTTTAAGAAAAAACTTTGGTCAAACTGCCGCTCTCTCGGCCGGGTTTGATTATGCCCGAGGAGAAATCATAATTTCCTTGGATGCCGACCTCCAAAACGACCCTCGGGACTTCCCTCGTCTTCTGGAAAAATTAGAAAAAGGCTATGACCTGGTGAATGGTTGGCGAAAAAAACGCCGGGACCCTCTCCTGACTCGCCGCATACCTTCAATGGTGGCCAATTGGCTCATTTCCCTTATTACCGGCGTTAAGCTCCATGATTACGGCTGCACCTTGAAGGCCTTCCATCGAGAAGTGGTGGACAACATAAAGCTTTATGGCGAACTTCATCGTTTCATTCCGGCTATCGCTAGTCATATTGGAGTAAATATAACCGAAATCCCGGTCAATCATCGCCACCGTAAATATGGCCGTTCCAAATACAGTTTATGGCGTTTCTTTAAAGTAATTCTTGATTTGTTAACAGTTAAATTTCTATTAAGCTACTCCACCCGACCTTTGCAGATCTTTGGCACCTTCGGCCTGGTCAGCGGAGTAATCGGTGGGGCTCTGGGTCTCTATCTAACTTATCTGCGGCTTATTGTGAAACAAGGGATCAGTAACCGCCCTTTACTTCTACTGGCTATTCTGCTAATTGTCATTGGTATTCAATTCATCTCCATTGGTCTTCTGGCTGAATTATTAGTCCGTACTTATCATGAATCATCAGAGAAAAAAATATATTATGTTCGGGAGATAATCGACTCGAGTTCCTCCCCCTCTTCAGAATAACCCATCCATGAAAATATTGATGATTGCCCCTGAACCTTTTTTTCAACCCAGAGGAACGCCTATCAGTGTCTATTTCCGACTTAAAGCTCTCTCCGATTTGGGGCATGAGATCGACCTTTTCACTTATCCTCTAGGAGAAGACAAAAAAATACCTGGCGTTAATATTTATCGAGCTCCAAATATATTGGGTTTTAAAAAAATCAAGATTGGGCCTTCCCTGACTAAAATCCCCCTCGATATCACCCTTTTCTTTCAAACATTTCTTACCCTCTTCCGAAAGCGATATGATCTGATTTTTACTCACGAAGAGGCTTCCTGGATAGGGACATTTCTAGGGAAAATAAAAAAAATACCCCATCTTTACGATATGCATTCTAGTCTGCCTCAACAATTGGACAATTTCAAATTCTCCCGGTCCCGCTTATTGAAATTTATCTTCGCCCGTCTGGAAAAGTGGGTGCTGCGGCATTCCCAAGCAATTATTGTTATTTGCCCTGACCTCATGAAAATCGTTGAGAAAGCCGGGCAGAAGGAAAAAGCACTCCTTTTGGAAAATTTTCTTGATTTCGAATACCCCTTACCTTCAGCGAACGTCCTCCAGGAACTAAAGAAGAAATTTGCTCCTCAAGGCGAAAAAATCGTTCTCTATACTGGCAACTTCTTTCCTTACCAGGGTATCCCTCTCCTTCTTGAAGCCTTTTCTCTGCTCAAAAAAGAGAAAGTTCGGCTGCTTCTTGTGGGCGGAACTCCCGAGGAAGTCCAGTCGATGCAACCTCAAGCTAAAACCTTAGGCATCGGAACTCAAGTTTCTTTTGTGGGGCAAGTTCCTCCTCAAGAGATTCCCCGATTCATGGCCATCGCTGATGCCTTAGTTTCACCCCGCATTGCCGGGACTAATACCCCTCTCAAAATATATTCTTTTTTAAAGTCAGGCAAACCAATTGTGGCTACTAACCTCTGGACTCATACGCAACTTCTGGATAGCGATAAGGCCATTCTGGTCGACCCTACGCCTAAATCTTTGGCCGAGGGTCTGAGATTGGCTCTTTTCGACCCCAAAGCTCAACAAATCGCCCGCCGAGCCCAACAATGGGCCGAGCAAAAGTTTACTTATTCTCATTATTTAGAGAAAATTAAAGAAATTTTGGCCAAGGCGACTCGACTAACTTCAAAATGAAAGTCTTTATCACCGGAGCGGCTGGTTTTATCGGGCGTCATCTGGTTCGAGCCTTGCTTCAAAAAGATTGGTCAATTAAAGTTCTCCTTCACTCAACCCCTCTTCCGGAAGATATCCAAAAAAGCCCTCTAGAAATAATTTGGGGTGACCTGAGCGATAGGGCAAGTTTGATCCAAGGAATGAAAGATTGCCAACTCGGTTTCCACCTGGCTTCAGCCCTCGGAGGAAAACTTATTTCTCCCCAAGAATTTTGGGAAATTAATGTCCAGGGCACTCTTAATTTTCTCCAAGCAGCTCAAAAAGCGGATATTCAACAAGTAATTTTTTTTAGTTCAGCGGGCGTTCTCGGCCGAGTTAAACCCGGCGAAGTGGCCACCGAGGATTATCCTCCCCAACCGCAGACAATTTATGACAGGACCAAGCTAGAGGCCGAAAAAATCGCTCAACAATACAGTCAATCTGGCCTAAAAATCACCATTATCCGCCCAGGCTGGGTCTACGGACCCGAAGACAGACGCACCTTTAAGCTTTTTCAGGCCATTGCCCGGCGAAGATTCATTCTCCTTGGTGGAGGCCGGGCTTGGCAAACCCCGGTTTATGTTGATGATCTCATTCAAGGTACCTTGCTGGCTTTGGAAAAAGGACGGGGAGGCGAAATTTTTCATCTGGCTGGTCCTGAAGTTCTCTCGGTGCGAGAAATGGCCGAAATTATCGCGCATCAACTTGGCCAAAACTTGCCGCCAGTCTCTCTTCCTCTGACTCCTCTTCTTCCGCTGGCCTGGCTCCTAGACAGAATCTTTCGCCTTTTCCATGGCGAAGCCCCCCTTACTCCAGGAAAATTAGCCTTCTTTGCCCATCCTAAACCCCTGGATATCTCCAAAGCCAAAAGGCTTCTGAATTATTCTCCCCAGATAAATTTTGCCCAAGGAGTTGAAAAAACGATCAACTGGTATTATCAACACCACTGGTTATCTAAAAAAATTGACTTGTTTACTCGAAAACAATAAACTTTGTCCACCAAATACACCCCAGGAAGGTAGATGAATGAATGAAAAAAAGGTCGGTCGGTTCTATGATGTCGTTTGGACAGAATATATTCCCGAGTATGAGAAATCAGAAGAACACTGGCGGCTTTTTTATTCTCCTGAGGAAATAAAAGGAAAAAGAGTGCTTGATGCAGGCTGTGGAACAGGGATATTCAGTATTATTTTTGCCCGTAACGGAGCAGCTGAAGTCATTGGCCTTGATATCAGCCCTGGCAGCTTGACTACAGCCCGTCATTTAAAAGACAACTTCAAGCTAGATAATGTTCACTTTCAGCAAGCTGATATGCTCCAACTCCCCTTCCCGAACCAAAGTTTTGATATTGTCTGGGCCTGGGGAACCGTTCATCATACTCTCAATCCCTGGCAGGCTATGGAAGAACTACTCCGAGTACTCAAACCAGGTGGCTCTATCCTTCTGGCTATTTATACCAAGACTAAAATCACCTTTCTCCATGAAATCATCCGTAAAACTCTGATCAAAACTCCTCGAAAAACTTGGCAACCGCTGGCCAAAATAATGGCCTTTTTCCTTGGGCCGGTAGTGGCTATCTTTAAAAAGAGAGAAAAATCCCGTCAAGGCGAAAAATTGGAAGAGCTTATTCTCGACTGGTATTTCGTCCCCATTCGTCATCATTATTATCCCCGGGAAATTAAAGATTTTTTGGAACAAAAAGGATTAACTATCGAAAAATTCCTGCCTGCTTCCGGCAGATTTGATAGTACTTCTAATTTTATCTACAAAGCTCGCTGCTGATTTTCTTTGAATCTCAAAAATTATAGGAATGCTTTATCTCTTCCTCTTTTCTTCCGAGTTATGGATAACTACAGAAGCCGCCATATTGCCAATGATATTAGTAGTAGTCCGACACATATCAAGAAAACGATCAACCCCGAGAATAAGAGCAATTCCTTCCAGCGGAATACCTATTTGTTTTAACACCATAGCCAGAGTAATAATACCAGCCGAGGGCACTCCAGCCGCTCCTACCGAGGAAAGAACAGCCATTAAAACAATGGTGAGCTGGTCAGTCAAGCCAAGGGGCACTCCATAAATCTGAGCAATAAATACAGCCGCTACCCCTTGATATAAGGCTGTTCCATCCATATTAACTGTGGCTCCTAGAGGAATGACAAAACTGGAATATTCTCGAGAAACCCCCACATGCTCGACACACTCCATGGCCACTGGTAAGGTGGCATTGGAACTGGAGGTGCTAAAGGCAATAATCATGGCCTCCTTAACGGCTTGGTAGAAGCGCCAAGGGTTTAGTCGCCCCAGAATGGAGACACTCAGGCTGTTGACCGAAAAAGTGTAAAGAACTAAACCACCGATAACCACCACAGAATATTTAAGCAAAGTCAGAAGAATATTTACTCCATACTGACCAATAACCGAAGCAATTAAGGCCAGCACTCCATAAGGGGCTAATCTCATGGCGATGTGGACAATCTGGATAATAGCGTCATTGACTCCATCAAAAAATTTAATTACCGGAGTAGCTTTATCTTTCTTAATCAAAGTCAGAGCCACTCCGAAAATCAAAGCCAGAAAAATCACCTGCAACATATTCCCTTCAGTCAGAGCCTGAACCGGATTGGTGGGCACAATATTCACCAGGACTTCGACCATGGAAGGTTTCTCTTCTAATCTTTGCAACCCTACTTCGGCTTTTTGCTGATAATTTTTATAAAGCTCAGCCTTAACCTCTTCATTAAGACCTTCCCCAGGTTTTAAAGAATTAGCCAGAATCAACCCCACAGAAATAGCGATAACTGTGGTAATCACAAAATAAATTGCGGTTTTTAAACCTATCCGCCCTAACTTCCTGATATCTCCTAAACTAGCAGTTCCTAACATTAAAGAAACAAAAACCAAGGGAACCACTATCATAGTGATTAAGCGAAGAAAAATGGTACCTATGGGTTCGATTACCCGGGCTTGTTCTCCAAAAACCAAACCAATGATAACGCCTAAAATAAGACCGATGAAAATTTTAGTGTGGAGGGGTATTTTTTTTAATCTAAAACCCATAATTAAATAGCCATAAAAGAAACTCTCTCCTTAGAAGGGCATTATCTTATTAACTCCTCTTCTGGAAGTCAATCTTTTGATGAAGAATAATTCGCTAGTGATTCCCACCAGGCCACTTACAGAATAGAATCTCCCTCAAAAACCCGACCGCAGCCATCTCTAAAAGAACTGCCTACTTGGCTCGGTATAAGTTTAATGATCCTTACACCCAAATTTTATTTGAAAATATACTTAGGCTTTAGGATTATTGGGGGAATAAGCTTTAACTTCTACGAGAGACTCGTCTCCCTAAGAGAAAGGCAATTAGAGATCTTTTCTATCTTTATCTTAATCTTATCGTTCTTTAACCTTCTTGGCCGGCAAACCCACGGCTATGGAAAATTCTGGCAAAGAATCAGTCACTACAGCCCCAGCCCCGACGACGCAGCCCTGGCCGATAGTCACTCCATCCAAGACAATCACTCCCGCACCCAACCAAACATCTTCTTTTATTTCGATCCCGCCTCGAGAAAATGATGGTTGAAACATAATCGGGATATCACGACGGTCAAAACTATGATTTCCACCAGCCACAAGATAACAATGCCCAGCTAAAAAACAATATTTCCCGAGCTTGATTTGAGTTTCGGAAAGTAAAGAACAATTGGCTGAAAGATTACAGTAATCATCAATAAATATTGAGCCCTCTTTACAACTGAGAATTGTATTGCGCCCAATATAAACATTATTGCCAATAAATATTCCTCGATTCTCTTCGCCTTTGGCATCTAGAACCACATTGTCATCAATAAAAGTGTTATCTCCCAAAGAAATCTTATAGGGATGACGAAGAGTAATATTTCGACCGAAAACGACTCCCCGACCCACATTTTGCAACAAACAAGGATAAAAAAGTTTTCTTAAAAAAAATCCAAGAGCTCCAGGAATCCAGGAAAAGAGAAAAATTATAATTTCATATTTTAGAAAATAAAAAAGGCTTTTCTGACCAATAAACAGATGGCGATATTTAGACCCCGGAGACCTCTTCTGGTCAATCAATTCTTTTTGTAAACTCCCTTTAAAATTCTTCATCACTTATATTCTTCCCTTTAATTTAAGAGGATTTTATAAGGGGGCATTATCTTATTCTCTGCTTCGCTTATAAGATCTAGATAATCAACGTAAAGAGAATAGTCATCTCCTTTTAAAAAGTAAAACACTACTTCAGTAGGCTTTTTCACCAGGAAAGAACAACTCACTTGAGATGGCCCTGCTTTGGCCTGAGAAGATTCTAAATAGAGCCGATGTTCAGCCACAACTTCCTGCCGCGGGGTGCGCACTGACAAGGCCAACCAAGGTTTCTTCTTCCCGACCTTTTCTAACTTATAAGCTATAGTTAATTGATATCGTCCTGGAGGTAAAGGATAATTTAATTTGTAATGAAAAACTTCCCCCTTTTTCTGAATTGGAGGCCAGTAAAGCTCAGTCTGTTTGGAAGCCTCAGGATTAAAAATAATCCTCCCCTGGCGGACCGGGAACCACTCCCCTTCAATAGTATGAATCCTACCAGTAAATTCTTGGGTCTTATCATGCCATAAATAGACGCCTGATAAACCATCTTTGCCTTGAAAAACCAGTCTTTCAGGATTCTGTTGAATGAACTTTCTTATGGCTGGTGCTATATGATCCCGACGATAAAGGGAAGGAGAAGTTATCACCCAAATTCTTTGGTCAGGATGAGTGTTAATAAGATTTTGTAAACCTTGAAGATTATTTATCCACCGGGCCCCCACATAAAAATCTTTCCATCCCTCAGGAGTCTTTTCCCACGCATCCCAAGTGCCCGGTCCTCCTGACCACAGCCAATAATCTACTTGGCCAGCATAAATGTATTGAAAAACTACATGAATAGCGACCACAATGTCACCGGGTTGACGAAAATGACGAACAAACTCACCTACACTTTGGTGGTCATAATGCTCAAAACGGCCCGATCGGGTAATTATATCAGTAACAATTGGGTCCTTATAGTAACGATTGACCACACTTTTAATCTCCGAAAAGCCGACTTTTTCACTGAAAAGACCCAGAAACAATAAAAAGACAAGAAGCTGACTAGTACTCACCAAAAGAGGTCTCTTGAGATGAAAAGCAGAAAAAACAAAGGCGACCAAAGACTGACTTAGGACATAAAGGCTGACCACAAAGAGAAGCAGATAAAGAGGAAACAGTTGGTAAAGATAGCGAGGCTGAACATGAGTCCGGAAAAATCCTAAAAATAACACAGGGAAAAAGAGGCAAAGAGTAACAAAAACCCAGTTCTCATAAAAATCCATCTTCCGACTATTGTTCTGCTGTTCACGATATATGACCAGGCCCACCAAAGCCACCAAGGCTCCAGCCCAAACAAAAAGACTCATCATGGGGAAGCTCCGGAATAATTCTTTGAAATATCCAAGAGAGAAACTAGTAAAAAAGTAATTAATCATCCCCCGCAGACTCAACTCGGTTTTTTCATAAACATACCCTACTTTCCAGAAAAAAAACTCATGGAGCTGAACAAGAACATAAAATATAGAAACACTGGCTAGGCTCAATAACACATCCCGGCGAAAGAAACGACGAGCGCCTCGAAGCAGAAAAAAGGCTCCAAAAGAAAACCACAGGCTCATTCCCAGTTGATGCACTAATGGAGCCAAAATAAAAATACCGGTGGCTATGATTTTAAATTTAGAGCGCTCCTCGAAAAAACCAAGATAGAAAAAATAGAAACCCATCAAGCAAGTCAATAATAAGGGGCTAAAATAAAGAGCCAAGCGAGAGTTCTCTACTACCCATAGGGAGAGCACAAATAAAACCACCGTTCCTAGAGCAATAAATCTATTAAAGAGCTTTCGGCTGAAAGCATAAAGAAAAGGGATAGCCGCCATCGTAGCTAGCACACTTACCATCCGCAAAGTGGTTGGATTTAACCCAAATAAAAAAGAAAATAACGCCAGAAGGTAGGTGTAGAGAATGGCTTTATAGTAAATATGCCCAGAAGGAAAAAGGGGATAGCCATGAGTTAATATCTCTTGGGCAGCGATGGTATGAAATCCTTCATCCATCCATAAAGAAAGACTGGCTAAATTTCGACTGAAATAATAACCCACCAAAATCATTATTGAGAGAATAATTAGCCCAATAATTACCTTCTCTTTGGAGATTCCGTACTTTTTGAAAATACCGATGGTCATCCTGCTTTTCTTTTCCTCTGGACTAATTCCAGAATTCGGCGGGTGGTTTTTCCCTACTTAAAATCTTTTCCACAGAATAAATTTTAACTTTATGCGTAGCAAAATAGACTCGAGAAAGGATCTCCGCAAGCAAGCCGGTCATAACCAATTGGAGACCCATCATCATTAAAAAGACACTCAAAATTAAATTCCCTAAATTCTCTCGAATGGACCAACCGAAAAAATAAAAGCCAATGGTTAGAGTGGCCGCAATAGCAAAACCAATACTTCCGAAAATAACACCAATCAGGCCGAAAAATTGAAGAGGTCGGTCAATAAAACTGATAATAAACTTAACCGTGATTAAATCAAAGAAAACACGTCTAACTCGAGATAAGCCATACTTGGATTTACCCCTCTGTCGGACAACATTTTTTATGGGTATTTCAGTGATTTTCACCCCTGTCCGACTGGTCAAAGCCGGGATAAAGCGGTGTAATTCACCGTATAAATGCACTTTCTTGATCACTTCTTTTTTATAAGCTTTAAAAGTAGTCCCAAAATCATGAATCTCTACTCCAGACAGCCACTTCATTATTCGATTAGCCACTAAAGACGGGATTCGCCGCAAAAATAGATTATCTACTCTTTTTTTCCGCCAACCACTAACAACATCATAACCTTCATTCATTTTGGCCAAGAAAAGAGGAATATCCTCGGGGTCATGTTGGAGATCTCCATCCATAGAAATGATAATTTCTCCCTGAGCAAAGTCGAAACCAGCCTGAAGAGCAGCTGTTTGACCAAAATTTTTTCTCAACCGAATAATCTTCACCAGCTCATCTTTTTCATAAATTTTTTGCAGAATCTCAGGGGTTTTATCTGTACTCCCATCATCAATAAAAATTAATTCGTAGGTTCGCTTTAATTTATCCAGCACCTTTTTCAAGCGACGATACAGTTCTTCAACATTAGCCTCTTCATTATAAAAAGGCACTACCACTGATATCTGAGGTCCAGTTTGAGAATTATCTGATTTTTCCATTTTAGACCTGCCCAAAATTAATTAATTCAATCTTATTGTTTTTAATAATTTCTGGCAACTCCTCATCCAACAAAGCCGCCAATTCCACTTCTCTTCCCCGACGAAGTCGATAGGGACCACTTTCTTTTTCTATTTCTACCATTTCTGGGGTAATAAATCCAGGATGAACCATAATCTCAGTGATGCCGGGAGGAAGTTGAACAAGAATAGTTTTTATTTTTTCCGCTGTCATTTCACCTACTGAACAAAGCCCAAAAAAATTATCAGCTAGACGAAAACCTTGCCGTCGGGCCAAAGGACGACACATCAACCAAGATAAATAAATAAATATCGAACCAATTAAAAAGGCCGGCGGCCCAGCCCAACAAATCTGATTAATATAGCGGACCCTGGGCAATCCTAGCTCCTCGAGGAGAGGAATCAATCTCCTCAAAATAGGATAATAACAATGGAGATGTTTCTCACTATCGACGTGGGTTATATTTAATCCTGTTGCTTGAGCTTTCTTAATTTGAGCTCGGAACTCTTTAATTATTTCTTCTACTTTTATTTCTCTTCTCCAAAGTTTTTTAAGAATTAAGACTAAATCCCCCCAAAACTTCCCGGCTGAATTCACTAAGCTGGGAATTTCTTCTGGAGGAAGTACTGGGTGTCCCCGAATGACATTTAAATGAACTCCAATACCTAAGGTAGGCACTTTCAAAGCCAGTTCAACCGCCTGATTAAAGCCAGGCATATTAACCATAAGAGTGGCACTGGTTAAAATTCCTTCCTGATGGGCCTGAAGAATTCCTTCATTTATCCCCTTGGCTAGACCAAAATCATCCGCATTGAAAATTACTTTTTTTCTCATTGTGTTTAGAAAATTAAACAGAAGAACAGCCATTGAACTAGCTGTTTCTGCCTCACTTCGTCCGTTATGGCTGCCTGGGCCTCCCTAAGGACAAGGGGCAACATCTTTCCACCTTTAGGCCTCATTCTTTATTCAATCCTTTACCTAGAACCAGGGTGGGATTATATCACAAGAGTTCTCTCCATGGCTATTATCGACTGAACTCCCGCCATCGCACTTCTCTGCCTCTTTTGGGCCACACAAAAACACATCCTGTCCCGAAAAAATATACTTCTCTTTTTCAAAAAACGACCAAGCTATTTTCAGAGACTATTTCCTCTTCACCTAAAGACCGAAAAATTTTTTTAGGCTTTTTTCAATTTTTTTCTTCTCAGAGGTGCTTTCTCCAGAGTTAAGACCTAGATAGCTCTCTTTTTGCTTCAGTTTTACTCTCATAAAAACTGCCTTCTCATTAAAGAAAAAGTTTAAATTGGGGCCAATTTACATTAGAATTAGGTCTATGCTTGAGTTAAATCTAATCCAATTCTGATCTAATTATGTGTGGTATTTGTGGCATTTACAGCTTTTCTTCTCTTCCTCCGGAAAGTCGAGAAGAAGTACAGCGAATGAACTCCTCTCTTCGCCACCGGGGCCCTGACGATGAAGGTTATTATTTTGACTCTCAAGTGGCTTTAGGAATGAGACGTCTAAGTATCATTGACCTCATCACTGGCCATCAACCTCAAAGTAATGAAGATAAAACCATTTGGGTAATATTAAACGGCGAAATCTATAATTTTCGAGAAATTAGAAAATATTTAATCCACCAGGGACACCGTTTCCAAACAAAATCTGATACCGAAGTCATTGTCCACCTTTATGAAGAAAAGGGGATAGATTTTGTGGAAGAGCTCAATGGCATGTTCGCTCTGGCTCTTTGGGATAAAGCAACCAAAACTTTTCTGCTCGTCCGCGACCGCCTCGGTATCAAACCCCTCCATTACACCTTTTATCAAGGTCGCCTCTATTTTGCCTCAGAAATAAAAGCCATTCTGCAGACTGATTTCCCTCGGGAAATGGACTGGGAAGCTTTGCATCAATATTTTACTTTCGAATACATTCCCGCTCCCCGAACTATCTTCAAAAATTTACATAAACTTTTGCCTGGCCATCGCCTGATTATTCAAAATAACTCCTGGAAAATAGAAAAATATTGGGATATTCCCTATCGAGAAAACCCCTCTTCTTCTCCCCACCCTGAGCAGCTCACTCAAGAAATCCGGACTCGTCTCCAAGAATCTGTGCGTAAAAGATTGATCAGTGATGTGCCTCTCGGCGTCTTTCTCAGCGGAGGCCTGGATTCCAGTTCAGTCACTGCCTTTATGAGTCAATTAGTTAAAGAGCCGATCAAAACTTTTTCCATTGGTTTCGAAGAAGAGAGTTTCAACGAACTAGATTACGCTCGCCTGGTGGCGAAAAGATTTAAAACAGAGCACCACGAATTCATTGTGCGCTCAGCTCAAGTCAAGGAACTTGTCCCCCAATTAATAAAATTTCTGGATGAGCCTCTGGCCGACGCCTCAGTTATTCCTACTTACATTATTTCTCGTCTTGCCCGCGAATTTGTCACAGTGGCCTTAGCGGGCGAGGGTGGCGATGAGCTCTTCGCTGGCTATGACACTTATAAGGCTTACAAAATTGCCAAATTCTATCGTCAACTGCCAAACTTCCTTCGCCAAGCCATCATTAAACCATTGGTCTATTTATTGCCGGCCTCCAGCAAAAGATTGAGTTTTGAGTTCAAGGCCAAAAAATTCATCAGTGGCACGGATTACCCTCCGGAAATTGCCAACTATATCTGGTGGGGAGCTTATCATCCTGACCTCCGTCAACAACTTTTAGCCCCTCATCTATCTTCTCCAGAAAATCCTTACTCTCCTGTCTACTTTCATTTAAATAACTGCCGGGCGCCCGATGAACTAACCCGCCTCACTTATCTCGACTTGAAGCTCTATCTTCAAGACGATTTGCTCGTCAAAGTCGACCGAATGAGTATGGCTAATTCTCTGGAAATTAGAGTGCCTTTTCTGGACCATGAATTTGTTGAATTGGCCGAACAAATTCCCTCTTCTTTAAAGTTAAAAGGTTTAACCACAAAATATATTCTTAAAAAGGCCATGGCCCCTCTTCTTCCCCCTGAAATCCTGTCCCGGCGTAAAATTGGTTTTGATCTTCCCTTGGGAGTGTGGATAAGAACAGAATTAAAAGATTTCGTGCTTGACACCCTCTCTCCAGATAGGCTAAAAAGACATGGTTTGTTCAATCAAAATTTTATCCAAACAATATTAAATGAACATTTCGCAGGCAAACATAATCACCGGCAGTTACTGTGGCCCCTTATAATCTTCCAATTCTGGTATGATTTTTACCTTCAATCATGAACCAAATTGATTCTGACCGACTCAAAAAAATTGAAAAAGATATCCGTGATTTTTATCGCCAACAATCTTGGCTTGTCCGGCTCTACCAAAAAATAAAATTTAAAATCTGTCCCCTTTTACCTCTCGAATCTTATTTCCCACCTGAAGGTACTATCCTTGATCTTGGATGTGGCCAGGGATTATTCTCCCTTATTCTCTATCTTGGTTCCCCTAAAAGGAAAATCATCGGTGTTGATTTGGACGAAAAAAAAATAGAAAAAGCTAAGGAGCTGGTGGGATCAATCCAAAATTTATCCTTCACGCGCCAGGACATTATCCAAGACGATTATCCCGCCGTGGATGCTGTGGCGCTGATAGATGTTCTTTATCTCCTTCCTTATGAAACTCATCTCCACATTTTCAAAAAAGTTAATGACTGTTTACCTCCTCACGGCCTTTTCCTTCTTAAAGAAATGGATACCCGCCCCCGGTGGAAATACCTCTGGAATATACTCCAAGAAACTCTAGCGGTTAAAATTATTGGTTTTACTTTAGGCAGTCGTTTCTATTTCCGTTCCCAGAAGGACATGCTTCTCCTCCTGAATCAAGCTGGATTCCAAACGAAAGTCATCAATCTTCATCAAGGATACTGGTATCCCCACATAGCTTATCTCTGCCATAAAAAAACTTAACTATGTTCTTTCCTCTTATTGGCCAGACTAGGTTAAGATTTATAATTAAGCAGAAAAGTTGTCTTCCTCTTGGATTTATGGCATAACTTAATACTACTTTTGATGATAAAAGAGGTAGATAATTGCAATTAAAAGATGATTGTCTACATTTTCGGGGTGATAAGCCCTGTAAATACAAACGCTTGTGTTCCGGTTGTCCCTATTATCAACCTTTTCCCAAACGGATTCTCATTATAAAAGGTCGAGCTCAGGGCGATGTGCTCCGGACTACACCTCTCTTGCCCGCTATCAAAAGAACTTATCCTGATTCTCATCTCACCTGGATAGTCGATGAGGAAAGTGTGCCCCTGTTAACCCATAATCCTTATCTTGATCGCCTTGTCTTTTTCTCCTTAGAAAATGTTCTTTACCTTCAACAGCAAACCTTTGACCTACTTCTTTCTTTAGACAAAGAACCTCTTTCCACTGCTTTGGCTCAATCAATTAAAGCCAAAGAAAAAAAAGGTTTTGGCCTGAATCAGTGGGGTAACTTAACTATTTTCAACCCCGAAAGCGAATATGCTTTTCAATTAGGAGTGGATGACGAGTTGAAATTTCACCAGAATAAAAAAACATATCAACAAATAATTCATGAAATGACGGGCTTTAATTATCAACGTGATCCTTATTTATTTTATCTTCAAGAAGAAGATACGCTAAGGGCAAAAAAGTACTTCCAATCAAAAAAAATAGATAAATCTCGTCCTTTAATTGGTCTCAACACCGGAGCCGGAGAAAAATTTTTAACTAAGCAATGGCCCGCGGAATACTTTATTCAATTAAGCCAAATGCTCTATCAAGAATTAAAAGCTAATATTTTCCTTTTAGGCGGCCCCCGAGAAACCAAACTCAATCAGCAAATAGAAAAGAAGTCCAATATACCTATTTTTAATACTGGAAATGACAATAGTTTACGCGAATTTGCTGGTTTTATTTCTTTTTTAGATGTGGTAGTCTGCGCCGATACCCTAGCTCTTCATTTAGCTCTGGCTCTAAAAAGAAAAGTTGTCGCTCTCTTTGGCCCCACTTGTCCTCAAGAAATCGACATGTATGACTTAGGTGTTAAATTATTTGCCGGAGTGCCTTGTTCCCCTTGTTACAAGCCAACTTGTGCTGAACTTTCTTGTATGAAATCAATTAAACCTATCCAGGTCTTAGAAGCGATAAAATCACTTCTGTAACCATGAAGAAAAATATTGTTGTGATGATTCCCACTTATAATGAAAAAGATAACATTATTCCTCTAATTGAAGAAATCCTAGCGTTGAACAATCAATATAATTACCAAGTTCTGGTGGTCGACGATAACTCTCCTGACGGTACGGCTCAAATAGTTAAGACCAAATTCGGCCAAGACCCCCGGGTTAAAACACTAGTTCGGTTAAAACGACGAGGTCGGGGAGCAGCTGGAATTGATGGCTTCAAGGCTGCCCTGAGGATGAAGCCAGATTTTATCATTGAAATGGATGCTGATTTTTCTCACCAACCTCAGGAAATTCCCCGCCTTTTGGCCCAGGCTGATCAAGCTGATATTATTATCGGATCTCGGTTTGTGAAAGGTGGCCAGGACAATGAAAGAAATTTAATAAGAAGAGTAATCACCTTTTTTGTGCGACTCTATATTCGGAGATCTTTCAAAATTCCGGTGAAAGATGTTTCTTCCGGCTTCCGTTGTTTCCGCCCCGAAGTACTCGAAGCTCTCGACCTGGATGATCTGATCTCGGTGGGACCTTCGGTAGTATTAGAAACCCTTTACAAAGCCCATCTTCTCGGCTTCAAAATGAAAGAAGTGCCCATCACTTTCCGGGACAGAGCCCGGGGCCAAACCAAATTAAATTTCCCCCTTCTTCTAGAAACTTTCGTCATGAGTTTAATCATCAAAGAAAGACTAAAACACCTCCACTCTATTGTTGGCGAGAAATAAAGTTAAATTTTTTCCATGAAAAAATCAAAAAGACATTCTCTCGGCCAACATTTTTTAAAAAATCCACGACTTATCCACAAAATAATTAACATTATTGACCCCCATGAAGACGAATTGATTGTAGAAATTGGAGCAGGTAAAGGCAGTCTGACTCTGCCTCTGGCTGAACGGTGCGGCCTGGTTTTAGCTATAGAAAAAGACCCTTCTTTGGTTGACCTCCTGAAAAATATCATCCCTGCTAATGTCAAGCTGATAGCTGCAGACATTCTCAAGCTAAATTTAAGCCACATCATCGCTAGGCCCCAAAAAGAATATTCCCAGATAAAATTAGTTGGCAACCTCCCTTACTCTATAGCTTCCCAAATCATTTTGAAGGCTTTTGAACATAAAGCCGACTTCCCTTTCTGGGTTTTCCTCCTTCAAGAAGAAATGGCCCAACGTTTCTTAGCTTCGCCTGGGAGTAAAAAATTCAATCCTCTGGGAATTATGCTCCAGATCTACTTCGAAATTCGCCCTGAGCTCAAAATAAACCCGAGGTCGTTTCAGCCCCCACCTCGGGTCTATTCCATCCTTCTCTCTTTTACCCAGCGATCAACCCCTCTCTTTCCTTTACCCGAAGAAAAAAACTTCCATTCCTTTTTAAAAAAATGTTTCGCTACTCGCCGGAAAACTCTAAGTAATAATCTTCTGGCCGCCTCATTCTCTCCAGAGGCGGTGACAGAGGCTTTCTCCATTTTGAAAATCCCCCCTAAAGCCAGAGCAGAAGAATTGTCGTTGAAAACCTTTTTTGCCCTTTATAATTTTTTCTACTTGAAAAATAAGTCCGAAAACCCGGAGAATATATTGTTAGTGAAGGACAGAAAAAATGAATAACTGGAAATATTATCGTCGATTGGTTCAACTTTTTATTGCCTATAAAAGGAAAAAATTAAAGCTCTCCTACATGCCCGTCAGAATTTGGGTTGAACCCACTAGCTACTGCAACCTTAAATGTATTATGTGTCCCAATAAAGATTTACCTAAAGAACAGAAAGGATTTATGGAATGGACCCTATATAAAAAAATAATTGATGAGGCAGCTCAATCGATTTTTGACATCCACCTTCTCCATAGAGGCGAATCGCTTCTCCATCCAGACTTCTTCAAAATGGCCCGCTATGCCCACGAAAAAGGCTTAACCGTTAAGTTCCATACTAATGGCACACTTCTTAACGAAGAGAAATCATATCAATTGATTGAATCAGGGATTGATCAATTCTCCTTCTCCTTTGACGGTTATAAAAAAGAAACATATGAAAAAATTAGAGTTGGAGCCGATTTCGATAAAACGGTGCAAAACATTATCCAATTTTTGGAAATTAAAAAGAAGTTGAAGGCCAAAAAACCATTTACTATTCTGGAATTAATAAATTTTCCAGAGGAAAACATTCGACATGATCGGATAGGAAGAAAGAAATTTCTCCAAAATTTCGCGGGCTTGCCTTTGGATAAATTAGAAATTAAGGAACTTCATAATTGGGCCGGTGAAATTCCCCGTCCTAGACGACCAAAAGACTTTTCTCCTTGCACTTTCCTCTGGCAAGCTCTGATCATCTTCTGGGATGGGTCAGTCCTTCCCTGTACCCAGGACTTTTTTGGTTATCTTACTTTAGGCAATGTAAAAAGCTCTTCCTTGGCTGAAATCTGGAATGGAGAAAAGCTAATCAGGTTGCGCCAGAAAATGATTAACCATGATATTGATGATCTAAAACCCTGCCGTCAATGTGATCGTCCTTGGAGAGAGAAAATTCTGGGAGTACCTAAAGAATATCTCTGGAAGTTTATTAGCAAACGCATGCCCTAAAGAACTTGACTTGTTTAATCCTACTAAATAGATAAAGATTGCTCTAGGCCTCATTCTATGGTATAAATACAACTCAATAAAAATTTTTTTTATATAGAGAAGAAATAAAAGTGGAGGCAGGTAAATTGAAAATCATAAAATTTTTCTTAATGGCTTTATTCATATTAACTCTCTCTTTTCTCGTTATTGCCCAAGAAGCTTCGACTTCTCAAGAAATAAAATCAATATTAAAATCAATAACTTATGAAAAAACAGACTCGGGACTTACTGTTCACATCCAGATTGAAGGCGAATTTGCTTCAGAATTTTTCGAACTTCAGTCTCCCCACCGACTAGTTTGCCAACTGACCCCAATTAATGAAATTAAAGTTCCAGCAGAGATAGAAGTAAAAATAATGAACCTAGAAAAAATCCGGGTCGGACAGTATGAAGCCCAAACAGTCCGGATTGTCTTCGATTGCACTGAAGAGCCGGTAGCTGTCGAAGTAAAAACAACTTCCACTGGCCTTGATGTTTTCTTCTCTCCCCCCGTTACTACAGAAAAAACGCCCACTCCAGAATCTCCTTCTGCGGAAAAATTGAGCTCTCTGCAAACCGTGACGACCCAACGAGATAACCAACGTATCCTTCTTAATCTCCAAATTTCAGGAGCTTTTGAAACTCCCCAAGTGGAACTTGTCCAAGGTAACCTTTTCTCCTGTGAATTATCTCCCCTTAATTCGACTAACCTGCCTCCTTTACCTGAATTTAGGAGTGCGGGAATAATCCAATTAAAATTAGAACCCCTCGACTCCAAAACTATTAGACTCCGTCTCCAGCTGGCCCGGCGAATCGATTCTCTCAAAATGGAGAAAACCGACTCTGGCCTTCTTCTCTCCTTTTTACCAACTACCTACCAAGCCCCTCCTAAAATTTCCCCGGTAAAGAGAAAAGTTATTCCTCCTCCAGAAAAAAAGATTATCTATCCACCTTGTGGAAATACACTGATTAATCTGCAATATGGGACTTATTTTGTTTCTTCTGAAGTTTTCAGCCAAGTCTACGGAAACAGGATCTCTCTTTATGGAGGAGCAATCTCCAAAATTATTCTTCGTCAGGACAACCACAATTTTCTGCTTAATTTTGGCTTCTCTCGCACCTCGGTTAATGGTGAATCAACCGTGACTAAGGAAGCCACTCAATTTTCTATGTCTCCCCTATCTCTGACCATTGGCTACTTGGCTAACCATCCTTACGTTATTCCCTATATTGGTCTAGGGGGGGATCTAATCTCTTATAAAGAGACGAGTGATATTTTCACTACCTCGGGTTCAACCTGGGGGTATCATCTCGAAGGCGGAGCTTTTTTTAAAATTCCTCGAGCGGAATTTCTTATGCTCAAGATTTATTTGAAGCTTTCCAAAGCCGTGGCTCAAGAAAATGACATCGAAATAGATTTAGGCGGCCTGGAATTCGGCTTGGGGCTTACTTTCGGCTTTAATCTCTGGAAAACTCTGAACTTCTAATTTGAATTACCTTCATTAACCGCGTGGGATTTGCGGCTCTCCTGCCCATCGACCGTGACCGCTGTCAAGACATAGCTATATTTATGTCCTACTTCGAGATCTCGATCAAAAAATCTGCGCTTTGAAATATCTACGGCTCCGATAAAAATGTAATCTTTTTGTGAAGTGGAATTAAGATCGCACCGATAAATCCGATATTGTCCTACTTCTACTGGATCGTTAAGGGGGTTATCTTTCCAGCGAACCACATTAACCTTTTCCACAAAAAAGAGAGATTCATTAATAGTAGTCACTATCGTAATAGAACGAGGAGGAAAGACAGGCTCCTCAAAGGCGGTTAAAGAAGGCTCACATTCGAGTCCTAACTTATCTGTGGCGGTGAGGTAATATTCGTATTTTATTTTAGTCGATAAATTCTTATCTTCGTAAGTAAAAGTCTGTCCGGAGACCGCTTTTATAAATTTAAACTTGGCTTCTGGTCGAACTTCCCGACGATAAAGGCGATAAGAGCTCACTGCACCTTTGGAATTCAGCGGGTTTTCCTTCCAAGTAATGATATTTATTTTTTTCATCTTTTTTGTATCCAATCGAGAAATAATTTTAATATCCACTGGATTGAACACAAGCGGCTCAGCTACTTCATCAGAAAAATCACTTTCTTGGTTATCAACATCTATGGTAGTTAAGACATAAGAAAATTTCTTGGTATCTGGCAGATTCTTGTCTTCGTAAGAAAAAGTGGCTTTCCCCAGCGTAGCAATCGGTTTGTATTGACTTTCTCCCTGCTGGACTTCTTTTCGATAAAGTCGATAGCTTTTCACTCGGGTGTTGTCATTATCTGGGTTTTTCTTCCACCGGATGATATTCTTTTTAAACCCTGGCTCTTCTGCCCGCTTGGTGACCAGTTTAATCCCTACGGGAGGGAGAATCCCCTGGCCAACAATCTCGCCAGTAGTGGCATACATAATATCATAAGTACCGGAATATTCCTCCGCATAAGCTAGATGAATCTCTCCCGAAGGATCCACAGCCACACTGGGCATAATTGAATTATGATTATTGGCCGTCAAATCAGCGGGAGCTGACCAGACCCCACCTATAAAACTCTTAATAAATATCTGCCATTTATCATTACGCTTCTGCTGCCAAACGAGATAAACATCCCCAGTAGTCCAGTCAACAGCTAATCCAGGCCACTTAGCCTGACTACCTGTTTGAGAAACATTAATGGTACCTTGCCAAACATCTTGGAAACAGCGACGGAAATATATTTCATAATTACTTCCTTTCTTTTGCTCCCAGGCTACGTAGACATTTCCTTGGCTATCGGTAGCTAATCGAATCTCAGAAAAATCAATGTAGGTTTGTCCTGAAATCGCCACAGGATTGGTCCAGGCATTTGGATTAGTAGGAGTATCATTGCGGGCATAGTAAACGACTGAACCTCCGCCGCCTCGTCTTAACCAGATAAGATGCAGCCGACCCCGACCATCAACACTTATTTTGGGGGTATAAGCAGAGGTGGGAATGGGCAATGTAGCCAGACCACTCCAGGAAGCACTGGCAGGATCTCGATAACGGAATAAGAGAGCCCAGACATCGGCCCGGTACTCATCATCCTGCCAGATGACATATCTTCTCAAATTATTAGGATCCACCGCTACTGTTGGGTAAGCGGAACCGCCCTCTGCAGTTTGAGAGACATTATAATTGGAGCCCCAACCACCTGCATCACTGCCCATTCCATAATAAGTATTAAACCAGACTTCATAATTGCCCACACTATTTTTGGCTGTAAAAACCACATGGGGAGTTCCTTGCGAATCAATTGTTAAATGGGGCCACGGCCCAGAAGCACTGACAGTAGTTCCACTTGAAACCTGAATTGGTTTACCCCAGTCACCAGAAATATTCGTATTAAAATAAACTGATTTAGGCTTACTCATCCTCACCCAGATGACATAAGCGTGCCCATTGCTATCCACCACAATCTGGGGTTCCATGGAATTGACTCGGGAGTTAGAAATATTAATGGCTGAAAAATCAGCTGCTTTTCTTAAGGGAAGAGAATGTCTTAACTGAATTTCATTATTTTTCTTTCTTCCCGTCTCTGAAGAAAATAGAGTGCTCGCTAAGGCTAAACTTAAAAAGAGAAATATTCCCCAAAACTTAAAAATTTGCTTTTTTTTCATGATTAATCTTTTATTCCTCTCCAAGGCTGTTGAAATAATACCAAATAAAGAGTGAGAAAGAAAATCCCCTTTGCCGGGGATTTTCCCGGTGATTCTTCTTCCTCTGGTCTCACCTTTTGGGATTAATCATTAAAGGTGATTTTCAATCTAACTTGACTAAATAACCATTCTCAAGCAATATTACCATCTGGAAAATGAGTATGGCCGTCCTAAAAAAATTTCCAGTTTCTCTTAACCAATCTCCTTCTAAAATCCTTATCTTTCTTCTGCTTCTAGGATTGATCACTAGATTAATTGGTCTCAATTTTGGACTTCCTTTTCTTTATCATGTGGATGAAGCTAGATTCGCCCAAATATCTTTGAAATATTTTAGCGGCGACCTCAACCCCCACTTTTTCCACGTCCCTTCTTTTTACACTTATCTCCAAGCGGGAGTCTGGGGAATCTTTTATTTACTGGGTAAATTGTTGGGGTTTTTCTCTTCACTGGAACATTTCATCTCTTCCTTTCAAGCTAACCCCACCTTGTTCATTCTTATTGGTCGATTGATTAATCTTATCTTCAGTCTGGGTACAATTGCTTTAGTCTTTACGCTTGGTCGCAAAATTTATTCTCTCCGGGCTGGCTTCTGGGCTGCTCTTCTCCTCATTTTCTCCCACATCCACAACAAAATTTCCCATTATTCCCTACCGGATGTACCCATGGTCTTTTTTCTCGTGCTAACTTTTTACTTCATCTGGGAACTTTACACTAAAGGACAAGCCCGCTCCTATCTTCTCGCAGGTCTATTCGCTGGCTTGGCTACAGCCACTAAATACGGAGGACAACTGCTGTTTCTGCCACTTTTTCTGGCTCATTACGATTATCACCGTCGCCAAAAGCATTCATGGCGGACTCTCCTCTTTCACCCCCCACTCTGGGGAGCCGGAATCCTTTTCATCATGGCTTTCTTGGCTGGTTGTCCCTTTTCTCTTCTTGATTTCCAAACTTTCTGGAAAGATTTCCAATGGCAATCCCAACACCTTTACACCGTCGGTCACTATGGTGGAGCTCTTCACCAATCCGCTTTTCTCTTCTACCTCTTTTATGGATTCAGGGAAAATATTGGATTGATTGCTCAATGGCTGCTTCCCTTAGGTCTCCTTTTGGCTTTAAAACAAAGAAATAAAAATGATCTCTTGCTCCTTTCCTACCCTCTTTTGATGTTTATTATTGTCGCCACTTGGAAAGCAAAAGCTGTCCGTTATCTCTTACCTTTTATTCCCTTTTTGATAATTTTCTGTGGAAAAATTATGGATCAAATCTTGTCCTTCTGGGAACAATTTCACTCTTCTCTGCCTTTTCCTCATCTCTCAATTAAAATAAACCGCAGATTAATCATCGGGGTAATCAGTTTGGCTGTAATCCTCCCCCAGGCCTATAAAGTAACCCGATTTGACCTCAGCCTTACCCAAAAAGACACTCGGACTTTAGCCCGAGAATGGATTCTAACTCATCTTCCCCCGAAATCCACTATAGCTCTGGAAATGTATGGCCCTCCTCTCTTTGACTGCGATTACCACCTTCTTTATCGTCATACTTTGGGCAATGTCAATTTAGAATGGCTAGCTTTTCGCCAGGTAGAATTCATTATTATTAGCGATATTATGTATCAGCGTTTCGTGACCAATCCTCAGGAATATCCTAAACAGGCTGCTTTTTACCAATCTTTAGAAGAAAAAGCTGTCTTGATCAAAGAATTTGTTCCTTCCTGGAATGAAGAACTGATTGATCTTCACAATCCCACCATAAAGATCTATCGGCTAAGCACCCTTCCCAACTATGATTTTCCTGGCAATTTCCGCCAATATGCTCAAAGCATCACTTTGATTAAAACCAGCCGCCTCCAGTGGCAACTCCAGACAACAGCCATCTCTCTTTATCCTTCTGGTTCTCAAGAAAAAGTCACCCAACCTTTCATCGAAATTCGCTCCCCCAAGGGGGCAACTCGGGCTAAAATCTATCTGCATCCCCTCCCTTCTCTTAACACTGCTTTCCCCAGAAAAGAATACTTAGGCCAAGCCAACCAAATTGAAATTAAACCCCAAGATGAACTTTATATTGGTTATGAATATATCTTTGATCCAGCCCCAGATTATCTCCAAAATGTTGGCCCTTATGAGAAAAAATTCCGTTTGACAAAAGGATTCACCTCGGAAAGCCTGGCCAAAAAAGAATTAAATATATATTTCTTCTATCGTCAATCTCCTGGGAAAAACGGCGATGAATACTTTCAAATAGTCACCATCACTCCTCACCGAAAAAATTTTAGGTTTTTCAGCCAGATATATGGTGGTGAATTACGGTGGGGAGATGACTATTTGGTGAATCCTTTTGCCCAAATTGTGGATAATCAAGGCCGCCTCCTTTTTAAATTAAGCCTCTTTGAAGGAAAAATAGGCTCCTCTCAGGCAGATAAAAGAGGCCCGGCGCGCAAATCAATGGGCATTCCCCCTCTCTCCTCTCCTTTTAAAATCCAGGGAGGCTTTACTTTCTATTACGACAACCAGAGACCTGAAAAAGCCGGCGGCCCAGTACTCTTCTCCTTTCCAAGTCTATTCTCGACCACAGAGAATTAATCTTCTTTAGCGGTTAAAGAACGAGGACTTTCATTCCCATCCGTATCGACAACTGTCACAGCATAGGCATATTTTTGGTCAAAAGACAATCCTCGATCAGTGTAACTAAACGTGCCTGCTTCTACAGTGGAAACCAATTTAAAGGCACTGTCACCGGCACTGGCTTTTTTCCGGTAGATATTATAGTGAGACAAATTGAGAGGGTCATTTAAAGGATTATGTTGCCAAGAAAATTTTATTATCTTTTCTCGATAAAACAGAACACGATTGACAAAAGTTTCCACTGAAGGTGATAAAGGAGCAAAAATTCTGTCTTCGGCTACTGCTTCCGAAAGGCCACTTTCTTGGTCCCACTTATCAATTGCTGAAACGGCGTAACGATACTTTACATTGGTGGGCAATCCCTGATCCTGGTAACTAAAAGTAGCCCCATCAACAGTGGCCATTAATTGCCACGAATTAACTCCTTCTTCCTGGCGATAAATTCGATAGTTCTGGATATCTAACCCTGTATTATCTTCATTAGCTTCCCAGTTGAGAAGATTATTTTTAGTGGAAGTAGCCTCATCAAGGGAGGTGCTTAAGGTTAAATTCACCGGCGGAGAAGGCTGGCGCAGAGGTTTTCCCAATCGACATCGATAAAAAATATTCCAAGCACCAGTTCGATTGTCAGTAAAAACAAGATGAATCGATCCCCCTTGATCCACGTAAAGATGGGGATGAGCTGAGGAAGAGGAATAAGACGTCAGATTAACAGCATCTAACCAATGGCCATCTTTAAATTCACGGAAATATATCTTTTGACCTTCTTCCCAAGCCACATAAATATCACCTGTTTCCTTATTAACCGCTACCGTCGGGTCCTCAGAAGGTCCAGGTGAATTGGAAAGATTGATAATAGCTGACCATTTATTTTTAACTCTTTTCCGAAAATAAACCTCAATGTTGCCTTCTCGGGTATCCATCCAGACCACATAGACATTACCAGCGTTGTCGCAGGCAATTTGGGGATAAGCAAAACTCAAACCGGTAGAACTAGAGATATCAATGGAATCAGTCCACTTGGTCCAATCTTTAGGTTCTTTATTCTGAGTAAAAAACACTCGAGTCAAATTGCCTAGAGCCCGATTGGCATAAATGACATAAATGGCACCTTTAGCATCGATAGCGGCCTGTGGGGTATAAGCCCGGTGTTGCCTATCGGGAAGAATGCCTCCACCTATCCACGAACCGGATCCCCCTCGGAGATAGCGCATCCATATCTCCCAGTAAGTTTGTTCCTCAAAAGCTCGATTGGCATCATCCTGCCATAAGACATAATAATCATTGGTATTGCGATCAATGACGATACAAGGATAGGCTGAACCTCCATTGGAAGTCTTGGAAACATTCCAGTGTCCCGTCCAAGCGCCATTTATATAGCGATTTAACACAGCCTCATAATTACCCTCGGTCACGGCTGAGTAGAGAATACAAGGAACACCATTGTTATCGACTTCAATTTCTGGCCAAGGCCCCTCACCGATTCTAACTTCGCCTTTAGTAATATTCTGAGGCGTTCCCCACTCTCCAGAAAGATTAGTATTATAAAAAACTCGTTGTCCCCCATCCTCTTCTACCCAGATAACATGCACATTACCTTCCCCATCTACAGCCACTTTGGCATCATAACTGGGGGCACCGGACATAGAAACATTAACTGGCTCCGACCATTCCTCGCTCACGGCAGCCTCAAAGGCCGGACGATCTATTCTAACATCGGCTGCTTGGCTAACTAGGAGAAAAGCTCCTATCATTAAAAAACTAAAAATAGCAACTATAGTTTTTTTCTTTTTCATAGTCACTCCTTTAATTATTGAGTAATATTTATACACGAGATATCTTAAAAAATCAATTTTCTGGAATTAAAGTAATCGTCTTGGTAATTAACAATTATACTTTTAATTATTACTTCTCTTTTAATTATTAATCATCAAGACCAACAAAATGACCTTTTATCACTTTACCCCTATCACTAACTTATATTACTCGGGCATTCCAGGCTGAGCAACAAAAATTTCTCTCTATCAAATTACCACAATGAACTTATTTTTTTTCAATAAACAAAAGACTTCAGGCTAAAAAGGGCAAGAGAGAAAACCAGACTCCTCACTGAAGTAAATATAAATTTATGATATAATTTTCCCAATGAAAAAAAGAAAACCATCTTCCTCCAAAGAAAAAAAATCCCGACCCAAAAAACATCTTTTGACCGAGATCTTCTTTCTCCTTCTTTTTTTCCTGACTCTTTTCTTATTGATTAGTCTTCTCAGCTATCATCCCCTTGATCCCACCTGGGCTTCTACCTCCACCCAATTCTCTCAAATCCATAATTATGGAGGCCGTTTAGGAGCTTTCCTGGCTGATACCTTTTTCCAATTTATGGGCTTGTCCTCTTTTTTATTGGTTTTAATTCTTGGCTATTTCTTTACCCTGGGTTTCTTCAAAAAACAGAAGGGAGAATTTATTAATAATTTTCTTGGCCTCCTTTTTATCCTGATGGCCACTAGCAGCCTTCTAGCCATTCTCATTCCCTACGTTGAATGGCGCCAAATAAAACTGGCCTCAGGAGGCCTTGTCGGAACTATTTTTTCTTCTTTTTGTCTTCGGTGGTTGAACCAATGGGGTTCCTTCCTCTTCCTGGTGGCTTTCTTACTGATTGGTTGCCTTCTAAGTTTCAATCTCTCGGTAAGGCGTCTTTTCGCCTTCTGGATAAGAATAATTAAATTCATCTTTAAAGAACTCCGTTTGCGGATTGTCCATTACCAGAAAGAGAAATCACGTCAGAAAATGCGGCAAAAAATCCAGGAAAAATATCTCAAACCACCCCAAAGGAAAGCCCCTCCTTCTCCTCGGCCAATGGGTCCAACAGTCGTCTCCCCCCCACCTCCACCGCCCACTCCTCCTGCAAAAAAAGAAGGATATCTCTTCCCTGAAATAGCCCAGTCGGGTGATTATCGTTTCCCTCCAGTCACTCTCTTAGAGGCAGGCCAAGAGGCTGAACAAATTGACAAAAGAGAACTTTTCGAAAAGAAACAGATTATTGAAGCTAAACTCAGAGAATTCAGAGTGGAAGGTGAAGTCAGAGAATACCATCCTGGGCCAGTGATTACTACCTATGAATTCTATCCCAGCCCTGGGATTACTGTCAGCCAGGTGGCCAATCGCTCCGAAGATCTCTCTCTCGCCTTGGGAGCCGAATCTGTCAGAATCCAGCGAATTCCAGGGAAATCATCCTTAGGTATAGAAGTACCCAACAATAAAAGAGAGATCATCCGCCTCCGGGACATAATTCAAAGCGAAAATTTCCAACGTTCACCTTCCAAACTAACCTATGCTCTGGGCAAAACAATTCATGGAGAGGTTTATATCACCGACTTAGGGGTGATGCCTCATCTGCTTTTGGCCGGAGCAACTGGAACGGGCAAAAGTGTGGCTTTAAACACTTTGATAATTTCTATTCTTTATAAAGCCACTCCAGAAGAAGTCAAATTAATTCTGATTGACCCCAAACGATTAGAATTTAATCAATATGACGGCATTCCCCATCTTCTCTGTCCAGTGGTTCGAGACGCTAAAAAAGCCAGCACTATTCTTCTTGATGCTGTCAAACGAATGGAAGAAAGGTATCGCCTCTTGAGTGAGGCTGGGGTCCGGCATATAGAGCAGTACAACCAATTAATCCGGCAAGGGAAGATAGCACCTCCTTCCAAAGAGGAAGAAAATCAAAATTCTTCTTCAGAATCTAAGATACTGCCCTATTTGGTGATTATTATTGACGAGTTGGCCGAATTAATGATGATTGGCGCTCAGGATATGGAATATTGTATTGCCCGGCTGGCCCAGTTAGCCCGAGCGGTAGGTATCCATCTCGTTATGGCCACTCAACGTCCTTCCACTGATGTTATTACAGGTACAATTAAAAACAATTTCCCTTCTCGCATTGCCTTTCGAGTCCCGAGCAAAATCGACTCCCGAATTATTATCGATACTGTCGGGGCTGAAAAATTACTGGGTAACGGAGATATGCTCTTCTTGCCGCCTCACTATCCCCGACTCATTCGTCTCCACGGCTCTTTTGTTTCCCTACCTGAAATCACTCGGGTGGTCAATTACATTAAAAAACAAAGAAAGCCTGAATACGACGAAAAAATAGTCAGTGTTCTAAAAGGTAAAAGGATTTCTTTTGAAGATGAAGCTGAGACTAAAGATCCTCTTTATGAAAAAGCCCTCGAACTCATTCTTTTAACCGGTCAAGCCTCCGCCTCCTATCTCCAGCGAAAATTTAAACTAGGTTACAATCGAGCCGCTAGGATCATCGACCAGATGGAACAAGAAGGAATACTAGGACCTTCTGAAGGGAGTAAACCCAGAGAAATTTTAGTTGACCCTCAGGAATATTTAAGCAAAATTCGTCAGGAGGAGTAATTGTTCCGGCTCCGCCGCACCAGAAAAAAAGTTAGAAGCGCTCTTCAAAACATCGACCTTCAACAGGCTCTGGAAAGAGCTTCAACTCACCATCTTCGCCAATTTAAAGCCAATGAACCCCGAATAAAATGGTCTGAATTAAAACTAAAGGCCCAGGAAATCCGCCAAAAAAACCTGGAAAAACTCCCTCAATTAATTGAACAATTTTGCAGCGAAGCTCGCCGGAGTGGGGCTCAAATTTACTGGGCCGAAACTGCCTCTGAAGCCAGAAATATCATCGAAAAAATAATTCATCAAAAAAAAGCTAAGTTAGTGGTTAAGGCCAAATCAATGGTCAGTGAGGAGATAGAATTAAATTCATATCTCCAGCAAAAAGGGATAAAAATCATTGAGACTGATTTAGGTGAATGGATTGTTCAACTAGCTGGGGATCGACCTTCCCACATTACAGCTCCAGCTCTTCACCTGACCAAAGAAAAGATGGCTGAATTATTAAAAAATAAATTCCACCAGGACATTCCCTCTCAACCTGAAGCCATTGTTGAGTTCGCGCGGCAAAATATCCGGCAAGCCTTTTCCCAAGCCGAAATTGGCCTTTCCGGGGCTAATTTTGCCGTAGCTGAGACAGGCTCTCTCCTCATCATTAGCAATGAGGGGAACGCCAGACTAGCTACTTCTCTCCCCCCTGTCCATATTGCCCTACTTACTTTGGAAAAATTTGTTCAGACCCTGGAAGAGGCTATGACCTTAACCAAAGCTCTTATCTTTGCTTCCTCCGGGAATAGGATGACTGCCTATGTCTCTCTTATTACGGGACCAAGCCGAACTACTGATATCGAAAAACAAACGATCATCGGCGCTCATGGCCCAAGAGAGGTGCATATAATTATTTTAGATAATGGACGCTCATCAGCTCTCCAAGATAAGACTTTGAAGCAAGCTCTAACTTGCTTTAAGTGCGGGGGCTGTCTCTTAGTTTGTCCAGTCTTCCAAGCTGTCGGCGGTCATATATATGGGGGGCCTATCTACCCAGGTGGCATTGGAGCTGTTCTGACTTCTATCACCCGCTCTCCACAAGAGGCGCTCCTTGCAGCTGATCTCTGTGCTGATTGCAAAAAATGTGAAGACTTCTGTCCAATGGGTGTCCTTACAGGAGAAATTCTTCTTGAGCTGAAAAACCGCTTACCCACAACTCCCGAGGAAAAAATTCTTTCTAAATTCTTTCGCTACTCTTCACTCCCCAAAATTGCGGTTAAACTCGGTTTTCAAGCTCAACGCCTTCTAAAAAAAGATATCCAATCCTGGCTTCCCCCTCTAGTCTGGCTAGCTGAGAAAAAACTCCCTCCTCTCCCCCCTCATTCTTATTTCCCTCCCCTCCCCGAAGATAAAAAAGAAGATAAAACTAAGAAAAAAGTTTTTCTTTTTCAGGGATGCCTCATCCGTTTTCTCTTTCCCAGCATCGCTCGAGCCGCCACTCAAATTTTGCGTTTTTTCCATCTCGAAGTTATCTCTCCCCCCCAGCAAGTGTGTTGCGGTGCCCCTAATTTGCACTTAGGACAGAAAAAAGACTTTATAACTTTAGCTCAAAAAAACATCCAACTTATCTGCGAAGCTAACCCTGATTTTATTTTAACTCTTTGCCCTACAGGTAATGCCATCTTGCGAAAAAAATATCCTCAGGAATTTCCTGAATTCAGGCCGTGGTCATCTCGCATCTTTGATTTGACTAATTTTCTCGCCATCAAAGAGTTCTTCCCACCCCAGCTTCACCAGTCAAAAGAGAAAATTTTCTACCACTATTCCTGTCACTATCTCTATGAATTAGGACTTGAGAAGCCACCACTTGAGGTTCTGAGCAATTGGGGCTACCAACCAATCGTTGAGGATGAACCTCGCCGATGCTGTGGTTTTGCGGGAGCTTTTTCTTTTAAAAATCCGGAATTAGCTCATCATTTATGGGTCAAGAAAAAAGAAAAAATCGAGCAAAGTCAACTTGAAATCATTGCCACAGACTGCCCCGGATGTATTTTCCAGCTGAAAAGTTATCTCCAAAAAGAGGAAAACAGGTATGCAGTCTATCACACCGTAGAACTCTTAGCGCAAAGATTGTCAGAAAAATTGAGGGAAAATTCTCAATGAAGAGTGGTTAAGTAATTTCTGTGATAGGCATTATATTTAATCTCTAGCCAGACTTCTTCCTTAACTGAGAAAAAGGCCTCTACCACCTCGGGGTCAAACTGGGAACCCTTTCCCTTTTCGATTTCTTCACAGGCCACAAACAAACTCTGGCCAGAACGATAAGGTCGATCTGAAGTGATGGCATCTAAGGTATCCGCCACCGAAAATATTCGGGCTTCTAAAGGAATTTCCCCCCCCGCCAAACCGTAAGGATACCCTTGCCCGTCATAACGTTCATGATGATAAAGAACTACATTGGCCGCCTTTTTTAAAAAATCATAATCCATGATCAATTCATAGCCTAGGAGAGGATGTTCCTGCACGATCTGTCTTTCCATCTCAGTCAAAGCACCGGGTTTCCGTAAGATCGATTCCGGAATTCCAATCTTGCCGATATCGTGGAGGAGAGCTCCTCTTTCCAGATCAACCAAAAATTCTTGGTCCTCAATCCCCAATGCCCGGGCCAGGACAAGAGAATACTGGGCCACTAACTGAGAATGACCGAGCGTATCTTCATTGCCATCGGTAGCGGCAATTAAATAAAGAAGGTTAGAATTAAAGAAAACAGACTTTTCCTTTAAATCAAGCGACAGTCGAGAACCCTCTGGCTGAAATAGATGATAATAAGTGGATTTAATTTCTTCCAAAATGAGCCGGGCAGAACGCAACTTCTGATTATTTTGAGGAGCCCATTTAGGAAGACCCCCCTCTTTCTCCCAGTCAAGCTCGAAAAACTCCTGGAAATCACCCTTTCTGGCGTAAATATCCGTTTTCAAAAAATTCGGAGAAAAATCCGTTTCCTGAATAATGGAGGGGAAATTGAATTTTTCCATCTTGGCTTTCTTAATCATGGCACTAATTTAGTCGCAAAAAGTGTTCACAAATTGAACATTATTTTAAAAATTTTTTAACTCCGCCTGTCCCGCACCTGAAGAAATCCTTCGCGGTAAAGTTTCGACTACCTGAAATCCTTTTTCTTTTAAGCTCCTTTCCACCCAATAAAAAAAGGCTTTTTCATCTTGAGTTCGTTTGTGATTGAGAGAATCATTTTTACCTTTCATGGCACAATATTAGTCGTCGCTTGGCGGGAAAAATTGAATTTCTTTTTTTATCACCCCTGGAAACTTTGAAAATAAGCTCCCTAATTTTTTCAACTTTCAAGAAAAAGGAATAATCTCTCTTGCTATATTGGAGAGAGCTTCATATAATGAAGCTCGGTGAAACAAAAAAGCAGCGCATCCCTCAATCTAGAAGAAATCATCCAAAAATATCGCCCTGTGATCACCTTTAAAGTTATTAAGGCTATCGGTTCTCAGACACCTGATTGGGAAGATATCGTCGAAGAAATCCTGACCAATGTTATTGAAAAAATTCAATCTGGCCAATTCAGAGGAGAATCCTCCATAGGCACTTTTATTTACACTATTACTCAGCGAAGAATAATCGACTTTATCCGCCTCAAGTCAAAATCACTCAGTCATGTTCCTGAACCAGAACCTTATCCATCACCGGTGGAAGTACTGGAATCCAAGGAATTGGCCAACTTAATCTATCACACCATTAATAATTTAAAACCAAAATATAAAGAAATTCTTTATTTATATTACTATCGGGGACTCACTCGCGAAGAAGTGGCTTCGAGACTGGGAATTACCCCAAAAAAAGTAAGTGAACGCGTTCACTATGCCCTAAAGTTGGTTAAGAAAAATTTAAAAACAAAAAAATAAAATTTTTTTCCATATTTTTGGGCTTAGCTCGACTAAAAAAGTGAGAAAAGGAGAAAGGCGGAAAAAATGAAAAAATGTCAGTATGAAGATTTAATTGATGACTATCTCCTCGACCGACTCTCTCCGAGCGAAAGAGAGGCTTTCGAGGACCATTATTTTAATTGTTCCTACTGTTTCCAAAAACTTCAGGAACAAGACGCTATAATTTCAGTAATTAAAGCCCGGGGAACTGAATTATTCCAGGATATCTACGCCCGGGAACAGACCAAATCTCCTTCGTGGCGGGAAAAACTCTCTGCCTTTCTCCCTTACCGGCAGGTGGCCGTGGCTATGGCGACAGCAGCCGTGGTTTTACTGGTTGTTCTGGGGATCAATTATTTTCATCAACCTTCCAGTCCGCAATTCGTTATCACCGACGACCAAGTAAGAGGCGAATCGATTACTCTTATTTCTCCGGTGATTGACATTAATTCTATACCAACAAAATTTCGTTGGAATAGTTTAGGTGATAATGTTAAGTACTACCGAGTTTATATTTACAATCATGAACTTATCTGGAGTACCCAGACGGAAGACAATTTTATTATTTTGCCTGAAGAAGTTAAGAAAAAATTAACCGCTGGCGAAAAATATTCTTGGCAGGTAAAAGCCTTCTCAGAAGATGGTCACTTAGTGGCTGTTTCCAGCCGGGTCCAATTTAAAGTTATGAATTCTCAGTAAGAGGTTCATTCTTTTTATCTTCGTTTTTCTCTTCCAAAGAATTATCTTCTTCCACTTCTTCTTCAGCATAAAGCCTTCCTTGACTTTCTTCTTCAAAAGATAAACAACACATGAGGCGGCCACACAATCCTGAAATTTTGGTCGGATTGATCACTATATGCTGTCGTTTAGCTTTCTGGATAGTTACCGGTTCAAAACACTTCATAAAAGTAAAACAACATAATGGTCGTCCACAAACGCCTAAGCCTCCCACCATTTTAGCCTCATCTCGCACTCCAATTTGTCTCATCTCAATTCTCATTTTGAATTCTTTAGCTAAATCTTTCACCAACTCCCGAAAATCAATTCGGCCATCTGCAGTATAATAGAAAATTCCCTTTTTCTCATTAAAGAAATAGCGCACTCGCACTAATTTCATTGGCAGCTGGCGGGCCTTTATTCTTTTTAGACAAAACTCGAAAGCCCTCTTTTCTTTGTTGGCCAACCACTGGAACTTTTTCAAATCCTCGTCAGTTGCTTTGCGAATTATTTTAAAAACATCTTTCTTTCCCTTAGGGTGATGACTTATTTCCGGGGGAGTTTCAATCACCTGAACCAACTCTCCCCCTAAAGGAGACTCGATAATACACCAATCTCCTAAATTTAGATCCAACCCAGCTGTCGAAGCCCGACAAATTTTGCCAGTTTGTTTAACTCGCACATAAACAACTTCAAGCATTGTCTTGTCCTTGATAACGAGATAAGTAAGAATTAATTATAACCTGAATGTTTAAATTTTTCTTTATATCTTCAGCAGCTTGATCAAGCCATTTTAAACTTTTCTCTGCTATCTCTATAGAAACAACTGAAGATATTCTCTTGATTTCTTCTCGAAAATCATAATTGATCATCAATTCCTCCGGAGCCCTTAATTTCATTAAAAGGATATCTCTCCAAAAACTAGCCATAATTTCCAACGCCTCCAGCCAGAGGAGACGGTGGTGCTTGCCTAAAGAAGTATATTCCTTGATTCTTACCGAAAAAGGCCCTTCTTGCAGACAGCTTTTAACCAGTTCCCATAAATTCTCCCGCTTCGGGCGTAGTTCCTGGAGATCAAATTTGAGGATTTCCTCTATATCCCCTTTGACCAAATAAGCCAATAAACGGGCCTCATTTTTGTCTTTACCCGCCTGAGTAAGATACTTCTCCAGCATTTCGCGCGGTAAAGGAGCTAAATGAAGTTCCTGGCACCGGGAACGGATAGTGGGTAATAAGAGATGAGGATTAGCGGTCAGGAGAATAAACAAAGTGCTGGCTGGTGGCTCTTCCAGAACTTTAAGAAAGGTGTTGGCCGCTTGCTCATTCATTTTCTCACTTTGACGAATGATAAAGACTCGATATCGACCAATCATCGGCTTCAAATAAGCCAGCCTTTTGACTTCTCTTATTTTCTCCACCCGGATTATCTCTTTCTCTGGTTCAACTACTAGAACATCAGGAAATCTACCTGCCTCAATAGCCTGACAGTTAGCACAAAGGCCACAAGCATCATCTTGTTGCTGGAGACAATTAACTGCCTGGGCCAAAATTTGAGCTAATCGATCTGCACCTCCCCCAGAAGAATCCACCAGAATAAGGGATCGCGGCAGCTTTTTCCTCCGGAGAGCTAAGCGGAGAATCTCTTTAACCTTCTCATTTCCAGGAAACTGGGCAAAAGGCATTTTAAATATCTTCCTTCTGGGGGCGAAATTCGTTCCGGCCTGGATGAAATAAAATTTTTCTTAAGAGTTGACCTGTAGGGGAATCAGCCACTTGGGCTACCTCCTCAGGCGTACCCTGAGCCACAATATAGCCCCCCGCCTCGCCACCCTCAGGTCCGAGATCAATTAAATAATCACAAGATTTAATCACATCCGGATGATGCTCAATAATCACTACTGTATTTCCCAGGTCGACTAAAGCATTCAGTACCTCCAGTAATTTCTTAACATCATCAAAATGCAATCCTGTAGTGGGTTCATCTAGAAGATAAAGCGTCCGACCAGTGTTTTTTCGGCTTAATTCTCGGGTCAATTTTATTCTTTGAGCTTCTCCTCCGGATAAAGTTGGCGCTGGTTGACCTAATCTCAAATACCCCAAACCCACCTGAATCAGCAATCCCAGTTTTCTCTTTAAAACCGGATGAGCCTCAACTAAGCCATAGGCTTCTTGAGCAGTTAATTCCAGGAATTGAGCAATATTTTTGCCTTTGTACTCAACGGCCAGAGTTTCTTTGTTATAGCGGCTTCCCCGACATCGATCGCAAGTTACATAAACATCAGGTAAAAAATGCATTTCTATTTTTTTAACCCCAGAACCTTGACACTCCTCACACCGCCCTCCCGGCAAATTAAAGCTAAACCGGCTGGGAGAATAACCCCGCCATCTGGCTTCTGGAGTTAAGGCGAATAATTGACGCAAGGGGGTAAAAATCCCTGTATACGTAGCTGGATTGGAGCGGGGAGTGCGGCCAATGGGCTTCTGATCCACTGACACGACCTTGTCAATCTGCTCAACACCTAGAATATCCCGGTGCTTCCCCGGTTTTTTGCGGGCAGAAGTCAATTTATTGAGTAAGGCTTTATAGAGAATATCATAAACCAAGGTGCTTTTTCCCGAACCCGAAACACCTGTAATACCGGTCATCACCCCCAGGGGAATAGCCACATCTATTTCTTTCAGATTATGCTCACTGGCCCCAATAATGGTTAACCATCCCTTAGGTTGGCGACGTCGAGAAGGCACATCAATCTTTTTTAAATTAAGCAAATACTGAGCAGTTAAGGAATGTTCCGCTCGGAGAATCTCAGGCAAACCGCCTCTGGCCACCACTTGCCCCCCTTTCTCTCCTGCCCCTGGTCCTAAATCAACAATATAATCAGCGGCTTTTATAGTCTGCTCATCATGCTCCACGACTATCACTGAATTTCCCTCGTCGCGAAGAAACTTGAGCAAACGGATGAGTCTCTCATTATCTCTTTGGTGAAGACCGATAGTGGGTTCATCGAGAACATAAAGAACGCCCCGCAACCTAGCTCCCACCTGAGCCGCCAATCTTATGCGCCGGGCCTCCCCTCCACTTAAGGTGGCTGCTGGCCTCATTAGGTCCAAATAGCCCATGCCTAGGTCCTGAATAACCTGCGCCCGGCTTAAAATTTCATTAATTATCCGGGAAGCGATGACCTTAGAAGTCCCAGCAAATTCCAATTCTTTCATGACCTGGATCAAACGGGAGACCGGCATTAAGCTAAGTTCAATAATATTCCAGCGGCCGACTTTGACTGCCAGACTTTCCCGCCTTAATCTTTGCCCCCCGCAAGTAGGACAGACTTCTTCAGTTAAATGAACTTCGCCTCTCCAGTCAATTTCAGAGACATAGCCCAATCCATGACAATCGGGACAAGCTCCGTACGGGCTATTAAAAGAAAATGTCCGGGGCTCTAGCTCCGGTAGGCTTAGTTCACAAAAAGGACAAATATAATGAACAGAAAAAAAATGCTCCTGGCCATCTGGCTGGATAACGACCATGTCTCCCTCAGATAACGCCACAGCTCTCTCCACCGCCTCCTTGACTCTCTGATAACTAGCCGCAGAGGGGACAAATTCATCAATGAGAACTTCAATCGTGTGCTTTCTGGTTCTGCTCAAATAAATATCTTCTTCCAACTCTCGCCATTCTCCATCTACTCTCACACGCAGGTAACCTTTTTTCCGCCAACGTTCAAATAAACGGGCATATTCACCTTTTCGTCCCTTAACTACAGGCGCAAGTATCTTGATTTTTTGAGATGACAATCCGCTCAACAGCCTCTCCACCATTTCTTCGGG
>Ga0190361_1000008_pt1 | contig 102234 bp, 84 predicted proteins | sample 48721845_MG_FD_161273 | JGI IMG/M metagenome (GOLD analysis project Ga0190361, IMG submission 161273) | Hydrothermal vent microbial mat bacterial communities from Southern Trench, Guaymas Basin, Mexico - 4872-18-4-5_MG | ecosystem: Environmental > Aquatic > Marine > Hydrothermal vents >... | reverse complement strand
CATGCCCAGTGTTCCATCAACCAATTGAGCTAAAAATCCGACTAGAAGGAGAAGAAAAATATTATCCATTATTTCCTCCTGAAGTGAGGACAAAATAAGTTTGAATCAATAACTCTAGAATAAGAGCGAGATTAGTTAGGAGATTCGTGGCCGGCAGAGGAGATAGGCTAAGTTTTTGATAAGGAATGCCCATAGCACCACCTTGAGGCTAAAAATAGATTACGATTGTATTACGATTGTAATAAAATTGTCAACAAAAAATGTATTAATATTGATAGTTTTTTCTTAATTCTGCTTCATGTTTTATTTCCTGGATAATTCATAAAAAGAGATCTCTTCCTTCGTAACGTATTGATATATAATATGTTAGAAAAAGAAGTGAGAGGGAACAACCAAAAAAGATGGGACTAATCACCGGCTAAGATTTTTGGCTGTTCTTGGATTAATATTTTTTAATTTATGAATAGACCAGGATTTAAAATTAATTAATTTAATTTTCGAGCAATAAAACAAGAAGATAGCTTTCAATTTTTGTCCTTTATTTTTCTCCAGAGGCTCTGGGTTTAAATTTAAAATTTGGCTATGTCCCCAAGTGAGGGGAATGAAGTTACTCCATTAAGGCGAAGGAAAATGTCTTCGCTTCTGTTCAGATTTTTAAGGCCATTCCCTCACTGCCCTTCTCGGCGCCGGCGAAACTGCGCTCGATCAATTAGAACCTTTGGACTTTATTCTCTGTTAATATGAGTTTCAAAACTCTAATTCCGTCGGGCTCAAGACATTCTCGGCGCCCGAGGCGGTCGGGTTCCCTTGAAGGAGGGTTCCGGAAGGCTAAATCTTCAAGGTTGCTCCGACATTCTCCTTCGCCTTTCGTTCGATTTTGTTTCCCGTCACTTGGAGACAAAGCCTAAAATTTAAATTTCTTGTAATATTCTGGTACTTTTAATTATTAAAGAGGCCATTTTAAGAAGAAGCTAAGGCTGCAAATTTGGCCTCCGGCGGGAAGAGGTTAATTTTAGAAGAGGTGATTAAAAAGATGTATTTTGAAATTTGGCTTATTCATGGCCTTCCCAAGGGAAAAACGAACCAAAAAAATAATCTGAAATTCTCATTATTTTTTAAAAAATTGGGAGAAGGAGTTTTTTCTTGAAGAAAATTCGGGATTAATCGTTGACAGAAAGAAATCCTTTGAGACCCCATAACTTAGAAGATTTACATGGGGCAACTCTGGTGGAAATAAGTTTGTCAGGGCTGACTAATTATGATAGATTTAAAAAAAATTGAAAGAAAATAAAGATGGAGGTAGGGATGAAAATTTTTCTTGATACCGCTAATCTAGACCAGATAAAAAAAGCTGTTGAGTGGGGTGTATGTGATGGTGTGACCACTAATCCGACCCTCGTTTCCAAAGAGAATCTTCCCTTTGAAGAGTTAATTCAGGAAATTTGCCGGCTTGTTCCGGGTCCGGTAAGTGTAGAGGCAGTTTCCACTCAGGCTGGTGAAATAATTCAAGAAGCTAGAGGCCTGGCCAAGTTGGGCGAAAATGTAGTCATCAAAATTCCTATGACCGAAGAAGGCATCAAGGCCATCCGGGTGCTGGCTATGGAGGGGATTCAGGTCAACACAACTCTCATTTTTTCACCTATTCAGGCTCTTTTAGCCGCCAAGGCTGGGGCTCGTTTTGTCAGTCCTTTTGTCGGACGTCTCGACGATATTACCCACGAGGGCATGGCCCTGGTTGAGCAAATAATGGCTATCTTAAATAACTATGGCCTAGACTGCGAAGTAATTGTGGCTAGTATTCGTCACCCCCTCCATCTGGTGGAAGCGGCTTTGCTCGGAGCCGATATTGCCACAGTACCCTTTCCCGTACTGGAGAAAGCCATGAAACATCCCTTAACCGACATTGGTTTGGAACGCTTCCTTCGGGATTGGTCCAAAGTCAAGCATAAATAAACTTAAAAGATAAATTCTTAAAAAATATATTGAGGGGATGACAGGGCCATGGGCATTGAAAAAAAGATCAATGATTTAAAAGAAAAAGAGCGTCTGGCCGAACTGGGGGGAGGGGAGGCCAGGATAGAGCGTCAGCATCGGGCGGGAAAATTAACGGCTAGAGAAAGAATTCGTCTTCTTCTGGATGAAGGTTCTTTTCAAGAGATGGACAAGTTGGTGCGCCATCAATGTCATGATTTCGGGATGGAGAAGAAACGGATTTACGGAGATGGAGTGGTTACGGGTTACGGGACCATCAACGGTCGGACAGTTTTTGTTTTTGCTCAGGACTTTACTGTCTTCGGGGGTTCGTTAAGTCTGACCAATGCGGCTAAAATCTGTAAGATAATGGACCTGGCCATGAAAGTAGGGGTGCCGGTCATCGGCCTGAATGATTCTGGAGGGGCCCGAATTCAAGAAGGAGTAGCTTCCCTGGCCGGATATGCGGATATTTTTCTGAGAAATGTTCTCGCTTCCGGTGTGATTCCCCAGATTTCGGCCATTATGGGTCCTTGTGCGGGCGGAGCGGTGTATTCGCCGGCTTTGACTGATTTTATCATTATGACCAAGAATATCAGCAATATGTTTATCACCGGACCTGATGTCATCCGGGAAGTCACCCATGAAGAAGTCACTATGGAAGAGCTCGGTGGGGCCGAAACCCATAATACCATCAGCGGAGTGGCCCATTTTGCCGCCGAGGACGAAGAACATACCTTTGACCTGATCCGGGAACTTTTGTCCTTTATCCCGGATAATAATCTGGAAGACCCACCCCTGTTGGAAACGACTGACCCCTCGGATCGGGTGGAGGAGGAGCTGAACGAAGTTGTGCCTGATGACCCCAACCAGCCTTATGATATCCGTCAGGTGATTCGTTTGGTGGTGGATGACAATTATTTCTTTGAAGTCCAGGAACACTATGCCCCCAACATTGTTATTGGCTTTGCTCGCCTGGCCGGCCAATCAGTGGGTATTGTTGCCAACCAACCCGATCATTTGGCCGGTGTCCTGGATATTAACGCCTCGGATAAAGCCGCTCGATTTGTCCGCTTCTGCGATGCCTTTAATATTCCCTTGATAACTTTTGAAGATGTGCCCGGTTTTCTTCCAGGAGTGGCGCAGGAACATGGGGGTATCATCCGCCACGGGGCCAAGCTGCTTTATGCTTTTGCCGAGGCCACAGTGCCTAAAATTACGATTATCACTCGGAAGGCTTACGGCGGGGCCTATTGTGTTATGGCCTCCAAACATATCCGGGCCGATATCAACTATGCTTATCCTACCGCCGAGATTGCCGTGATGGGGCCGGAGGGAGCGGTCAGTATTGTCTATAAAAGAGAATTGGATGCAGCCGCTTCGCCAGCCGAGCTTCATCAAGAGAAAGTCAAGGAGTTTCGGGAGAAATTCGCCAACCCCTATATTGCTTGTGAGAAGGGTTTTCTGGATGAAGTTATCGAGCCCAAATTTACCCGACCGAAACTAATTGCCGCTCTAAAAATGCTGGAAAACAAGCGGGATTCCAATCCAGCTAAGAAGCATGGCAATATTCCTCTTTAAAGGTATTTAATGAGGCTCTGGCAAGGAAATAAAAAAATAGCTCTAGATTGATTTTTACGTCCGTTTATGTATCTAATTTAGAAAGGAAGAAGGAGAGACAGTGTTCAAGAAGATTTTGATCGCTAATCGCGGGGAAATTGCTGTGCGTATAATTCGGGCTTGTCGGGAGATGGACATTATTCCGGTGGCCGTTTTTTCGGGAGTGGATCGTCGGGCCCTCCATGTCCGGCTGGCCGAAGAAGCCTATTTTCTTGGTCCGCCGGAGCCAGCGGCCAGCTACTTGAATATCGAGAAGATTATCGCTGTGGCCAAAGAATGTGGAGCTGAGGCTATCCATCCCGGCTATGGGTTTCTGGCGGAGAATCACGAATTTGTCCGGGAAGTGGAGCGGGCCGGCCTGATTTTTATCGGCCCCCCTTCAGAACCAATGGAAATCATGGGCAAAAAGACCAAAGCGCGGCAACGAATGGCCGAAGCTGGAGTCCCCTGTATTCCCGGAACTTGGCGACCTCTGACCAGTGAGGAAGAACTGGTAGAAGAAGCCCAGAAAATCGGTTTTCCCCTCCTTCTTAAAGCCGATGCCGGCGGCGGCGGTAAAGGTTTACGCTTAGTCAAGGAAGAAAAGGAGCTGCGACCAGCTTTTCGTCTGGCCTGTTCGGAGGCTAAATCGAGTTTTGGTGACCCGGCTGTCTATCTGGAGAAGTATATTATCAACCCCCATCATATTGAGATTCAAATCCTGGCCGACCAGCAGGGGAATGTTATTTACCTAGGGGAGAGAGAATGTTCCATTCAGCGGCGTTTCCAGAAAGTCCTGGAAGAAACACCATCTCCTTTTCTTGACCCGGCCACCAGAGTGAAGATGGGGCAGGCAGCTGTCCAGGCCGCTCAAGCAGTCGGTTATACCAACGCCGGCACAGTGGAATTTATTGTGGACGAGGATAAAAACTTCTATTTTCTGGAGATGAATACCCGACTCCAGGTGGAACATCCGGTTACCGAAATGGTCACCGGTATCGACCTGGTGAAAGCCCAAATTAGAATCGCCGCTGGAGAGCCTTTACCTTGGTCCCAAGAAGACATCAGGCCCATCGGTCATTCTATCCAATGTCGGATTTACGCTGAAGACCCGGACCAGGATTTTATGCCTTCGCCCGGAAAAATAACCCATCTCCATCCCGTCAGCGGCGGGCCGGGAGTAAGAGAAGACATTGGGGTCTATGAGGGTTTTGAGGTGCCGGTGGAATACGACCCACTTTTATCCAAAGTAATCACCTGGGGATTGACTCGCGAGGAAGCAATGGCGCGGATGAAACGAGTGTTTGATGAATATCAAATCTGCGGGATTAAAACCACCATTCCCTTCTTTCGCCGCATCTTGAGTCACCCGGAATTTGTCGCCGGTCGCTATAACACTCATTTTATCCAGCAGCATGAAGCCTCTCTTTTTACGCCGCCGACGAGTGAACCCGAAGAAATAGCCTTGATAGCGGCGGGAATAGCCAGTTACACAGAGGGGAAGAAAATTAAAATATCTTCTTCTGCGGCTTACCAGAGCCGGTGGAAATTTTATGGCAAACTCACCCAGTTTTCGAAGAGGCTCTGAAAATGAACATTACCTTATGGAATAACGGTCGAAGATATCAGCTGGAATTAGAGGAGGAACGGGCAGGGTTTGTCCGCATAAAGTTGAATGGCCGTGAATATCGGGTAAAAGGGGAGAGAATAAAAGACAAAGAATGGCTTCTCTGGATTAATGGCCGCGTTTATGATGTTATTGTCCAGAGTAATCGGGGAACTTATACTGTTTATTTAAATGGTTATTGTCTAGAATTTAAGAAAGATACATCAGCCCGCCTCTTGGGCCGGAGCGAATTTCAGGTAACCAAAAAAGATGTGGTCACTTCCATGCCGGGGAAGATTGTTAAGGTGCTGGTCAAAGAAGGAGATGAGGTTGAAAAGGGCCAGCCCGTGGTCATCCTGGAAGCCATGAAAATGCAGAATGCCATTAAATCGCCTAAGAAGGGTCGTATCGTCCGTTTGCCGCCTAAAGCAGGTGATTCCGTGGAGGCCGGCGCCCTTCTATTTTCCGTCGAATAGGGTATTCAGGGGGCGATTTCTTTTTCATTAATTTATTCCAATTTCTTTTCCTTCCTGGGCTTAGTGTCTTTCCGGCGGTTGGCTTCAGGAATTTCTTTTTGAGCTGGACCTCATGAGGGAATTGAAGAAAGACGAGTTGAGTGATAGGTTGAGATAATGAAGACAAAACAGGTCTGAAACTTCTTCTTTAAGCCCTATTTTTTATCTTCCCTTGGAAAAATGGTAAAATTGAGAAAGCCTGGATATGAGAAAGAAAAAACGTGGGCGAAAGCTCCTGATTACTCTAGTAATTTTTATCATTATTTTGGGGGGATTAAATGTCGTCAAGTATATCTTTCTCAAAAGAATTCAGGCGAGGATTGAAGCGCGTTTTTCTTTTCATCGAATGAAACTTGGTTACTTTCCCCCTTCACTTCTTCTGGAGGAAGTAAGAACTCGCTCCTTAAATCCTTTTCTCTCAGCTGAGAAAGCCATTGTTAAGGTTTCTTACAAATCCCTTTTGAAAAGAGAGAGACCTATTACTATTTTCCTTTTTCGTCCAGAATTGAGATATGCGTGGCCACCCCAGAAAGTTCTAGGCCCTGAAAGGAAGGCCACTCGTTCTTTGGATTTGGCCTTGCCGGTGGCGGTAGAACGAGGAGTGGTTAAAGAAGGAAATGTATTTATTTCCCGGGAAGGGAGTCTGGTCTCTCTTCAAAAAGTGAATGCTTTTTTTTCTCAAAGAAGGGGCAAATTTGAAATAAAGATGATAACGGGAGAATCAAGAATCTCCTGGTCTCATTTTCCTCGATCCCTCCAGGGAAGATTGAGTTTGACGGTCAAGGGTGATATCAATTCGGCCGAGATAAAAAAGTTTATTTTTCAGGGAAAAAATGTGTACTTAAAGGGCAAGGGAGTGCTTAGTAATTTTTCTCCGCTGGAGGGAGCTTTCCGCAGTGACTTTAAAATTCCTGCTGAGATTCTGAGTGTCTTTTTTGGTCCGGCTTATTCGGTCAAGGGGAATTTAAACGGTTGGATAAACTTTAGGTACAGCTCACAGCAGTGGTCTTTTGAAGGACAGGGGCGTTCAAACAATCTTTACCTTCTCCAGTCACCCTTGGGAGAGACAGAGATAGTTTTTAAAACCAATAGGTTAGTGAGCGGTGAGGTCAGCTTAAAATTAAAAAAGACCGGTCGCCATTGGGAGAAAGTCAAGGCCCAGTTTCAACAGAATAATTGGAGGGGCAAATTTGAAGGACTTTACCTTGACCCCATAATTAAATTAATTGGCTTGCCTTGGCCGGTAAGTTCTCCGGCTTGGGGCGAATTCAGCTGGCGGCAGCAAAAACTAGAAGCGCAACTTGAATTCAGAGATGAGCTTGTTTTAAGAGAAGCAGATAGGTTTCCTTTTCAGGGGGAAGTTAACCTGGAATTCCTGCCTGAAGGAACACTGCATCTCTCTTCACCAGAGTTGACCTCAACTTTCGGACGAGTTAAGGTCCGAGTTGATCTGAAAAAAAATATCGATGTCCAAGCAGAAATAAAAGGCGAGATTAGAGACATCAGTCAAGCCCGAAGATTGACTGAATTGGCCTTACAGCGCGAGTTTCCCTTTCCTGAAATAGGAGGCCAAGCCCAGGCAGAAATAAAAATTTTCGGTTCGCCCCGATTGCCCCAGGTGTTTATGTCTTTTGAAGCTCAACCAGGGAGCTTTGACCGGTTTGAGGCGGCCAAGATTACGGGTGAAGCAGAAGTGATTAAAAATGATTTCTTCGGCCGCTTTAAAGTTGAGGATCCTCATCTTCAAGGAAAAATTGGGGTAGTGGTTACTCCCCAGGAAACAAGAGTAGATCTTCGCTTGAAGAAAGGTTTTTTGGAGGATGTGTTGCCGGCGTTAGATATTTTTATTCCCTTAGCCGGAGAAGGGGCTGGTGAATTTATTTACACCCAGACAGGCTCCCAGGAGAAGTTCTCCGGGGAATTTAGCGGTCGAGAATTGAGATTTGCCGGTCAAATTTTAAGTAAGGTTAAAAGTGAGCTGAATTGGGAGAATAATATTTTCGAGCTGCGCAATCTTAAGTTGGGCCTTTACGGCGGCCAGGTCACCGGTCGAGTAGCTTTTAGCCAATTAAAGAAGATTTTTGAGATTGATCTTCAAGGCCAGGGATTACAAATAGGTCACTTAATTCCCGGAGCTAAAGGCCAGGCTGCTTTAAACCTCCAGGGTAAAGGTGGTTTTTCCACAGATAAAGCTACTGGTCAATTAACCATAGATGATTTATTAATCTATCCTTTCCAAAAAACGAGATTTAAGGGAATTGTTCAGGCTGAATTTTCTACTACCGGACTTAAATTTGATCTCAAGGGCCAGTTTGAGCCAGGAGATAATCCTCTTCGGTTTAGTATAAAGATTCCTTTTAAAGAGACTCAGCTGGCTGGTAGTTTTGAAGGGAGATTTAGTAATTTCAACTTGCTTCTTCCTTGGAAGGGTGGTCAGGGGCAGGTTAAATATTTGGGCGAAGTAAAAGGCTCTAAGTTACAACCTGAAGTTAAAGGAGCTATTGAGATAAGAGGCCAGGTTTTACCCTTAGCCAAATTTGCCCATGCTTTAAGAGATTTCTCCGGGCTGATTTTCTTTAAGAATGGTGATTTTGAACTGCGGTCACTTCAAGGTCGATTAGGCGGAGGACGAGTATTAGGTTGGGGCAAGATGTCTCTAGGGAAAACTGGTATTCAGACTATGGATATTAAAGCTAAAGGGGAGAATTTGCTTCTTTCTCCTTGGGAGAGAACCCGTGCTTTAGGGGATGCTGAATTAAACCTAGTGAAAAATGAGAGTGAATTTGTCCTGAATGGAGAAATTTTAGTCAAACAACTTCTTTGGCAGCGAGAAGTCACTGAGAAATTGAGTTTTTATTCTGAACCCTATTTGGCGGAGCGGCCACCGGGTTTTTTTGATGATCTTGACTTAAATCTTCGTCTCCGGGCGGAAGATAATGCTTGGGTGGAAAATTCCCTAGGCCGTTTGCGAGCTCGGTTTGACCTGCAGGTAGTGGGTAATATCAAGTCGCCCATCCTCTTGGGAGAAATTGAAACTCTCGGAGGAGAAGTTTATTTCCAAGACCGCACCTTTAAGATACTGAAAGGTCGGATTGGTTTTTATAATCCAGAGGTCATCGAACCTTACATAAGTTTTAAAGGCGAAACTTATGTCAAAGATTACCGGGTGACTTTTTCTCTAGAGGGCTCTTTGAACCGCTTGACACCTGAGTTTAGTTCCTCCCCACCCCTACCTCCCGAAGATGTCTTGGCCTTGTTGGCGTTAGGAGAGGCCTTCCGTCGGACTTATTCCTATGACCGCAGTACCCAATTGAGTACCGCTTCCTTCCTCTCTTTTCAATTATCTGAAGAGGCCAAGAAAAGAGCCGAAAGGTTGTTCAGTCTGGACCGGTTTCGAATTGATCCCTTTGTTATGGGGTCCTCGGCGGAGATGACGGCTCGCCTGACTCTAGGCAAAAAGATTTCGCGTAATTTTTCCTTACTTTATTCCACCAATTTGACTGCCCAAAGAGAGGAATTGACCCGCATTGAATGGGAGATTTTGAGCGATGTTTCTATTGTGGGTATGCGGGATGAATATGGCCGGATAAGTATTGAAGTCAAAATTCACAAAAGGTTTTAGGAAATGGCTGGGAGTAGAATTCTGTATTGGCTGGGTCCCCTGGGGCTAATTTTGTTAATTTGTTCTCCTCTTTTTTCTGCCAGACCTCAACAGAATTTGCTTCTCCCTCATTCGGAACGGATAAAATCTTTGATCGTCGAGATTGACGGTCGAGACGAAACGGCTACTTATCAAGACTTGATACCTCTTCAAATAGGGGAGAAAGTTACCCCTCGTAAAATATCTGAAGCCGTCAAAAGCCTCTATCAAACAAAACTTTTTTCCGATATCGAAGTTATTGAAAGAGGCCGAGGGAATTATATTTTTCGTCTAGCCCGGATTAAAATAGTTCGACATCTAATCATCTACGGTAAAAAAGAAATTCCTTTTCGGCTAGTTCGTTCTCGGGTTTATTCCCTCCAAGAAGGAGCGCCTTTCTTTACTGATCTTCTTCCCAAGGTTTTAGAAGAAATTAGGCAAGCGCTGAAGGAAGAAGGTTATTTTGAGCCCCAAATTGACTTTTTGGTAGATGAAGATCCAGTTAATCAAGCAGTTGATCTTCTTTTTCGAGTGAGGTCTTATAAAAGGTATCGAATTAAGTCAATTCACTTTTCCGCCACCGCGCCTCTTGGAGAAGAGGAGGTCAAAAAATCACTCAAAGTTAAAGAGGGACAGATATATGTGCCAGCTAATTTACAGAAAGAGTTGGAAGAGTTGAAACAGTTGTATTATGAACAAGGTTTCCGACGAGTGGAAACCAAAGTGGAAAAGATTATTTTTAAGCCAGATTCGTCGGAAGTCGAGATAGTTATTGGCATTTTTCCCAAGGAAAAAATGGAAATAAGTATCAGAGGCTACGATATTCCCCTGTCAATGATTAAACCCCTTTGGGGAAGTAATGTCTTTGAAGAGTGGGCTCTAGCGGAGGGAGAAGCCAAGATAATTCAGTATTTACGAAAGAAAGGCTATTTATTTGCTTCTGTTTCTTCAAAAATAGAGAGACGAGGTGATATTCTTCGAGTTATTTATGACATTACCCCTGGTTCTAAATTTAGAATAGGCAATATTGTCTTTAAAGGGATTTCTTATTTTTCCACTGAGGAATTGAAGAAACAATTAGAAATCCAGAGTAATTTACCTTTTTTACAAGAGATTGACGGAGCGCGGCTTTTTCAGTTGCCCAGGGAAATTAAATTATTTTACATGATTTACGGTTTCCCCGAGACTCAGGTAAATCTCAATTTTGAACGGCACGGCCGGAAAATTACGCCCATTTATTATATTAATGAAGGCCCTCAACAAGTAGTCACTGACATTATCTTTGAAGGAAATAAATCTTTTACTCCAGCGGAGCTGAAGGCGGAGATTGTTTCGCGAAAAGGTGGGCCCTTTTTCCGTCCCAACATTCAAAAAGATATTGAAAAACTGGACGCTTTCTATGCCAATCATGGTTTTCGAGGAACTAAAATTTCAGCTGAGGTCAGGGAGAAAGATGAGAATCAATTTATTATTCGCTTCAAAATTAAAGAAGGCCAAGTGGTACGGGTGAAAAAGATAGTTATTACCGGGGCAAAAATTACTCGGCAACGAGTAATACTTCGGGAGTTAAGAATTCAGGAGGGAGATATTGCCGATGCTGCCCGGATCCGGTTAACCAAAAGCCGGCTAGAAAAATTGGGGATTTTCAGTGAAGTCAGACTGGAAGAACAGCCCATAGACCAGGGAGAAATAAATTTAATTATAAATTTAAGAGAAGGCGAAAGGAACTATATGGGTATCGGCTTGGGCTTGGAGACCAAGGAGGGCCCCAAAGCTCTGGAATTATGGAATGCTGTCATACGTCCGCGAGGCACTGCTGAATTTATTCGCAGCAATGTCTTAGGCACTGGAGCCCAGCTGAGTTTGGTTGGGCAACTGAGTTTGAAAGAAACCAGGGGAGTACTTTCCTGGGAACAGCCCTATTTCTTCGGCTTACCTATGCAAACTTATTTAAACGCGTGGCTGGAAAGGGAAGAAAGAAGAAGCTATGCTTATGACCGCCGAGGCATCAGTTTAACCACCATCCGTAACCTGACCAAGCCGGAGGATTTTGTCATCTTATTTACTCTCCGTCTGGCCCGGACCTCGCTGTATAAACTTTTTGTGGCCGAATCTGAAGTTGATCGCCAGCATTTTCCTTTTTCTACCACCTCAGTTTCAGGCAGTTTTGTTTGGGACAGACGGGATGATGCGTTTAACCCTACTCGAGGTTTCTTTTTAAGCTCTTCTTTAGAGTGGGCTTATCCGCTATTTAACGCTGAATCAAATTTTCAGAAAGTTTTTTCCAAATTTCAATATTATTATAGTTTGTCGTTGCCCCAGCTAACTTTTTCGGCTACGGCTCGTTTGGGACTGGGACGGGGACGGATTCCTATTCACGAACGTTTTTTTGGCGGTGGAAGCCATTCATTTCGGGGCACTGAATTTGATGAACTGGGGCCTAAAGACCCCGAGTCGGGCAATCCAGTGGGAGGAAAGGCCTTGTTTATCCTCAATCTGGAAATGACCTTTCCTTTAATTTCAGAACTGAGATATCTTCAAGGAGCCGTTTTCTATGATTCAGGAAGAGTGTTTCAAGAAAGGCGGCAATTTAATCCCTTAGAATTTCAACATGCCTTGGGCTTGGGACTCCGCTATAAAACTCCTTTGGGGCCGGTACGATTTGAAATCGGCTGGAATTTGAATCCTTCACCGGGTGAAAAATCATTTCATTTATTTTTGACTATTGGCAATGTCTTTTAATTAAAAAAAATGGTTGTTGTAAGAAAGTTTTACTTAAGAAAAGCATTTTTCTTTTGGTTAATCTTAAACCTCTTAATTGGAGGAAGTCTGGCCCAAGAAAGAGTAATTGAGAGAATTTTAGCTATTGTTGAAGGAGAAATCATTACTTTAACAGATGTTCAAATAGCCTGGGCTTTGGGTTTGTATTCTTGGGCAGGAGAGGCAGAAACAAAGACTTGGCGCGAGGTTCTGGATAAGTTGATCGAAGTTAAAGTAGTTCTAAAGTTGGCGGAGAGTGCAAAGATCAAAATTTCCCCTGAAGACTTGGAAAACTCATGGACTGAATTGAAGACCAGATTGGGAGAAGAGCGCTATTTACAGCTGAAACAACTATTTGGATTTTCAGATAAAGATATTAGAAAATTTATCCAGGAGAAATTGATTTTTGATCAGATTATTCAGAAAAGGATAACCCTGGTCATCCCAGTATCACTAGACGAAATTAAAGAGTATTACCAAAATGTCTACTTAAAAGAAATGGCTGCCCAACATCAGAAACCTCGTTCGCTGGTGGAAGTAATGAGAGAACTAGAGGAAAGAATTAGAAGAAAAAAAGGGCAGGCTGAAGTCAAAAAGTGGCTCGAAACACTTCGCTCTCAGGCGGACATAGTCATCAAAACTAAAGAGGTGATAGATTTTGATTGAGGAGAAAAGAGGATGAAGAAAATTGCTTTTCTTTTTCCCGGGCAAGGCTCTCAATTTGTGGGTATGGGTCAGGAATTCTATGATTCTTTTCCCTTGGCCCAGGAGTATTTTAGACGGGCTGATGAGGCTTTGAAATTCAAGCTTTCCCAGCTATGTTTTTCCGGGCCAGAGGAAGAATTAAAACTGACTCAAAACACCCAGCCGGCTTTATTGACCGTGAGTACCATTGCCTATAATTTACTGGGGATTGATCCATTGGTAGCCGCCGGTCACAGTCTAGGTGAATACTCAGCGCTGGTGGCCGCCGGGAGTTTAAGTTTTGAAGAAGCAGTAGTTCTGGTGCATAAAAGAGGTCGTTACATGCAGGAGGCTGTTCCAGTGGGTAAGGGAATGATGGTCGCTGTCATCGGTCTGGAGTATGAAAAGGTACAAGAAGTTATTTCTCGAATAACTTCAGGAGTGGTCGAGGTGGCCAATTGGAACAGTCGGGAACAGATAGTAATTTCAGGAGAAAAGCAAGCAGTTGAAGAAGCGGTGGAACTGCTTAACGCTCCCCGCGCAGTAACTTTGTCGGTGAGCGCTCCTTTTCATTGCTCTCTTATGGCTCCAGCTGAAGAGAGACTTGCCTTGGATTTGGAGAGAACCCAATTCAAAGATTTGAAATTTCCCGTGATTACTAACGTGGCTGCTGAGCCAGTAACCCGAGGTTGGGAAGCCAAGGAAGCTCTCAAAAAGCAGGTTACTCATCCTGTGCTTTGGTATAAAAGTATGGAAAAGCTCCGAGAAATGGGTATAGACATAGTGGTCGAGTTAGGGGCGGGCAAGGTGCTCTCGGGATTGATAAAACGTATTGCCCGAAGCTGGGCTGAATCCCCGACTGTGCTTCAAGTAGGGGATCCCGCTTCCCTGGAAAAAGTAAAGCAAATTCTCAGTGATTAGAGAGTCAGCGGTCTTTATTTTCTCGAAGAACTTTTGGCCCCAAACGCCAATAATATTCAGCCGCTGAAAAGAGGGCGGTGGCCAATACTATCCACAGACCAATTTCAGCCAGTAAGTAAAACTGCTGAAGAATGGCTTCGCCAAGAATGAGCAGGGCAATGGTAATGGCTTCGGCGTTCATTTTTATTTTCCCCAGCACTGAGGCGGGCATGGCTATTCCTCGGGAAGAGGCCATGGCTCGAAAGGCGGTTACGGCGATCTCTCGACCGATAATGACGATGGCCATCCAAGCTGGCACTTGGTCGAGTTCCACCAGAGAGATCAAGGCCGCTGTGATAATCAATTTATCAGCCGTGGGATCAAGAAGCTCTCCCAGAGAACTTTTTTTGTTTTTGCGGCGGGCCCAGTAACCATCAAGCATATCCGTGAGCACTGCCAGGAGGAAGATGACAAAAGCGACTGGACGATGACCATGGAAGTTAGTCAGGAGAGCAATGACTAAAATAGGGATGGCTAAAATGCGAATTAGAGTCAGAATATTAGGCCCGGTCATCATGATGATGATATACACTAGGTCGTTCAAGAAGTCAATTTTAGTTGAGATAAACTCAGTCTTATTGAGGTTGAAGAGAAGGGCCGGGTTGGTTTCGTCTTAGAGAGGCTTTCTTATTAATCTAGGAGCAGGGTCGTTTTTAGTTGAAAAAGGCAGAATAATTCTGGAAGGATTTAATTCTGAATTAAGTCGGTCCAATTTAGTCTCAAAGAGTGATATAATAAAGGCCACTTGAGGCTTAAAAAAATAAAGCATTTTTTCAGGGGGGGCGTTCTGGGTGGGATAACGAAAATTCACTCCTGTTGGGGAGTGGAGAATTGTGATTTTGGGGGAGAATTTAAGCTTGAGCTAGGTTTTCTTAATCAGACCTAAGAGCTTGTCTTTTGAAATATAAATTACTGTTTCATGTGGACTCTATTTTTTCCAACCTTTATTCAAGGACCTAAGATAAGGCACAATTTTTATCAATTTTTATCTTATCAACTTGGTTAATTCGTAGTCGATAAAATGTGAGAATCTAGAAGCTTTCTTAGTTAAAGTCTGCATGAGCCGGCGACTAGACTCCATTTCTTCTATTATTATGAATTTTTTTGGTTAAGTTTTATTGGAGATTATTTAAATTTCTTAGGGGGGCGACGGTGATGAGTGGCTTGTTCAAAAGCGTAGGCCACCTTAAGCAGTTCAGGTTCAGAAAAAAGACGGCCAACGATCTGGAGGCCAGCTGGCAAGTGGTTGTAAGTAAACCCCATAGGAACAGTAATCGCCGGAAAGCCGGTATGGGGAGGGATAAGTTGACTGTTATCCCCAGCCGGGCTGCGGAGATCACCTAATTTGCGAGGAGGATTGTTCCAGGTAGGATAGACAATAAAATCCACTTTTTGCTCCTCCATGGCCCGGAGCACTGCCTGGCGGAAGGCAATATTGCGGGGTTCGTGATAAACGTCTTGGCAAAGGAGTTTATCTGCGGGTTGATCGAGAGCTTTAACTAAGCGATGCCGGATGTAAAGGGAGAAGAGTCCTTTATTATAAACTTCTAAGAGATTCTTAATAGGAGCCTTGTCTCCCAAGGAGCGAAGGTATTGATTAAGGTCATGGCGGAAAGTATCACACCAGATATTTTTCGTTAGCTCGCCAAATTTTGGAATAGTAAAAGGGTCAACTATAATGGCTCCTTGTTTTTTCATTTCCTCTAGAGCTTTTTCAAAAAGTGCTACTACTTGGGGGTCAGCAGTGGGTAAGTCAGTATAGAAACGAAAGACACCAATACGGGCACCTTTCAGCCCGTTTTTATCCAAAAATTGGGTGTAAGACAAGGGCTTTTTGCCCTGGGAGAGGGCCGTCAAGGGATCGGCCGGGTCATAGCCAGCAATAACATCTAATAAGCGGGCTACATCTTCCACCGTCCGACACATAGGGCCGGCTGTGTCATTCCGCAAGTAAAGAGGAATAATTCCGTCACGGCTGACCAGTCCTAAGGTTGGCCTTAAGCCCACTAAACAACAGTGGGCCGAAGGACCACGAACTGAATTGCCGGTATCGGTGCCTAAACCCACTGTAACCAGATTAGCCGCCACAGCCGCTGCTGTGCCGCCACTTGAGCCAGCCGGAACACGATTAAGGTCATAAGGATTGCGGGTTATGCCGGCGGTTCCGCTTTGGGTTATATAGGGACTAAAAGCCCACTCAGCCATGTTGGATTTAGCCAGAATGATGGCCCCTGCTTCCCGTAATTTGCGGACAATGAAGGCATCATCGGGGGGGATAAAACCTTTTAAGGCTTCTGAACCAGCTGTGGTGGGCATGTCTTTGGTTTCAATGTTGTCTTTGACCACAACAGCAATTCCGTGAAGAGGACGCAATTTACCAGTCCGACGAAATTCATTATCCAATTCTCGAGCTCTTTCTCTAGCCCGAGGGTTGATGGCCGTGATGGCGTTAAGGAGAGTGGCCTTATCGTATTTTTTTATTCGGTGGAGATAAATTTCAACCAATTGTTGACAACTTAAATGGTTTTCCTGGAAAGCTTGATGGATCTCTTGAATGGTAGTTTCAATCACCTCGAATTTGGCTTCTTTTTGAGGAGCTTGACATGCCGTTTGACTGAGAAAGCAAATTCCCCAGAACGCCAACCAAATTTTAATTTTCATTTTCTGGCCTCTTTGTTACTAAGAACGGTAACTCTTTCTGGGCCTATTTATTTATCATTTATTATCAAGTCTGTTCCAGCGGTTATGTTTTCAAAGGTCTTACTTCTGGTCACTCCTCTTCTTGGGTTGAGTGAAATTTATTTGACCTGGCCTTTAGGTTTTTAATTTAACAAGCCCCGTCGTTTTAGGAGAGGTTCTACCTTGGGTGGCGCACCTCGGAAACGGATATAAAGGGTCATCGGGTCTTCAGAGCCACCTTTGGCCAGGATGTTTTCTCTAAAGGACTGAGCCGTGGCCCGATCGAAAAGACCTTTTTCTTTGAAGGCTTCAAAAGCATCGGCATCTAGAACTTCAGACCAAATGTAGCTGTAGTAACCAGCCGAATAGCCGCCGGCGAAGATGTGACTAAAGTAAGGACTTCGGTAGCGGACAATAATTTCTGGAATGAGACCAATTCGGTCGAGAGACTGTTTCTCAAAATCCAAAACTTTGTCTTCAGCCACAGGTTCGGTTAAGGTGTGCCAATCCATATCCAGGAAGGCCGCTGCTAGATATTCTACAGTAGCAAATCCCTGATTGAAAAAGCGGGCTTTGTGGATTTTTTCGATCAGAGCATCGGGAATTGGCTCACCGGTTTGGTAGTGGTGAGCGAAAAGTTTTAACATCTCGGGTTCTCCTACCCAGTTTTCCATAATTTGAGAAGGCAATTCTACAAAGTCCCGAGGAACTGCTGTGCCGGAGAGTCGACGATAAGTGCAATCAGAGAGGAGTCCATGGAGGGCGTGACCGAATTCATGGAAAAGAGTGGTCACTTCATCATAACTGAGAAGAGCTGGTTTGTCTGGAGTGGGTTTGGAGAAATTGCCTACATTACAGATGATGGGTGTTATTCTTTGGCCGTTGATTTTATATTCCTTACGGAAGGAATTCATCCAAGCACCACCTCTTTTTGAGGCTCGAGGAAAGTAATCGGTGTAAAGGATACCCACATGGGTCCCGTCGGCTTCTTTAACTTCGAAAACTCGAACATCAGGGTGATACTTGGGGATGTCGGTTCTTTCCACAAATTGAAGGCCATAGAGCTTGTTAGCCAGAGTAAAGACACCCTGAATGACATTTTCCAGTTTAAAATAAGGCCGGAGCATTTCTTCATCGAGGTTATATTTTTGTTTCTTTAATTTCTCAGCATAATACCACCAATCCCAGGGCTGGAGTTTAAAGTTTTGACCCTCAGCTTCAATTAGTTTTTGTAATTCCCGGGCTTCTTCTTTAGCCTTTTTTAAGGCTGGTTTCCAGATCTGGTAGAGAAGCTTATAGACATTATCGGGATTTTTGGCCATGTTTTCTTCTAAGATGTAGTGAGCGTGGGTCTTATAACCTAACAAATGCGCCTTTTCAATTCGAAGAGCGATGATTCGGGCGACAATGGCTTTGTTATCGTATTCATTATTATTATTGCCCCGGTTGATATAAGCTTTAAAGATTTTTTCCCTTAATTCTCGCCGGGGAGAATATTGGAGAAAAGGAATCATACTGGGTTTATGGAGAGTGAAGACCCATTTGCCTTCTTTACCCCTTTCTTTAGCCGCTTCTGCGGCCGCAGCAATGACATTATCGGGCAAGCCAACCAAGTCTTCTTTTTTGTCAATCACCAATTCAAAAGCGTTGTCTTCTTTGAGGATATTTTCTCCGAATTTCAAAGTGAGGACTGATAATTCTTGATTAATCTCTCGCAAGCGGGCTTTTTTGGATTCATCAAGATTAGCTCCAGCTCGAACAAAATCCTTGAAATATTTTTCTAAGAGAGTTTTTTGCTCCTGCGTCAGCTGAAGGTTATCTTTCTGGTTATAAACTGCCTTAATCCGTTCGAAGAGTTTAGCGTTTAAATAGATATCGTCATAATGTTTGGAAAGAAGAGGCGCCATTTCTTTTGCAATCGCCTGTAAAGTATCATTGGTGTTAGCCGAGAGGAGATTGTCGAAGACGTTTTCAACGCGGGTCAAAAATTCGCCACTTCGGGCTAAGGCTTCGATAGTGTTGGCAAAAGTAGGAGGTTCTGGGGAGTCAATAATAGCCTGAATTTCTTGTTGTTGCCTCTTCATTCCTTCGAGAAAAGCCGGTTTGTAATGTTCTTCTTTAATTTGATCAAAAGGCGGGGTTCCAAAAGGGGTAGTCCATTCAGTAAAGAAGGGATTTTCAGAAGTTTCTTTCATTTTTTCTTCCTTAGCACAAGACATTAAGATAATCCCGAGAGTCAAGACAACTAACCAAAGAATGATTTTTTTCATAATTCCTCTCCTTATTAAATAATGCTCTCCCTTTAATTTAACGCACTTGGACTTTTAAAATCAACTTTTCTTTAATTCAGGTAGGCATCCTTATTTCCGTAAAAAAGTGAGTCAGGTCTTTAGCTCCCAGCTTGCTCCCGTGACTTGAATTTGGGGAAAACAGATTGAAGGAGTTTTGGCTTTGATTGAAATTTGATTTTTTATTTTATTTTGCTGAGTATCCTATTGGAGAGGGCCACACCCTAAGTAAGGGGAAGGTGGGTTTAGATTAAAGCTTTTAGGGAAGGAATAAAGAATTTTTTCAGCAAAGGTGAAAGGGGAAGACTGTGTAGGATGAAAAATAAACTCTTCAAAGGACAAAATAAAGTCCTAAATAATTAATTTATTCTTAAAATACTTCCAGTTATCCAGCTTCTTTTTATGGGGCTATTTGGAGCAACTAGTTAACCCCAAGGGCGGGAGGTAATCTCTTGAAAAAGCGCTTGGGGCTGAGTATAGTTGAGAAAGAATCATGGCTGAGAAAAAAATGCTCACTCCTATGATGGAACAGTATCTGCGGATTAAGCGTCAGCATAAAGACTGTTTATTATTTTTTCGCCTGGGAGATTTTTATGAGCTTTTCTATGAGGATGCCCGTATAGCTTCTTCAGTTCTAGAGATAGCTTTAACTTCCCGCCAGAAAGTTCCTATGTGTGGAGTTCCTTACCACGCTGTAGACACTTACCTGGCCAAATTAATGAAAAAAGGTTTTAAAGTGGCTATTTGCGAGCAGGTGGAGGATGCAAAGAAAGCAAAGGGGGTGGTTCGGCGAGAAGTAGTAAAAATTTTAACGCCAGGGACAGCTTTGGAAATTGACTGGGAAGAGAAAAAAGAAAATGCTTTTATGGTCAGTTTTACCCTCCAAGAAGAAAAGTGGGGTCTGGCTTATCTGGATCTGGCTTCCGGTCAGCTGAGAGTTATGGAGGAGAGAACTCGGGGAGAGAAGGGATTAAAAGACGAATTTTTTAAATTATCTCCCCGGGAAGTAATTTTCCCTCAAGGGGAGAAGGGAAGAGCCACGGCCGTTCTCAATGAGCAGGGTATTTCCCCACCGCTGATTACTCCTTTGGAAGACTGGGTTTTTGAAATCTCTCAAGCCCGGAATTATTTGCTAGAACATTTCGGTGTGAGCACTTTGGCCGGGTATGAGTTGGAGGATAAACCCCTGGCGGTAGCGGCCGCCGGAGCTTTACTTTATTACCTTAATCAATTGCGAAAGGATGCTCTAAATCTAGTAAAAACTCTAACCCTGATTCAGAGCCGGGAATTTATGATTTTAGATTCGACTACGATTAAAAATTTAGAGCTGGTTCGCAACCTCCGTGATGGAACTAGAAAGGGAAGCCTCTTGGACATCATTGATTTTACTTTGACCCCAATGGGAGGTCGTTTATTACGCACCTGGCTGCTTCAACCACTAGTGGCGGTGGAGGCTATCAACCGCCGACTGGAGAGTGTCAACGAGTTAGTGGAGAAGCCTATTGAGCGCCATAATCTAAGGGAAAAATTAAAAGATATTCTTGATATAGAACGGCTAACTGCTCGAATTTCTCTGGAAATTGCCCATCCCCGTGACCTGGTTGCTTTGAAAAAATCCCTCCAGGGTCTTCCCGAGCTAAGAAAATCAGTGTCTTTGTTTACTTCCGGGCTTCTACAACAGGTGGCTACCAATTGGGATGACGCCGAAGATATTGTTCAGACCATAGAAGAGTCTCTTCTTGAAGAGCCGGCTTTTCTCCTTACCGAGGGAGGCATAATTAGAGACGGTTATCATTCTGAATTGGATGAGTTAAGAAAAATAAGTCGTTCCGGCAAGGAATTCATCAGTTTGATAGAAAAAAAGGAGAGGGAGAGAACGGGGATAAGTTCGCTCAAAGTTAGGTACAATAAAGTCTTCGGGTATTACATCGAAGTGACCAAGCCCAATCTCCATCTTATCCCAGAAAATTATATTCGCAAGCAAACTTTGGTTAACTCCGAGCGGTTTATCACGCCGGAACTCAAGGAATATGAAGCTAAAGTTCTCCACGCTGAAGAAAGAATTGCTGAATTAGAATATCAGCTTTTTGTGGAAATACGAAGGAAAATAGCCCAGCAAGTACCTCGTTTAAAGAAAATTGCTGAGGCCATTGGCTTATTGGATACACTGGCTTCGCTGGCCGAATGTGCGTCCCAGCGGAATTACATTCGACCCACAGTAGATGATTCTGACCGTCTTTGGATAAAGAATGGCCGCCATCCGATTGTGGAGATTCTAAATGATGAACCTTTTATTCCCAACGATTGCCTTCTCAATCGAGAAGACCATCAAATTGTTATTCTGACGGGTCCCAATATGGGAGGTAAATCAACTTTTCTCCGCCAAGTAGCTTTAATCTGTATTCTGGCTCAAATGGGATCTTTTGTGCCGGCCGAGGAAGCCAATATCGGAGTGGTGGACCGGATTTTCACCCGGATCGGAGCCATGGATTTCCTGAGTGTGGGGCAATCAACTTTTATGGTGGAAATGTTGGAAACAGCCAATATTCTGAATAATGCATCTCCCCGGAGTTTAATACTGCTGGATGAGATCGGCCGGGGCACCAGCACTTTTGATGGTTTAAGCATCGCTTGGGCAGTAGCCGAATATCTTCATGAAGTTTCTAAAGGTCGTCCGAAAACTCTCTTTGCTACTCACTATCATGAACTTACTGAATTGGGCCTTACTTTAGAGAGAGTCAAGAATTATCATGTGGCTGTCAAGGATAAAGGTGATGAAGTCGTCTTTTTACGAAAAATTGTTCCCGGCCCTTCCGATAAGAGTTATGGTATTCATGTAGCTAAACTGGCTGGCATCCCGCCGGCGGTGGTTGAGCGAGCTCGAGAAATTCTTTTTAACCTGGAAAAGAAAGAATTTGATGCCTCCGGCCGTCCCTGGTTGGCTTACCGAAAAAAAGTAGCAATAAATCCGGGGCAATTATTTTTATTTGAAGAAGATAAAGAGAGAGCCCAACTAGAAGAGCTAAAGCAACTTCTTCAAAAGTGTGATCCCAACCGCCTTTCTCCTTTAGAAGCCTTAAATTTTCTTTTTGAACTCAAAAAAAAATTAAGCGATTAGTCTTACTTGGAAGATTCCCTTCTTTCCTTTAATTTTGAAGAAATTAGGCAGAGAGTCTCGACGAGAAAGTTGAGCTAAAAATTTAGTAAATTTAGAAAGAAAGAAAATCCCCTTCTGAAGGAGTGAGTTTATGAGGATAACTCTAAAAAGTAAGATTTCTCCCCTCTGGGAAATTCTTTCCCTCTGAGAACGAATTTGTGGAAACCTAAATCTAATTTAATGGGCAAGGTAAAGAGTTGCTATGATTTTTCTTCAAAGAAAATCATTCTAATTCTAAATAGACCTGGGCGCTCTTCCCTTGAGAAAAAGAAAAAAAGTGAAAATAGAGTGGGGATGATGAATTAGATAAAAAATTTTTGTTAATAATTTTCTGAGTCTTCGTCGTAGCCAAAGTCTTCGTCTGATTCATTAAACTCCTGGAAAATCCGGTCTTCGTCGTACAGAGCTTCGCCGAATTCTTCTTTCCGTTTTTCAATGGCTAACTGGAATTCTTCTTTGTCTTCGTAGCGGCGGATGTAATTAGAAGCTGAGTCACTGTAGAGGAGTTCGAGGTAGTCATCTTCAATAACGCAGAAGACCGATTGAAAATGGCCTGTTTGTAAATCGCCAACTATTTCTTCGATTTCGGCTTCGTTTTTAAGAGCATCAAGAGTTAACCAGCTAGTTACTTCTATTTCTTCCATTCTTCACTCCCAATGGTAAAATAACAGTTTTTTCGTCTTTGTCAAGATGTTAAATTTAAAAAAAATATTTTAAAAATTTCAAGTCTATACTAAAATTAGGTTAGTGGTATTAAGAAGAAAAATTTTGGAACATTTTGAGGTCAAGTCAGCCACTTTCACCTGGAGAGCCAGCAGAAATTTATTTACGATAGAGCTAGGGCTTTTTAAAAGTGAAAGGTGAGGATCTGATCTCAAATTTTGAATTTCTAGTCAATTTTAGATATTCATTTGGTTGATGGACCTAAAATTAACTACCGCCTGTTCTTGACATCTCAACTAGCGAGTACTTAAATAGTGGAGGAGGTTGTAAATGCTAGATTGGAATAAACTTACAGTTAAGTCCCAGGAAGCACTCCAGCTGGCTCAGCGCAAAGCTCAAGAGCTGAGGAATCAGGAAATTCATCCAGAGCATCTCTTGGTGGTTTTTCTGGAGCAAGATGACAACATTGTTAAAGCCGTGCTGGAGAAAATTGGTGTGAATTTGGTGGCTCTGAAAAAGGAATTAACCGGGCATTTAGAACGACTCCCCCGGGTGGAGGGCGCAGTAGAAATATATATTTCGCCTTCATTAAGGCAGATTTTAGCGGCTGCCCAGGTAGAAGCAGATCAACTTAAAGATGAATATATTTCTACCGAACATCTTTTTCTGGCTATTTTAAAAAATAAGCATCTCCCGGCTGCTCAAATTTTACAGCGTCAAGGAGTAACCTTAGATAATTTTCTCCAGGCCCTGGCGTCTATTCGTGGCTCACAAAGGGTGACCGATCCAGAGCCGGAAGGCAAATATCAGGCTCTAGAAAGATACGGCCGGGATTTGACAGCTATGGCCCGTCAGGGCAAACTAGACCCCGTCATCGGTCGGGAAGAGGAGATAAGGCGGGTCATTCAGGTGCTTTCCCGGCGAACCAAAAATAACCCGGTTCTGATTGGAGAGGCCGGTGTAGGTAAAACAGCTATTGTGGAAGGGTTGGCCCAGCGGATTGCTAACGGTGATGTGCCCCAATCCTTAAAGAATAAACGCCTCATCGCCCTGGATATCGGCGCCTTGATTGCCGGGGCTAAGTTCCGGGGAGAGTTTGAAGAGAGATTAAAAGCGGTTCTAAGAGAAATAAAAGAAGCCCAAGGTCAGGTTATTTTGTTCATTGATGAATTGCATACCATTATCGGGGCGGGAGCGGCTGAAGGAGCGGTGGATGCCTCCAATATGTTAAAACCAGCTCTGGCCCGAGGTGAGTTGCGCTGTATTGGGGCCACTACCCTGAACGAATATCAGAAATATATTGAAAAAGACGCTGCTTTAGAGAGAAGATTTCAACCCGTTTTTGTCCGAGAACCCTCGGTTGAGGAAACCATCTCTATTCTCCGCGGCTTAAAAGAAAAATATGAGGTTCATCATGGGGTTAAGATAAAAGATTCAGCCCTGGTGGCGGCCGCCGCTCTTTCCCACCGTTATATAACCGACCGCCGCTTGCCGGATAAAGCCGTGGACCTCATTGATGAGGCCGCTTCTCGTATTAGAATGGAAATAGACTCTTTGCCTGAGGAAATAGATGAGTTGGAGCGCCGCATCACTCAACTAGAAGTGGAAAAGCAAGCTTTGAGAAAGGAAAAAGATAAGGCTTCTAAGGAAAGGTTGGCTAAACTGGAAAAGGAGCTAGCTGAGTTAAAGGAGAAGCGGGACGAATTGAAGGCTCATTGGACTCAAGAAAAAGAAATTATCTCCGAGATGAATCGTCTCAAGGAAGAGATTGATAATTTGAAAATCGAAGAACAGCAGGCTGAACGGCGGGGGGAATTGGAGAAGGTGGCAGAGATAAGATATGGTCGTTTGGTCGAGTTAGAAAAGAAAATTAAAGAACTTTCCGCCAAGTTGGAGGAAGTCCAGAAGACGAAGAAAATGTTGAAAGAGGAAGTGGATGAAGAGGATATTGCTGAGATTGTTTCCAAGTGGACTGGCATTCCGGTTTCCAAGTTAATGGAAGGCGAAGTTGAAAAATTAATTAAGATGGAAAAGATGTTAGCCACGCGGGTGGTCGGCCAGGACCATGCCTTGAAAGCAGTGGCGGATACCATTCGCCGAGCCCGAGCTGGTATTCAAGACAGCACGCGACCCCTGGGCTCTTTCCTCTTTTTAGGTCCCACGGGAGTGGGAAAAACAGAACTGGCCCGAGCCTTAGCCGAGTTTCTTTTTGATGATGAAAAAGCTATGGTTCGTTTGGACATGTCTGAGTACATGGAGAAACACTCAGTGGCCCGACTTATCGGTGCTCCTCCAGGCTATGTCGGCTATGAGGAAGGTGGACAATTAACTGAAGCAGTCAGACGGCGACCTTATTCCATAGTGCTTCTAGATGAGATTGAAAAGGCTCATCCAGACGTCTTTAATATCCTCCTTCAAATTCTTGATGACGGTCGGTTGACCGATGGCAAAGGCCGGACAGTTGATTTTAGGAATACGATAATCATTATGACTTCTAATTTAGGTAGTCACGTGATTAAAGAATTAAGCCATGATTATGAAAAGATGCAGCAGGAAGTCAAAGCCATCCTCGAGAAGCATTTTCGTCCGGAGTTTCTTAACCGGATTGACGAAGTTATTATTTTTAAACCGCTTACATTAGAGGTGATTCTCAAAATTGTTGATATTCAACTGGAACATCTCCGGCGGAGATTGCAAGAGAGGCGAATTGGCCTTGAGTTTAGTGAAGCTGCCAAGAAATTGTTGGCCGAAAAAGGATATGATCCTGTTTATGGCGCCCGACCCCTCAAGCGCACTATCCAGCAAGAAGTTCAAAATCCGCTAGCTCTTAAAATTCTCGAGGGGCAATTTTTAGAAGGAGATACTATCTTAGTGGATGTAAATGATAAAGGTGAATTCACCTTCACCAAAAAATAAAATGGATAAATTTAAATGATGGAACAAAATGAAAGTTTGGAACAAAGAGTCCAAAAAGCCCTAGATCAATTACGCCCCCATCTGCAAGCAGACGGTGGGGATGTTGAGCTGGTGGAAGTGACTAAAGAGGGCGTGGTTAAAGTTAGACTATTAGGGGCATGCGTCGGTTGCCCGATGAGGCAGATAACTTTAACTCAAGGGATAAGTCGGTTTATTAAGAAATCGGTTCCAGAAGTAAAAGAGATTGAAGCTGTTTAGATTCAATTGATAAAGGGCGAAGCAAAGAGGAAGACTAAGAGTTCAAAAATTTAATATATCCAGAGTCTGTTTAACAATTGTGAATTTTTTGAATTTGTTCTTTTAAGGTAGGTTAGCTGGAGGGATTGTTTAAAGTTGAATAGCTTGAAGAGACCCGTTTATTAACCCCTAATTAATTTTTAAACTATGGTCTTATTCAATTCTAAAGAAGAAGTTTTCTCAGTGGATTTAGGAGGCAATTGGGTTGCTTTAAAGTCAAAATACAGCAGACTGTTATTTAGGAAGACAGTTAATAGCTAAATAGCTAGATCGGGTAAGACTAAAAGAAGGTTAATTTTTCTTGGCCTTGGAACCAAGCTTGGTCTTGAATACCCTTAACCTGAGTCGGTCAGAGCTTTATTGATTGACAAAACACTCAGAATATCGTAAACAAAGAAGAAAAGAAGGAGGTAATTACATGAGAGTGATGAGGAAGATGCCTATTGTTTTTATGGCTATGCTGTTGACCTCGACTCTTACCTGGGGAAACGGATTGAATCTGAACAGTCTGGGAACTCGGGCCCTGACGATGGGTGGGGCCTTTGTTGGCTTGGCCGATGACTTTAGTGCCATCTTCTGGAATCCAGCTGGCGCTGCCTTTTTTAAGCAGAAATATTTTGGTTTTTATGGCACAGACCTTATTCCTTCTTCGACTTATGAGTTGACGATGGATGTTCCTGTTATCGGTCCTTTTACTTTGGTGGACGCCAAAACCAAAAGCAAACATTATCTTGGAGGTCTGGCTGCTTATTATCACCCTCTTACTCCGAATATTGTAGCAGGGTTTGGTATTTACACTCCCTCGGGCCTGGGAGCAGAATGGAATGGTTCAGATTTCGCTCCGATTGCTGAAAATAATCCGGCTATAAAATGGCGGAGTAAGATAGGAATGGTTTCTTTTTCTCCTCTTATTGCCGTTAAATTGAGTGAAAAGATTGCTTTGGGAGCCACCTTTAATCTCAACTATGGTCTTTTTGACATCGCCATGCATGCTGGAACAGCTGATGTGCCTATTCCTGTTGCTCCTTATTATATGGAAGTTGACCTGGGTCAGTACGAGGAGAGTATGAAAGGCTGGGGGTATGGAGCGACTTTTGGTTTGATGGTTAAGCCCAGCGAGATGTTTAGCTTTGGAGCCACAGTCAAAACTGCCACTACAATTAAATTTAAGGGTGATGCCTCTATCTCTAATCTTAATCAGTTAGGCGCCAATAGTAAATCTGATGTCGAAAGAGAAGTTACTTGGCCAATGTGGGTTGCCGCCGGCCTAGCTATCAGGCCACTGCCAGAGTTGACTATCACCGCGGATATTCAATGGACACAATGGTCAAAGCTGGATAAGATGCATACCGATTTTAAAGATCCCTTCTGGCAAGTGATGATGGCTGCCAGCGGTGACGACGAGCGTCCACTTTATTGGGATGATGCCACCCAATTCCGCTTTGGAGCTGAGTATAATTTTAATACTTTTGCTGTTCGGGCGGGTTACTATTATGATCCCACTCCAACTCCAGAGAAGACAATGAATGTGCTTCTCCCTAGCTACACTTTCAATGTCTTCACCTTTGGTTTTGGCTACAAATTAGATGGATTGCAGATTGACTTTGGGCTTGAGTATTTAAAAGGCAAGGAAAGAGAAGTTCCTTTTGAAAAAGTTCTTCTTGACCCGGAATATGAAGCAGCTATGCCGGGTGTCTACAATATGACCATCCTCGTGCCTAATCTGTCCATTAGTTATCGATTTTAAACAAACTTTTTTTAACCAATAAGTTATTTTTTTAAAGGGGGGAGTGGGGTTTTCCTCTCTCCCACAAGGGAGGATAAGGCTATGAATTCATTCCGAAAGGAGAAGTAGATGGAGGTGCGAAAAGCAGTTATTCCTGCGGCGGGTTTTGGCACACGGTTTTTACCAGCCACCAAAGCTCAACCGAAAGAGATGTTGGTCGTGGTAGATAAACCACTTATTCAATACAGCGTGGAAGAGGCGGTCCAGGCCGGCTTGAAGAAGATCGGCCTGATAATCAGTCGACGAAAAGAGACTATTCCGGATCACTTTGACGAGACTCCAGAACTGGAAAATTTTCTGGAAGAAAAGAAAAAAATAGAGTTACTAGAGGAAGTTAGAAGAATTAGCCATCTGGCAGATTTTTGCTATATCCGGCAGCGTCAGGCCTTGGGTTTGGGGCATGCTATTTTAATGAGTGAAGACTTTGTTGGCCAGGAGCCTTTTGCTGTGTTACTGCCGGATGATATATTTGACTGCCCGGTTCCTTGTATTAAGCAATTGATCGAAGTTTTTCGGGAGAAAAAAGCTACAGTTATTGTTCTTCAACGAGTGGATGAAGACGGTATGAATAAGTACGGGATAATTAAACCGAAACCCATTAGTGACCGTCTTTTTCAGGTGGAGGAGCTGGTCGAGAAGCCTGGTCCGGCCAAAGCCTTTTCTGATTTAGCTGTTATTGGGCGTTACGTTTTCACCCCGGAAATATTTGAAATGATTAGACGGACTCCCCCTGATAAGCGAGGCGAAATCCAAATTACTGATGCCATTCAACTTCTTCTGGAAAAACAGCCCGTTTATGGTCTTCTTTTTGAAGGGCGGAGATATGACGCTGGAGACAAGTTTGGCTTCCTGCAGGCCACAGTTGAACTTGCTTTGAAACGGAAGGAATTTAGAGAACGTTTCTTAAGATTTCTCCAAGAGGTTTTCAGTCAAGAAGAGGTTAATTTTTAGGTGGCCAGCTTTAATTTTTGCCCGGAAAAACTACTTTGATTTTGGTGCCTTGCTCACTTTCAATCTGAATTTCTCCCTTCAATTGTTGCGTTAGATCTTTCATTAGTTGAAGACCCATAGTGGTGGGATTTTCGATATCTACTTCCGAAGGTAAGCCTACTCCAGTATCACTAATCAGTAGATGTATTTTCTTGTTGCCGTCTTGGTATAATCGGAGAAAAATTTCCCCTTTTTTTCTTTGAGGAAAAGCATGTTTGAGAATATTGGTAATGATTTCGTTAATCAGCATCCCAAAGGGCACGGCTTTGTTTAAATCGAGGTAGATTTTATCTATAGCCAGATTGATCTTAATTTTGTTGTCTTTGTGGCCATGGATATAAAAGAGATGGTTAATCAACTCTTTTATGTAGGTGGCAATATTGATTTTATCTAATTGCCTTTCTTTATAGAAATGGTCATGAATAAGGGACATGGAATAAACGCGATCCTGGAGAGCTTGTAGATATTTTGAAAATCTGGCGTTTTTGACTTTCCTGGCTTGAATTCTCATCAGACTAATTATTATCTGCATATTATTTTTGACGCGATGATGGATTTCTTGGAGCATAACATCTTTTTCTCGGAGAAAGGCTTTAATTCTTTCTTTGTCTTTTTTCCATTCGGAAATATCCCTCGCCACAGTATGGATGTAAGGAGTGCCATCTAGAAAAATTATGTTATTACTGAATTCAACATCTATTTTTTGGCCATCTTTTCTTAATATTTTAGCTTCGCTGAGGATGGATTCGCCTCGTAATATTCGGTGAAAATATTGTTTATAAGCTTCGAGGTCAGCTTCTTCATGAAGATCGGGTATTCTCATTTGGAGAAGTTCTTCGCGGGAGTATCCAGTTAATTTGCAGGCAGCTTGATTAACCGCGACGAAATGAGCTTGTTGGTCAGTGATGAAGAGGAGGGCATCACGAGAGCCCTCGAAAATGGCCAGGAAACGCTCTTCATTTTTTCTGGCTCTTCTTTCAGATTCTTTGAGTTCTGATAAATTTTTCCAGACAACATAAATAGCTATTAGTTGGTTGTTTTTCTTGATTGGCCCGGCTACAATTTCTACTTCAACGGGTTCTCCATTTTTTTTGAAACGCTTTGTCTGAAGTATCACTTTTTTCCCCGCTTTAGTTCTCTCCAAGATCATATTAGATTCATTCATCAACTCTTCCGGGGCTAATAAGACCTCTCCTTTTTCTACATCTGCCTGGGTGTATCCGAATAATCTGGTGAATTCTTTATTGATTTTTATAGCTTTACCGGAGGGATTAAGCAAAGCTACAGCTTCAGGGGCATTATCGATGATATTTTCTAAGGCTCATCGCAAAAAAGAATACCTAATAGTTTAAAGTATTTATTAAAAAGTAGTTCAGCTCACCATATCCACAGATCCTTCATTTGACTCCATATCCGGCTTTATATGACAGCATTGCTCCAGGGCAAACGCATGAGACAAGATTACGAGGTACATCACTTATATCTTTGCTTTTAACTTAAGTCACTCTGGATAAAGTTTCTCTTTCTAAGCTCAGGTATCCATTATTGCGATGAACCATTTCTTTTTTATGAATCCCACTATCATCCGCTTTCATTTTTACTACACTTGTTAGTCCCGAGAAAATTCTTTCTCCTTCTTCATAATCACTCATTTCATTTCTATTTATCCATATTAACCCATTTTTTTCACAATTTTTTATTCCACAGATTAAAGCGGAATTAGGATATCCAACTGGAAATAGATAAGCTATATACTCAGTTCTATTAGACCTAGGATGATGCTCCAAACATCTACAAAGTGCCCTCTTATTTTCCCCCTAATCTAAATATTTATTTGTTTAATAAAAACAATTGATATTAAATGATTTAATAAGATTATATTTCCAGTATTAATTTCGCTGTCATCAATTTTTGAACCATCAAAATTAGGATTTAGAGGAATTTCTATTTCTTTTGTCCACCATAGATCTATTTTTACGACTATTTCTTTTATTTGAAATAAATAATGCAATTCAACTTCAAAATCAGAATCTATTATGAAGTTTATAAGTTCATGAGCTAATTTATTTCTATAACGTCTAATTTTTTTGATTTCTTCTATATCTTTTGAGGAAATTACATTTAGATGAAGAAAGAAATTTGAGCATAATAATAGTAAGTCATCTTTTATTTTTTCTGGGATAATAAATTTTCTTTTGAGTTTATTTTTTATTCTTTCTATTAATTCTTTGTATGCTTTTTTATTTTTTTTGAGCTCATAAATATTGCTAATTTCAAGAAAACTCGCAACTCTATCTATTATAGAATATTACATTATTTCAAATGCAATTAATATTAGACCCGCATTTACTAGGTTCCTTTTTATATTTTCAGAATTATAGAATTTATTAATATCTTTATAAAATTTTTCATCTTTCATTTTTGGACTGTTTAAAATACTTGTGTAATATTAGATCTCAATCCTACACCAAACCGCAAAATGATCTGAAGCCTTCTTGCTTATTAAATTTTTCAACCCCCCCTCTTTTACTGACTATAGACTCCACCTTTCCTTCCCCCTCTTATTTTTTAGTCGAGGAAAAGAAATTTGTTTGAAAAAATAATGAGAAATTTTTTTATTTGTCGTGTTTTTTATTTAGGCTAAATCACGCCCAGAGCGTTTGTTTTGTTTTACTGGGTTCGGATTTCTGGACCTTTCACCTCATTTCTTTCGGGGAAGATTACCGTGATCTTGGTACCACCATTGCTTTTTATTTGAATCTCTCCTCCGATTTGGTTGGTTAGGTCTCTAATTAATTGTAAGCCCATTGTAGAGGGATTATCTATATTTACTTCTTTAGGAATCCCCACACCATTATCATTAACTAAAAGCCAGATTTTTTTGTTTTTTTCTCGATATAGTTTGATTGAAAATTCTCCTTTTTTTTTGCCCGGGAAAGCGTGTTTGAGAATATTAGTGATAATCTCGTTAACTAACATCCCGAAAGGAATAGCTTTGTTTATGTCTAAATAAATCTTTTCTAAATCAAGTTTTATTTTAATCTGTTTTTCTTTCTTGTTATGGATGAAGAATAGATGATCGACTAAATCTCTTATATATGAAGCAACATTGATCTTGTCAAGATGTGTTTCTTTATAAAAATGGTCGTGGATGAGGGACATAGAATAAACTCTATCTTGAAGAATTTGTAAATATTCAGTTAATTTTGATTTTTTAAGTCTTCTTGCTTGAAGTCGGATTAAGCTAATTATTATTTGTAAGTTATTTTTAACTCGATGGTGAATTTCATGGAGCATCACTGACTTCTCTTTTAAAGATTTTTCTAATCTTTTCTCTATCCTTTTATGTTCAGATATATCCCATATATATGAACGGGTTCCTACAATTCCTTCACTAGTTTTTAAAGGAGATGCAGCTACTTCAAGGTATACAGTTTTCCCATCTTTTCTTATCCCTCTAAATTCATATCTATGAGGTGCTTTTTTCCCGGAAACTCTTTTTTGGTGATAAGTTAAAACCATTTCAATATCCTCAGGATGGACAAAATCTTGAATAGTAAGTTTCTTGAATTCACTTATTTTCTGATAGCCAAATATTTGAGCTAATCGTTTATTAGCGTAAATAATATGACCATTTCTGTCATCGATTAATATCCCTGCATCCGCAAATTCGACAAGCTCTCTGTATTTTCTTTCAGATTCTTTGAGTTTTTCTTCTGCTTTCTTTCTGGCGGAGATATCCCTATAGATTACATATTTTCCAACAATTTTATCTCCTGATTTTATTGGTGATTCTGTGATGTGAACATTAAATAATGAACCATCTTTCTTAACTCGAATAGTTTCTAATTCGATTTTTTCTCCTTTATCAGTTCTTTTCCTAATTTGCTCTGCTTCTTTAAGGAGATCTCCTTGGGCCACAAAAGGATCAAGGAGTTGACCCTCCATTTCATTGATTGTATAGCCAAACATCTTTTCAAATTCTTTATTTACTTTAATAACATGTCCAGAAGCATCTAATAGGGCTACTGCTTCGGATGAATTGTCAAATAAACTCTCAAAGAAGAGGGCTTTTTCTTTAACTTCTTCTATCAATTTTTTCTTTTCTGTGATATCCCTCAGTATACTTATAGTGGCGGGTTTGCCCTGGTAATTTACTATGTCGGCATTGACTTCTACGTAGGAGATTTTACCTTCTTTCTCCCTGAGTTTTAATTCATATCGAGAAGAGACTTTCTCTCCTTTTAGTCTTTTCTCATAAGTATCTGTAACTCTTTTTAAATCATCAGGATGTATAAACTTTTCAAAAGAAATCCCCATAACTTCTCGGGGGGAGTAGCCCATTAATTTAGCTCCGCTCTCATTTATATATTTAATTATTCTGTCTTGAATTAATACTATTCCATCCGTAGCATGTTCAATAAAATTAAGAAGTGTGCTTGCTATGGATTTTAGTCCTTTATTTTCTTTTTTATTTGAATGGGCGCTCATGGAATTCCTCCTTTTTCTTAGTTAAAATCATCAGTTATTTGAAAGATTTCATTTCAATTTTATGAAAATAAACTTTTTATTTTTTCGGCGGAGATTGTTTTCTATAAAATCGATAAAAAAAGAAAGTAATAAATGAGGGACCGGGGATTTCTAGAAAAAGGTAGTCTATACAGCTATGGGATGTGATAGGAAAAATTTCTGTTCCCATATTGACTATTCATATTTCTTTTTATTGGTAGTATATTATACATCATATACAACAGCAGGTAAAGTTTATGTTAACCTAGAATGAGGCGTGAAATTTTATTATTATGATTATAACTAGTTATAATTAATGGGAATATCATCATATTGATTGTGGCAATCCTATAAAGTTTGGATGTTACGATATAAAAATTCGTAATAATTTGCGACTTATTTAAGTTATAGTAGAAGGGAAATTAGAAAAAAATATTTAATATAATGAAGGGTTTGGAAAAATTTCTTAGAAGAACCTATAAAAATGACGACTTTTACCCTTTCATATTGTGAAGGTCTAGATTTCTGACCCATTCACTTGATGTAATGCCAGTTTTATTCTATTAACAAAATAAGAAATTAAGGGAGTTTTGTCAATCAGTTTTATAAAAAAATTTCATATTGATTTTTCCAGAGTAATAGGGGAGTTAAAATGATTAGTTTTTCAGTTCAATCAAGGGAGGGAATTAGAGGGGAGGAGTAAAAGTGAATTAGAGGGGAGGAGTAAAAGCGAATAAGAATGAAATTCAGATCAAAAGATAAACAAAAAAAGTGGCGAGGGACGGAATCGAACCGCCGACGCAGAGATTTTCAGTCTCTCGCTCTACCGACTGAGCTACCTCGCCACTTCCGGTTTAACCCGGTTGCTTTGGCGTTAAAAATTATAAATTTCTTCTTTTTTAAAGTCAATCATTTCTTGTGTATATCAGCATTATTTTAATTGAATTTTCAGAGAAACTTTTATCTTTTTTCTCTGCCACTAATCCGTTATTTAATTCGATCGATTAATCAATCAATCAATCAATCAATCAATCAATCAATCAATCATTCATTCATTCATTCATTCATTCATTCATTACTTACTTACTTACTTACTTACTTACTTACTTACTTACTTATCATTCCTTTTTTAGAAGTCAGTTACTTCTTGGGTTTGAGCAGAAAGGCTATCAACCTTGTCGCAAGAGAGGATGGCCATTTCAGAGAGAAATCAATTTCCGAAAAAAGTTACCCCCCTTTCCAGAAGTTTATGGCTGTAATAAAAAAATCCTTCTTCATCTATCTATCTATCTATCTATCTATCTATCTATCTATGGAGGCTAAAAACTCAGCCGGAAAATCAAGTGTTCACCCAGGACATCCCTCCTGAAAGGCTATTCCTATTCAGTCAGTGAGTCTCATCTCCTGCTCTCTCTCCCTTCTTCCCGATTTCTTCGACTTTTACTCCGCTTTTCTTCTTCCACCACAGCGGCATTCTCTTTTGAAACTACTCCTCTTTTAACTCCTCTTCCAGCTTTCCTTTCTCCTCCCGCTTCCCCTTTTTCCTCTTGGCCGAAGTCGGCTGATAGAGTATAATTTTAACAAGAATAACTGGTGGGGAATTACTTATGAGAAAAGTAATAAGCCAAGTAATAGCCTTCTTCCACCGGACGGTGGTTTGGATACTTTTAGCTGCTACATTCATTTCTTTTGGTTGCCGGGAAGGAGGTGTGCCTTCAGTTATTAGCGACTCCCCTCGATACAAAGAAGGCACCTATGTCACTCTGGAAAAACTTTATCGGATTGATGTTACTGATATTAATTTATTTACTAGAAGAAATGATTATCGAGGTTGCTATGATTTTGATGCGGCCAATAATCTTTATCTTTTAGATACTTTTGAGGGAACCATTACTGTTTTTGATGAGCAGGGACGTTTTCTCCGGCGGTTTGGCCGAGGCGGCCAGGGGCCCAATGAATTTATCGACGCCAACTTTATGATAATTAAACAGAACCGCCTTTATATTTATCAGGGCTTTCACGAGTTGAAAGTCTTGACCCTGGAGGGTGAGTTTATCAAAAAACACGTGGTTCAACTGGTCCAGCAGAACCCACTGGTTGAAAAAGCCGTTGGGGATAAATTTTATCTTGTTGGAGGGAAGACTGACCATACCTTTACTCAATTGGAATTGATTTTAGGTGAAACCGATGATAAATTTTCGTGGAAGAAGGAAATTTGGCGGTATAAATATCCTGAAGGGTTGAATGGCTATCCTTGTTGGGAGTGGCTGTTCATCCTGGATAATGGAGAGTTTCTTTTCCCTGAAAATAATCATCACGAGTATTCGATCACCTGGTTTGACCGTTCCGGAGAGCCTCGTCTTAAATTCGGTCGCCGGTATAAACAACAAAAATATTCGCTTGAGGCCAGACAACGTTTTTTGAATCAGTGGGCTGAGGCAATAAAGAAAGGCAAGATGAAAGTTTTTGATGAACCTCCTGTAGTCAGGAGGATGTTCCAGGATGAACGGGGTAATATCTGGGTAGTAGTCGGAGAAACTTTTGAGGATAATCTTAATCCGGCTTTTAAGAATACGGTGGATATTTTTAACCGAAAAGGGGAATGGTTGTTTTCTTTTAAAACAGAGAAAGTCTCCAAAAATATTTTTTATCGCCGGGGAAAAATTTATAAAGTTTCTCCATTGGAACCAGATACCTATAACCTATATATCGACGTTTACAAGATAAAGTATTTGAAAAATTGAGCTGGATAAGGTTGGTGGCGGCTGGAGTTTTCGCCTCCCTGAAGAAGCCTCCCTGAGTTTACATCATTCCACCGGCGGGAGAGCCATTTTATCGTGGACCCGAATTCTTATTTTCCTGTGATATTTAAGAAGCTTTATTTTGAAGGTGACCATTATCCCAGGTTTAATTATCTTTTCTTTTGTTTTATTCATCATCACGCTGGCCATCATCCCGGTCTCAGACACCCTTTATCCTTAACTACCTAGCGAGATTAATTTACGATTCATGGTAAATGAATTGGGGTCAGGTCTTCACCTTTCACATTTGGATGACAAAATTTTTATTATTTCTTAGCCAGTTTAATTTAAAACTCTTTCTCCTGGCCGGTACTCCGTATTAGCCAGGGAGAGTCTCAATAAATAAATAAATAAATAAATAAATAAATAAATAAGATAATAGAAAGGGGTGGTAAATTTGAACCCACTGACCAGAAACTTCTTCCCCGAGGTGGCTTTCCTTTAGGTCAAAGGTGCTAGGTGAAGACCTGGCCCCAATTCAAGCGATATGATGGCCTTTGGATTAAGGGGTAGTTATCGGAAATGCTCGGGGGATAAATTGAAATCCTCAAAAGGTTATGATATTCTTTTGGGCTGGAGGTCCATGGGATGGATGAAGGCCGATTAAAGGAACTTCTTCTGGCTGAGAGTGAAGAATTCCGCCGGGCCTACGAAGAACATCGGCGCCTGGAGGAAGAGTTAAAGAAACTCGTCCAGAAGGAGTATCTTACTCCTGAGGAAGAAGTCAAAGAAAAACAATTGAAGAAAAGAAAATTGGCTCTTAAAGACCAAATGTATTTAATGATGGAAGATTACCGCAAACGAATCCTACCCCGCTAGCCAAAAGGATAAAAGAAGTAAGAGATTATCAAATTTACCCATGAAAAAATTACGGGTGGCCCTGGTAGGCACAGATTCATTACGGGGCAAAGAAATAAAAAGCGTCCTGGAACAGAAACATTTTCCCCTGGCGGTTATGGAGTTTTATGACCCTGAGGTTAAAGAAGAATACAGCAAACTGACTGAATTTGCCGGGGAACCCAAAGTCATCCATCATCTTGAGGAGAAATACCTGGAAGGCCTGGATCTGGTCTTCCTGGCGTCTGCCCGCGAAGTGAACGCCCGGGTAGCCCGGCGAACCAAAGACCTTAAGTGCCGTCTGCTGGATGTTAATGAGACTTTTAACGATAATCCCCGCGTGCCCTTGATTGTCGCCGGAATTAACGACCACCTTCTGGGTGAGGAAATTACTCTGGTGGCCAATCCTCATCCGGTGACTATTTTTCTGGCTCATGTCCTTCATTTGCTTTCGGCCAGAAATAAAATAAAAAAGGCCGTCTGTTTTGTGCTTCAGCCGGCTTCCGCTTACGATGAGTCAGGCATGGATGAATTAGCCCATCAAAGCATTTCCCTGCTTAGTTTTGAAACACCTACCCGCAAAGTTTTCCCGACCCAGGTGGCTTTTAATCTTATCTCTTGTTTCGAGGAAGTCGATAATTTCGGCTTTTCCCCGGTGGAACGGCGGATAATTAAGGAAGTCAAGAGAGTGCTGGACAAGCCCCGGCTGCCTTTATTTATTTCCCTAGTCCAGGCCCCTGTGTTTCATACTTACTCCCTGATGACCTATCTTGAGTGTGAGCGGGAGATGGAAATCGGCGAAATAGAACAGATTTTTATTAAGTCTCCCTATTTTAAAGTAGTCAAACCTGAGCCTTCCCAGCCGGTTTCAGCCATCACTGTGGCCGGTCAGGATGAAATTTTTATCGGCCAGATCAAGAAGGAACCCGAGTTCCCCCGTCATTTTTGGTTGTGGATGGTGGCTGATAATTTGACCCGGGGTTCGGCTTTGAATGCCTATGAAGTGGCTCTGAAGTGGTTTGAAGCGACCGGCCGAGCTGAGAAAGAGTAATGAAAGAAATATTCCAGCTCCTTAAATTAACCCTGGAAGAGAAGAAGAGACTTTCCTTTACTTTCCTTTGTACCGTATTTGTGGCCTTTTTTACCTATGTTTTTGTCAATTTGGTCCAACCGATTATTGATGAAATGTTCCGGGTGGCGCCCGGGCAGCCGCTGAAAAAAACCAGCTTGATGCGGGTGATTTTCAACTGGTTTCACATTGATCAGGAGAAAATCGTCTGGTTCCTGCCCCTTCTTTTAGTATTTGTGATTATGGGCAAGGGAATCTTTACTTTTCTTTCTTCCTTTTTTATGAAATCCATTGGTTTGAGAATTGTCAGGAAAATTCGCAATCAACTCTATGAACATTTGATTTACCAATCCGCCTATTATTTCGATCACCATCCCACCGGAGAGTTAATGTCCCGCTTGACCAATGATGTGGAGAAGCTCCAGGAGGCTGTCTCCGGGAGCATGGCCGATTTTGTCCAGGAGATTTTGGTCCTGGTGGCTCTCCTGGTTTATATTTTCATCACCGATTGGCGCTTGGCTTTGGCTTCTTTTATTATTGCGCCTCTGGCGGTGATTCCCCTGGTGGTTTTCAGCCGGTTGCTAAAGAAGAGCAGTCTGGATAATCAGCAAAAAATGGCCAAGATCTATGAATTGCTTTTTGAGACCATCACCGGTCATAAAATAGTTAAAGCTTTTACCATGGAGAAATTTGAGATAAAGAAATTTTTCCGGGCCACCTTGGATTATCTTCGCTCCGGACTCCGGCTGGCCTGGGTGGGGTCACTTTCATCGCCTTTCATGGAATTTTTGGGCGGCATTGTCGGTGCTTTCATTCTTTTTGTCGGCACTACCCGGATCGCCCAAGGTCATATTAGCCCGGGCGACTTCGGTTCCTTTGTGGTGGCTATTTTCTACTCTTATACGCCTATTAAGAGATTGAGTCGGGCCAATAATGTGATTCAGCAGGGGGTGGCCAGTTTTCAGCGGATTCAGGAAGTGCTCCAGACCCAGCATAAGATTACCGATCATCCCCAAGCTTATCCTCTGCCGCCGGTGAAAGGCCATGTCAGTTTCCGCCATGTTTCTTTCAGCTACGATAAATCGCGGCCGATTCTTGAAGATATTACTTTTGATGTTTACCCAGCTGAAACGGTGGCTCTGGTGGGCCTGAGTGGAGCGGGAAAAACCACCATTATTAATTTGCTTTCTCGATTTTATGAGCCCACCTCGGGTCAAATTATGATCGATGGGATTGATATTAAGGAAGTCTCCATTGCCTCTTTACGGGCCCAGATAGGCTTGGTCACTCAGGAAATTATTCTTTTCAATGATACAGTCCGGAATAATATAGCTTATGGTTTAGGAGATGTTCCCGAGGACCGAGTGATTGCTGCGGCTAAAGCAGCCATGGCGCACGATTTTATTGTCAAATTGCCTCAAGGCTATGATACTCCTATCGGCGAGAAGGGAGCTTTTCTATCCATTGGTCAACGACAACGGATTGCTATTGCCCGGGCTTTGTTGAAGAATCCCCCAATTCTTATTCTGGATGAAGCCACTTCGCATCTTGACTCTGAATCAGAACACTTAATCCAGAAAGCCTTAGAAAATGTGATGAAAGATAGGACCACTATTGTTATTGCTCATCGCTTGTCCACTGTTCGGAACGCTTCGCGAATTATTGTGCTCGACAACGGTCGGATTGTGGAGACGGGTACTCACGAAGAATTAATTAAAAAAGATGGCATTTATCATAAGCTTTATGAACTTCAATTTCTTGAGAGTAAGGAGGAGAATAATTGATTCGGAGTATGACTGGTTTCGCTGAAAAGAAATTCTCTGGGCCCTCGTTTTCTCTGAAATTTACTATAAGAACTTTGAATCATCGGTTTTTTGATTGGTCTTATCGGGGGGAATATATCGGGGAGATTGAAAATATACTCAGATCTCTCTGTCAGACGAAAATATACCGGGGTCGGGTGGAAGTCGGTCTTGACCTGGAACTGTATTCACCAGAAAGCTGGGAAGTGCGGCTTAATGTTCCGCTGGCTCAGCAGATTATGCGGGCCATGGAAGATCTTTCCCAAAGGTTGGGGAGAGATGTTCATCTTTCGGCCGACCGCCTAATTAGTCTGCCCTTTATTCTCCATATTCAAAGGAAGAATTTTAGTTCAAAAGAGATTGAATTTTTTAAAAGATGCTTCCTCCAAGTTTTAAATGAAGTGGTTAAAGACCGTGAAAGGGAGGGTCGGGAAATAAAAAAGGAGATTCGACGGATTACCCGGGAGATTCAGAAAGGGGTTAATCGACTGGAAAAATTAAAAAAGAGGCAGCCCCGCCTCTTGCGAGAGAGATTGGAGTCGAGACTTAAAGAGCTAGGCGAGGAGATTGACTTGGCTGAAGAGAAAGTAGTTGAAGAGACAGCTTTTATTGTTCAGAAATATGATTTGACTGAGGAAATTGCCCGATTGAGATTTCATCTGGAGTATTTGAAAGAATTACTGGCTTCGCGGGATAAACTCCCTGTAGGCAAAAAATTGGATTTTATTGCTCAGGAACTTTATCGGGAAGCCAACACCATTAGCTCCAAGTCACAGGATATTTCTATAACCCGGGAGAGCCTGGCTATAAAACATGCTGTGGAAAGCCTTCGGCAACAAGTTCAAAATATTGAATAAATCTTTCTGAATTCTCGGCTGACTAGGTTATAATATAAATAGAGAGAGCGAGGCATGCGAGATACATCTTTATTTATTATTAGTGGTCCTTCGGGTGTTGGGAAGTCGACCCTGGTCCGCCAGGTCCTGGCTGATCTGGAAGGACTGGAGTTTTCCGTCTCTCACACCACCCGTCCGAAACGTTCGGGTGAAATTGAAGGACAGGATTATTATTTTATTGACCAAAATGAGTTTGAGACCATGATTCGAGAAGACCGTTTCATCGAGTGGGCAGTAGTTCATGGCCACTACTATGGCACAAGCAAAAGGGAAATTGAAAAGAAAGCGGCTCTGGGCGATGTTATTCTGGACATAGATGTTCAGGGGGCGCAACAAATAAAAGACAAAATGAAACGAGGCATCTTTATCTTTATTTTCCCCCCTTCATTTGAGGAGTTAAAGAAAAGGTTATATAAAAGAGGGGAAAGCGAAGCCGCTCTCAGAAAACGCCTGGAAACGGCTCGAAAAGAGCTTCGTTTTTATTCCCAGTTTGATTATTTAATTATCAATGACCAGCTGGAGAAGGCTGTCACCGAACTTAAGGCGGTTATTTTAGCCACTCGTTGTACTCTTGAAAAGCAGACCAAAAACATTCTGCCGATTCTCCAGAGTTTTCTGGATGAGTTTTAGTTTGGCCGGATTAGAAGAGATATGGACAAGAAAACAATAGCTTTAGGGGTTTCCTCTTCAGTCAGCTTATATAAAGCCTGCGAAATAATCCGGTTATTCCAGAAAAAAAATATAGCGGTCCAGGTGATTATGACGGCCAACGCCGCTAAGTTGATTTCTCCCCAACTTTTCTCTTCTCTCTCCGGCCGACCCGCTTTGGTTGATTTATTTTCTTCACCTAAACCCGAGAAAATTGAGCATATTGCACTGACGAAAGAAATTGTCCTCTTGCTTATTGCTCCCGCTACGGCCAACGTTATTGGGAAAATGGCCGCTGGTATTGCCGACGATTTCTTGAGTACTTTTTATTTGGCTGTTCGTTCACCGGTAGTAGTGGCTCCGGCTATGAATGAAGCCATGTATCTTCATCCTCAGGTCCAGGAGAATCTCCGGCAATTAAAGACAAGAGGCGTTGTTGTTATTGAGCCAGAGCGGGGGGAATTGGCTTGCGGTGAGGAAGGTTGGGGTAAGCTAGCTTCCCCGGAAAAGATAGTTGATGTCTGCCTGGAGATTATCCATCAGAGCCGGTCTCTTCGAGGAGTAAAAGTGCTGGTTACGGCTGGCCCGACCCGGGAATATTTAGATACCGTTCGCTTTATTTCCAATCCTTCTTCAGGGAAAATGGGCTATGCCCTGGCTGAAGAGGCTGCCCAGAGAGGGGCGGATGTTTTTCTGGTCTCTGGCCCCACCTCTCTTACTCCTCCGGCAGGAGTAAAGCTTATTTCAGTGGAATCGACTCGAGCCATGGCCCGAGAGGTTGAGAAAATTTTTCCTCAGGTAGACGTGGTGGTAGCAGCGGCTGCGGTGGTGGATTATGAATTTCCTCGAAAATTTGACCATAAATTAAAAAAAGAGAGGGGGCCTCTTCAACTAGAATTGAGGCCAACTATTGATATTCTGGCGGAGTTGGGCCAAAAGAAAGATCAAAAAATTCTGGTGGGTTTTGCCGCTGAGTCAGAGGAAGTTGTGGCCAACGCCCGGAAAAAATTAAAGAAGAAAAATTTAGATTTAATGGTGGCCAATGATGTCCGCCGGCAGGATATTGGTTTCGCAACTGATTTTAATGAAATTACCCTGGTTTATCCTGATGGTCAGCTGGAAGAAATTGGGAAAGCCACCAAAAAAGAAATAAGTCGGATTATTTGGGAGAGAATTGAGCAAATCATTAAAAAAAGGAAGATTATCCCCTCAGCTTAAAGAGTGCTTGGAATTTTACCAGGAACTAGGGGCTGAGTTTATTTTTCAGCGTGGACATTCTGATGAGAATCAAATGGATGATGAAGAGATTAGATTTCTTTCATTAGAAGAGGAAATTAGATCTTGTCAGCGGTGCGACTTGGCCCGGACTCGTACTCATGCAGTGCCTGGCGAAGGGAATAGAAAAGCTGAGCTTCTTTTTGTGGGTGAAGCACCGGGTCGAGATGAGGACCTCCAGGGACGTCCCTTCGTGGGCCGGGCAGGAGCTCTCTTGACCAAAATAATAAAAGCAATGAACTTCTCCCGGGAGGAAGTTTATATTACAAATGTCGTTAAATGTCGTCCCCCTCATAACCGTACTCCTACTCGCAAGGAAATAATGAGTTGTTATCCTTATCTGCTGGAACAAATTGAACTGATTAAACCCAAGGTTATTGTCGCCTTGGGGGGTGTGGCTGCAAAGTTTTTTATTCCTGAGGCTCCGGGTATTATGAAAATCAGAGGCAAATGGCATGAGTTTCAGGGAATTGCGGTTATGCCAACTTTTCACCCCTCTTATTTAATCCGGAATGAGAGAGACCGGGAAAGAAAGAGAATGGTTTGGGAAGATATGCAGAAAGTGATGGAACGTTTAGGACGCAAATGACTCCTTGTGCTGAAGTAGCTCTTTCACTGCCGATTTATTCAACTTTTACTTATAAAATTCCACCTGAGTTCCAGACAGTAGTTAAGCCAGGAATGGCCGTAGTTGTGCCTTTTAGAGGAAGAAAAATTTCTGGTGTGGTAGTTGAACTGAGAGTGAGGCCGGTCAAGAAAAATATTCGGCTGAAAAATATTGAAGAGGTAATTTATCCAGAATTTTACTTGTCCCAGAATTTTCTTTCTTTTACTTACCGATTAGCAGAAGATTATTTCCTTCCCTGGGGAGAAATTCTGACGGCTGCTTTTCCTAGACTATTAACCAGAGTTCACCAGAAAAGAGTCAAGTTGACTGAAGAAGGTCGGAAATTATTAGAAGAAAAGACAGCTCGTCTAAACTCTAAAGAGAGAAGGATTTTAAATTTCATTGGTAATAAAAACTACACTCTGACGTATTTGAAGAGAAAGATAAAAGAAAGAGATGTGATCACCATTATCTCTCGATTGGAAAAGAAAAAGTTGGTAGAAATTTCGGTTTCCAAACTTAATATTCCCTCGTGTCGGCCAGATTCTTCATCGCCCCCAGGGGCTCAATTGGAAATCCCTTTTGGTTATGACGATAATATTGTTTCATCACTAAAGAGAATTCTAGATGGAATTAAAGAGTCAAAATTTTGTCAATTTTATCTTCATGGTACAGATGAATGGCGCCAGGTAATTTATTTTGCTCTTGTAGAAAAAGTGATTGAAGCAGGAGGTCAGACATTACTCTTGGTCCCGGAAATTTTGTCAAGTAGTCCTCTAGTGGCCCAAATGGTCAGAAGATGGGGAGAAAAAGCTGTTTTCTACCACAGTCGCTTAACACCTCGATCTTTGTGGTCAGCCTGGCGAGAGGTAGTAGCAGGTAAGGTTAAGATTGTGGTTGGAACCCGCTCAGCTCTATTTTTACCATTGCCCTTATTAAAACTTATTATTGTTGATAACGAGGCTGATGCTTCGTATTATCAGCTCGAAACACCTCGGTATGATAGTCGGGAAGGAGCATTTCTTAGGGCTAAAGAAGAAAATATTTGCTTGTTATGGGGTAGCACGGCCCCCCGGGTAGAAACTTATTTTAAGTGTTCTTCACCAGGAGTAGTTATTCAGGAGAAAAACAGCGCATCTCCTGGAAAAATAATTATTGATGAATTTTCTTCTTCTAATCAATTATTTTCGAACCGCTTGAAAAAAAAATTGCAAAACGCTTTTGTCCAAGGGAGACAATTTCTACTCTTTTTCAACCGCCTGGGACGTTCGGCCATGTATTTTTGTCCCCGATGTCAACAGGTAATGCATTGTCCTGAATGTGGGGGACGATTAACTCGCTCTTCTCGAGGGAAGAAGATCGTTTGTTCTTCTGGTCACACTTTTCCTGCGCCTCTCCGCCAATGTTTTCAATGTGGCGCCCCCCTGATTGAGTACAAAGGTTGGGGGATTGACCAGGTAGCTCAGGAATTGCAGTTTTTATTACCTGGAATTAAGATAGGGATTGTTAGTTCAGAAACAATTCGAACAAAAGCCAGTTTAACCACTGTTTTGACTAGGTTTAAAAAGCAGAAGATTCAGGCCCTTATTGGCACAGAGATGCTCCTCCATCAATCTCTCCCCAATTTGCTAGAGCTGGTAGTAGCTCTCCGCCCCGAAATAACCTTGGGCTTACCCGATTTTGAGGCAGCTCAGAAGATGTATCAGAGTTTAGCAAAATTAAGAAGGTATTTAGTCCCTGGCCAAAAAAGTGAGTTCTGGATTCAAACAGCTTTGCCCGATCATCATGTTTTTCAGTCCTTATTAAAGGAAGATTATCAATATTTTTATAATAAAGAGATAAGTTATCGTCAGGCCATGAAGCTTCCACCTTTTTTTAAAGTAGTTCAGGTTTTCTTCTCGGGTAGAAATATGTCTAGATTAGGCCAGGAAATGAGGGCATTATTGAATTTTCTAAAGAAATTGAAAGGGCTTGAATGGAGAGGTCCTCGCCTTACTTATCACCCTCAAAATCAGCGAGTAAAAGGAATTCAACTTTTATTAAAAATACCTTTTTCAGAAAAGGAGAATTTTTCTCAACTGAAAAAATATTTTCTTACCAAGAAATTTTCACCCTGGGTAAAAATTCAGGGTTAATCCTGGTTTTAGTCTGACCCTTTTTCCAGACGGATGGAAATGTCTCGGTAAACAATTTCATCCGCAGTTTGTCCGGCATTTTCTAAAAAGACTCGAATTTGGACCCACTCCCATTCACCGGGCAACTCGCTTTTCGTCGGGCCGATATAGGTCACTTGAGCTAAACCATTATTGTCAGTTTCCGTGGAGATTTTCCTCTTTCCGTTTTCAAATTCACCGCGGCCGGATAATATTTTTACATGAATGGGAGCTCCGTAAAGAGGGACTCCATTAACTAACTTAACTTCAGCAGTAATGATACTTTCGGGCTTTTCTGAGGTACACCAGAGAACATTGGGATTAGCATAAGCAGTGAAAGTGAACTCCAGTAAATCTCGAATAAGATAAATGGGTACTTTCTCCACAATGTATTCTTTGCCTGAGCCGGCTACGATAGCGTAAATATAAATTTGTTCATTAGAGGTTAATTCTTGGGCTAGTGGACCGTAATAAACGACACTGGCTTCTCCACTGGAGTTGGTCACTGCTGAAGCTGATGAATCTTTACCGTTAAAGAACCCATAGTAAACTGAAAGTCCTTGAGCATCTCTGATTTCAAAATATATAGTTCGGCCAGATAAAGGAGTTCCGTCATACTTTTGGAGAACAGCAGTAATGTTCGCTGTTTGACGGTTTAAGCCGGCAAAAAGGACATTGGTACTGGTAGTAAGTTTGAGTAACACAGCCAGAGTAGAAGGTCCCACAGGAGATGGCTCTTCTACTGCACTTCTTTTGCAGGAAGATGTAATGGCTAAAAGGAATGAAAGGCCAATAATTAGAATTAATGTCTTTTTCACTTTCATGGTTCTTTCCTTATTGATCAATGTAATTGGCAAAAACGATAGTTAAATAACCAGTTGCTTTCACTTTGCGATTGGCCATATCGTGCCCGTAAAAATCAATTTTAGCAGTGACATTCAGCGTTCCTTCAGCGCGGCCTTCCTGCAAATTGACCAGCGGTGGTTCAAGCTTGGCGGCAGCTCGGACAATAATAAAATTGACTTCAACACTTTGTCCGACTTCAACTAGAGTGGAAAGAGAACCTTCAAAAGAGTAGGGCACATCAAGACCTTCAGTACTTTTACCATCAGCCCGGATATAGGAAACAACATAGCGAGTTACCTGAATGCTATTGTAGTGAGAAGCGCCAAGCGAAGCGTCGGGTTGCAGGAGTTGAGCGGTGAGAGTAGCTTTAGCTGTGTCAGGGGTAACATAGGTACTTCCGGTGTCTTTATCTACCTTTATTACATCAGATTGAAGGAAATTTGTTTCATTGCCTTCAATATCGTAACCGGTAATATTGGAGACAATGAGCATGCTGGCGGATTGAGTTTCGTCTTCAATTGGATTACAGGAAGTGAAGTAAAAACTAAGTGAAAGGATGGCCAGGATTGTGATTGTCGTTCTTATCATCTTCATTTTCATTTTTTCCATCCTATCATTGTTATTTAATTATTCTGGGAGTTATAAAAATCAATAATTCTCGATTCTGCTTTGTTCGAGCAAAAGACCGGAAGAGATTTCCCAGAATCGGAATTTTATGGAAAAAGGGAACTCTTTCCCTAGTGATTGAGTCTTCAGTGCGGTAAATTCCTCCGATGACGGCTGTTCCTCCGTCGGGCACCATTACAGTAGTTTTGGCACTTTGAGTGATGATAGGTGGAATACCGTTGACCAAGTTAGCAAAGTCAGCCGCATTGTTTTGAATTTCTATATACATAATAATCGTGCCTTCAGCTGTAATCTGCGGAGTAGCTTTGAGTTCCAAGGCGGCGTTGACATACCGGGTAGTGACCGTAAAGTTGGCCACAGTCTGAACCGGGATCTGGCGTCCCTGAATGATTTCAGCTTCTTGGTTGTTTTGGGTGGTGACAGTTGGAGTGGAGATTATTCGTCCTGAACCAGATGTTTCCAAGGCAGAAAGAGCCATATCCAACCGAAAAGTGTCAAGGACATTACCTAAAGAGAGACCTATAGCTGTAGAAAATGCTGGAGCAGGGAGGTTAATGGCATAACCACCCAGAGGTCCTCCGATTCCTTTGGTGACAATCCCTTGAGGGATCATGGCCCCATCTAGTAAAACCTTATTGGGGAATTGGAGAGAAGTCTGGTTGCCGTAGAAAGGATCAGATATACCTCTCCAGCCCCACTGAATACCTAGGTTACGAATGAAAGTAGAGGTGGCTTCCACAATTCGGGCCTCAATGGCCACTTGAGGAGTGGGTGTGTCAAAAACAGAAATTAGTTTTTCAATCAAGTCCATTCTGTCTTTAACATCGGTCACAATGAGGGTATTGGTGCGGTTGTCAATAATTATTTCTCCCCGTTCGGAAAGTTTTGTACTGAGCAGCGATTGGACATCAGCGGCTTTAGAATAAGAAAGAGTGAAAGTTTTAACAATCAATGGTCCAGCCAATTCTTTGCTCTCGGCTAGTTTTTGGGCTTGTTTTTGTTCTTCAGTGAGAACGTCGATGGGAGCAATGCGGAGGACGTTGCCTTCAATAATTTTGCCCATTTTGTTTATTTTCAGGATAAGATCGAGGGCTTGATCCCAAGGCACGTCTTCTAGATCTACAGTTACCGAACCCCTTACTCCAGGGTCAAAGACCACGTTAAGACCAGCGAAATCAGCTAAATAAAGAACCACATCTCTCAAATCAGCATCTTTAAATTTAAGACTAATAATTTCGCCTGAATATTTCTTTTGGGTTTGAGCTATGGTTTTTGGACGAAATTGACTTTCTTGGGGAGAGGAAGTAACCGGAGATTTTCTGGGAGAAGTTGTAACCTTTTTTGTGGGTTCGGGAGAGGTGGAGGTAGCTTTAGGGGGAGGAGAAGTTTTGGGTGGACTTGGGGGAGCGATTATTTTCTGTGGAGGAGGGGAAGAGAGGTTTTTGGTTGCTTTCTTCTTAAGAGGTTGTTTCTGGAGAGAGGGGACAAGGGGCAAAGCTTGGCTTTTATAAAAAGCAATGGTAAGGCCATTTTCATCGGTGTCCAGAGTGTAAAATCGGGGACTTTCCAGATCGAACACCAGACGGGAAATTGTGTATGGATTATTAACCTGAAATTGAGCTGCTCTGATTTTCTTTAAGCCGTATTTGTTCACGGCGATATTAAGAGGAGGATGGGTTAAGTAGGTATTATAAAGATCTACCACTAACCGGAGTGGCTTATCTAGAGCAAATACATAAGGAAGAGTTTGGCCAGAGATACTGGCACGAATTACTAATCTTTCGCTTTCTTCCTGAATGGATAGATTCTGAAAAGAGGCGAGGTTTTGATTTTCTTGAAGGGTTATTTTTTTCTGGATTTCTTCCAGATTAAGCTGCGCGTTTAAATTGAGCAACTCAATAATTGTTTTATCCTTCTCTTTGATGATGGTATAGGGGACTTTCTGAGTAAGGTCAATGAACAGTCTGAATTCTCCATTGGATTCTTTTTTCCAAGAGATGTTTTTGATAACCCCCTTTCTGTTTTTCAGAGGGGGTGGAGCAGGTACATTTTTGACTCGGGGTAGATTAACGACTAAAGTTGATGGCAGTCTTTCGTCAAAAAAAGTTTGGTTAATGGGCAGAGGAGAGTTAGTGGTAAGAATCACTTTGGTACTTGTGGTGGCTGGGAGTATATCGATATTCGTAAGTTGAATTGTGGGTTCTAAGTTGGTGTTTGATCCGTAAAGTAGAGCCATCACGCACAAAAGAGAGAGAAGTGGCAAATATTTTTTCTTTTTCATGTTTATCTCTCCTCAGGATTGATTTCTTTGGTTATGTCTTTTGGTCTCATGAGAGGTATTCCTCGTTCTTTTAATTTTCTGAAGACGACTTTGTTGGCCGAGATAGAAAGGACAAAGCCGTCGGCAAATCTATCCCCAACTTTAACTGAGTAGGGGAAGCCTTGGGGACCATTGATGATGGCTGTGAAGCGACCTTTTGCTTTGACAATACCGATGAGAATTATATCGTCAATTGACATATCTAAAGGTCCCCGCACTGTCTTGGCCTTTATTTCTCGTCCGGCTAACAAGTCTCGGAAAGGATCGCGGCGACCCGCGGGATCGTAAAGAGGCTTACCTGGGGTAACTTCAAGTTGAAGCTTTTTTGTCTCTTTTGGGGGAGATTGATTCTTTTCTTGGGTCTGCAAAGCGAGAACCGCTAAGCCCATTAGAGAAAGGGACAAAAAAAGAATTAATGTTTTCTTAACCAATGAAAAAGGGAGTTTTTGTCTCATCATTTTTTCCTCCCTTGGGCAGGAGGTTCTTGGGTGGGAGCGGGCTCCCGGAAAATATAGGTTTTAGCAATAAAATTAGCAGAAATAGTCAAACCGCTGGTTTGTTGTCGGAGGGATTTTATCCGAAAGGAATCAATAGTGAAAAGACGGGCAAAACGACTAAGTCGGTCAAAGAATATCCCAAGATTATGGTAATTTCCGGTGATTTCAATAGAAATGGGTTGTTCAACAAAGAACTCCTGAGGGATTTCTCTTTGAGGAATGAATTTTATAATATTTAATCGAGAGTCATAAGCAAGTTGTTGGATCCGCCGGAGTATGTTGAAAATCTCTTTTTTCTCTGGGATAATTTGCTCTAATTCTTTGAGGGTGCTGTTTAATTGAGCTAATTCTTTTTCTATTTTGTCTAGCTGTTTTTTCTTAGCCTTTAGTCTCATAACTTCCTGCTCGACTTGCATGCGGGTAGCTCTTGTATCCTCGATCTCTCTGGTTTTAGGTTTGAAATAGAAAAGAAAGGCTAACAAAAAAATAATGACCGCCACTGCTAAATGTCCATACCAGGGCCAGTCTTTCATTTTTTCTCCCCTTTCTGGTTTTCTTCTCCCTGTAGAACTGGACCCGGGAGGGTGTAATTTAAGGTTAAAGAAAATTCCATAAACCTGTCAGTTTGGGTGTGGCCTTGAGTGGAAGAAATCAATTCCACGTTGTGAAAATAGGGACTTTTTTCCAGGTTGTCAATGTAATCGGCAATTAAATTATTGGAGAGAGCTCGTCCTTTAATTTCAATTTCCACTCCCTTGCAATTAAGCTCGGTTAACCAGACCCAATCGGGAATGTTTTTGCTGATCTCATCCATAATTCTGACTGACCTGTCTTGAACAGATTTAAGAGAATTAATCAGAGTGATTTTTCTTTCCAGAATATTTTTTTGATTTTCCAATTCCTGAAGTTTAGTTTCAACATCTTTCAAGCTTTGTTTTTCTTGTTGAGCTTTTTCGAGGAGATTTTGTTCACGGGAGAGGGTGGTTTTCTGATGAAAGAAAAGAGCCACGCAGGCAACAACTAGAAGTAGATAAATTAAGGGGTAATAGGCCATTTTCTTTCTTTCCCTGAGTTCTGGGGGACCAACTGTAGGAACCTCCCGGATTTCTTTTTTTTCCGGTTTTAATAAGTTTATCCTGATCATGGTTATTTCCCCATTTTCCTTGTAGCTAGGCCGGTAGCCACGGCAAAGGCCGGGGCTATATCTTCGGCAAACATTGGGTCAAGTTTTTTATCATCGAAGAATATCCGACGGAAAGGATTAAAGAGTTCCGTTTTGATAGCGAAACGTTGTTCAAATTGGTTAACCAGATTAGACAATTTAGCTAAGCCGCCAGCTAAAAGAATTATTTCTATTTTCTTCTCTTCTTTTTCTACAGCTTCATAAAAAGAGAATGTTTTTTCAATTTCATCCAGTAAATTTTGAATATTGGTATTAAGGGCTGTCTGGATCTGTTCAGGAGGTACATCTTTTACTGGTAAATCTTTTAAGAGTTTTTCAGCATCCTCAAGGCTGATGTTGAGGTCTTTACTCAGGTTTTCAGCAATAAAAGCCCCTCCGAGAGCTAGGTCGCGAAAGAGTTGAGGGATGCCTTTGGCGATAATCAAGACATTAGTGATGTTGGCTCCCAAATTGACAATAACCACATTTTTTTCTTTAAAGTATTCGGGATAGTTAATTTCAAATGAATTTTGGAGGGCAAAAACATCCACTTCTATGGCTTCTAAATTCTTTTTAGCTTGAATTACGGCATTACTATAATTGGATATTTTATCCTTTTTAGCCGCTACCAGAAGAATGTCTAATGTTTTTTCCCCGGTTTCATAAGGAGGTTTGATAATGGCATAGTCTACATTGGTTTCTTCGTAGGGATAAGGGATATTGTGTTTGGCTTCCCAGATGATTGACTCGGCTAGTTCTTCAGTTTCCATCGAGGGGAGAGAGATTTTTTTAATAATTACTGAGTTGCCCGATATGGAAATAACGACATTTTTATTGGCTATCTTGTTCTCGTCGAAGACCATCTTGATAGTTTCCGCTACAGCTGCGGAGTCAATTATTGTTCCTTCCACAATGGCATCATGAGGAAGAACTTCGTAGCCGATTTTTTTGACTTCAAAAAGTTCTTCTCCTTCTTTTCTTTTAGGTTTTAATTCAATGGCTTTAATGGCATAGGAGCCAACATCTAAACCAACTAAGAGTTTGTCTTTTTTAAGACCAATCATTGCCTTCCCTTTTCATTTAGACTTAGAAGAGAGTTTAAATTTCTCTCTTAATCTTTTTTCGACAATTTCAGGTACGAGACCGGTTAAACAGCCGCCTAACATACAGACTTCTTTAACCAGTCTCGAACTGAGAAATGAATATTTAACGTTAGGCATCATAAAAAGTGTTTCTATTTCTGGATCAAGTTTTCGGTTCATTAAGGCCATCTGGAATTCGTATTCGAAATCAGAGATAGCCCGCAATCCCCTCATCACCACGTGAGCTTTGTTTTTTCGGGCGAAATCAACCAAGAGACCATGAAATGATTTCACTTCCACCTTTTCTTCTTTAGCGAAAATTTCTTTTATCATCTCTACTCTTTCTTTAGTCGAGAAAAGAGGGGTTTTTTTGGGATTTTCCAGAACAGCAATAAGAATTTTGTCGAAAATTTTCAACCCCCTTAAAATAATGTCAACATGACCGTTAGTAATCGGATCGAACGAACCCGGATAAACAGCTTTCTTTTTCACCCGCCATTATCTGATAACTAATTTTTAGTTTTACTTAACAAAAAAACAAAAAAAAGTCAAATTAAAAATTAATTAAAATTAATTATATCAAGAAAAAGGAAGTAATCTTCTTTCATTTTTTATTATATTGCTGGTTATGGTAGAATGAAATTGATGTCATTCCTCCAATCTTTTCGGCATTCTGGGAAAATTGGGGGCTGGGGCTTAATTTTTTTTAATTTAATTTTATTTTTAGGGTGGGGGGAGGTTTACCCAGATCAGTTAGATAAGTATGCCCAAAGACGACTAGAAATGGTTGAAACTCAAATAAAAGCCAGAGGGATAAAAGATAAGGCTGTTCTAGAGGCAATGAGAAAAGTGCCTCGTCACTTATTTGTGGATCGTAAGTATTGGGAGGAAGCTTATAATGATTATCCCTTACCCCTTGCTGAGGGACAGACGATTTCTCAGCCTTATATTGTGGCTCTGATGACCGAATGTCTTGGTTTGAAAAAAGGGGATAAGGTTCTTGAGATTGGCACTGGTTCAGGTTATCAAGCGGCTGTTTTGGCGGAAATTACCCCTCAAGTTTATACCATAGAAATACGGAGGAATTTAGTGGAAAGGGCGACTGGAATTCTCCGGAAGTTGGGATATCATCAGGTTAAAGTTAAATGGGGAGATGGTTATTTTGGCTGGGCAGAGTATGCTCCCTATGATGCAATTATTGTGACTTGTGCAGCTAATCATGTGCCTCCTCCTTTGATGAAACAATTGAAAATCGGTGGACGCTTAGTTATTCCTTTGGGCAGCACGCTTTATTTTCAGACTTTAACTTTGATTACTAAGACAGCCACCAAACCTAAGGTCAAACATATCTTAGGAGTTCGTTTTGTGCCAATGGTGGGAGAAATTCAGAAGAAAGGCCGCCCCTAGATACCCCATTCCTCCAAGAAACCAAACTCCTCGATAGCCAATAAAGAAAGCCAGAAAGATGGCTAGGATAGAGTTTATTACTGAAGAGAAAGAATTGACCGCCCAGGCCCAGGCTATTTTTTGGGGAGAAAAATTCTTTAACTGATGGATGCCTAAAGGAAAGGGGAGGCCCATAAAAAAGCCTAGAGGAAAGAGAGTTATCCCCGCCAGACAGAATTTAATAATTGGTGCGAGGTGGATGCCTTGAGAAAAAAGAAGTTTTATCCAAAATAAATAGGAGAACTCGAGGAGACTAAGCCCAAAGAGCATTTTTTGAGGGCTTAATTTCGGCCATTTTCGTTCAATTTTTAAAGAAAAGAAACTACCTATGCCAGTAGAGATAAGGAGCATAAAAAGGATGGCAGCTAGGGAATAAACTGGGTGTTCTAGAAAGAGAATGAATTTTTGGATGGCTGTGATTTCAATAAACATAAAGGACATCCCAATTAAGTAAAAGTAACCGAAAACATGGCTTGTTCTTAAATTGGATTTTCGAGAGGATGAAAATAAAAAGGGCAAGAGAATAAATAAACCAGCGATAATGGCCGCTTGAAAGAGAGTAAAAGGAACTGCTCCTTCTCCTTCTAGAAAAGGCAGCCATTTTTGGCCGAAGGCTTGATAAGTTTCCTTTAATCTAGACCACTTGAAGAAATTGAAGAAAAAAGGCGAATCATCGGTGGGAGGTTTAAGATTGAAAAGATATTCTTGAAGAAATTTGTCGCGTTGAAAAGAGAGAAGCGATTGGGTATAACGAAAGTAAATTGGCTCAGGGAATTGATTATTCCGGTTGGCCTCTTGAGGACTAATTCCGGGGTAGTAAACTAAGTCGAAAGAATTTTCCTCACTAAAATTTTTAAAGGCATTGATTTCTTTCTTATGAATAGGACTTTTTTTGATGAAAAGAGTTAGAGTTCCCCAGGTTCTTAATAGAAGGAGATGATGTTGGGGAAAGCGGCCGTCAGCTTCTAGGACTTCGATCCATGTAGCTAAAGCTCGGAGTTCTTGGCGAGGAGGAGGTAATAAATAGAAACTTTGGACTATCCATCCGTCAGAGGAAAGTAAATTTAAGTTTTGATGAAAAGCTTCTTGGGTATAAAGATAATTCTCTCGAAAGCCGAAAAGGCCTGTGGCGGCCGCTCCAAATATGTCTGTAAAAGGAAAAATTATCACTTGGAATTGCTTCTTCAATTGGGACAATGCAGCTCGCGGGTGCTTTACCAGGAGTTTTATCCTGGGTTGTTGATAGAGAAAGTTAGAGAAAATTGGGAGATGGCTTTGGAGAAGTTGAATAATTAGAGGATTGTCTTCAATAGCTGTGATAGAGGCTGCCTGATGGAAATAAGCTGAAATAAGGTCCAGACCAGCTCTTGGATTAATCAGGAGGACTTGGGGGAAAGGTTTTATTTTGTAAATAAAAGAATGAGGGAGATGGTCTAAAAAGGCCAAATTTTTTTGTTTTTCGGGGTGACCAGAGAAAAAAGTTATGGCTGAAATTTGCTGCCCGTCAATAGAAATCCCTACTTGAGGGGGCAAGGGGTTTTCGTAAAAGAGAGCAAGTCCCGGGGCATACCTGACTGCTGGAGATTTAATAAGATCTACTCGAGAAAGAGCATTCCATTTTGTGGCTAAGATTCTTGCTCCTGGATGTCTGAGAGCCACTTTTAGGGGTTTATAAGGAGAGAGACGGAATTCTAAAAAGTTAGGTGTCCAGGCCAGTAAAATTAGCCCGAAAATAATACCTAAAGCAGAGCCGATTATGGTAATTTTTTGTTTCTTGGAAATGAAAAAGAAGGTGGCTCCTAAAGGTAACAGAGCCAGGAGTGGAAAAACACCTCTGTCACCTTTTATGGAAAAAAGTCCAAGAGAGAGAAAGGTTCCTAGGGCAGCTCCGCTGAGGTCAGCGAAATAAACGCGAGCGATTGCTTCTGGGAATTGAGCTACAGTAAGAGATATAATTGTTCCGGCAAAGAAAAAGGGAATGGCCAGAAGAAAATAGAGGAGTGGAAAGAGAAAGATTTTCCTCGGTGACCAGGTAAGTTCAATTAAGTCGAAAGAGAGGCCATTACTAATAATAAAACAAACCAAAATGGTAAGAGAATATAACAGGGCAGCTCGACTTCGCCAAAGGTCGTAGTTTTGAAAAAGCCATTTTCTGAAAGAGGCTAGACAACTGCCACTAATTCCGTAACCAAGGAAAGCTATACTTACCACAAGGAAGGCAAAATGATAATTTCGGGTAATGGCGAAATATCGGGAGAGACTGATTTCTAGAGCTAAGGTAGTTGTAGAGATTAGGAATATTCCAAATAATAAAAATGAAGGGCGTTCCCCACGATTCATTGGCCTTGAAGATTAATTATAGCGGTGATTGGGTTGGGATAACAGAAAAAATTGGCTATTTCTCTGGAGGAAATGCTCCCTTGCTTTTATGGAATTCTTATGTTAATTTTGGGAAAAGAGATGATAAAATTCGGCACGTCTGGGTGGCGGGGAATAATGGGGGAGGAATTCACTTTTCAGAATGTGCGGATTGTTGTCCAGGCTATCGCCAATTTCCTGAAGAGAAAATTTCCGGATAGTCGGTTGACGGTCATCATTAATTATGATACCCGGTTTCTTTCGGAAAGATTTGCCCAAGAAGCCGCTAAAATCCTTTCTCATAATCGAATTCACGTCTTGTTTTCAGATAGAGATGCTCCTAGTCAGGCGGAGGCTTTCCAGATAATTAACCGCCGGGCTCAAGGAGGAATTAATTTTACAGCTTCTTTTAATCCGCCTGAATATAATGGATTAAAGTATAATACTCATGAGGGTGCCCCTGCTTTGCCGGAGGAAACCAAAGAGATAGAAAAAGAAGTAGCCAATCTAATTCAAGGATATTCTTTTTGTCCTTATTATCCCGACGAGGGATATATTGAAAAAATTGACCTTCGTCGGGACTATTTATCTTTTATTCAGCAAAAAATTGATTTTGATTTACTCCGATCGTCAGGAATAAAAATTGCTGTTGACTTACTCTTTGGCACCAGTCGGGAATATTTAGATGAGATTCTTGAAGAGAATAAAATTACAGTTGAAGAAATCCATGGTTATATTGACCCTTATTTTGGGGGGATAACTCCTTCCTGTGTAGACGAGAATCTAAATGAATTAAAGTCATTAGTCAAAGAGGGAGGATTTGATTTAGGATTGGCCACAGATGCTGATGGAGACCGGTTTGGCATCGTAGACGAAAAAGGCCATTTTGTTGAACAGAACCTCATTCTGGCTCTTATTTTAGATTATTTGGTAGAAAAAAAGGAGTGGCGAGGAGGAGTAGCTCGATCGGTAGCCACTACTCATCTTCTCGATCGAATTGCCCGCCGTTATAACTTGCCGGTTTATAAAACTCCAGTGGGATTCAAATACATTGCTGATTTATTTTTAAAACAGAAAATAATTTTTGGGGGAGAAGAGAGTGCCTGTTTGACGGTTAAAGATCATCTTCCAGAAAAAGATGGGATTTTAGCGGGATTATTAGTTGCTGAGATTGTCGCTACCTCTGGAAAACCTTTATCGGAGTTAGTAGAAGAATTACACCAAAAATACGGCCGACGAGTCTTTAAGCAGGAGAGTCGACCTATATCTTTGGAAATAGAGAAAAAATTAACTGCTTTAATTGCCTCTCCTCCGGCTGAGTTAGCCGGGAGACAAGTGGAGAAAGTTGTCACGGTAGATGGCCTCAAGCTTGATTTTTCTGGAGATGATTGGGTATTACTCCGTTTGTCAGGCACAGAACCTTTAATTCGCTGCTATGCTGAGGCTGAAGAGGAGACAGAGGTAAATAGGTTAATGAAAGCAGCCTGGGAAAAAGTAGAATAGTTGGATTTAGCATGACCAAGGAAAGAAAAAATAAAAAAGCTATTTGGAAAAAACGTATTTTTTTCAGTTTGACTATTTTCCTTGTTTTGGTGGTTTTTGCTGCTTCTTTTTTTGGTAAACGTGGTTGGCTGGAGATAAGAAAGACTCAGAAGAAAAAGGCAGCTTTACTCCACCAGATAAAGATTATGCAGGAGCGGCGAGACAAATTAATTAAAGAAATTGAGACCCTTAAAAATTACCCTGAAGCTTATGAAAAAGAAGCCAGGGAAAAATTATGGTTAATGAAACCTGGAGAGAAGGTTTTAGTGGAAGAAGGACCATTACCTACTCAGAAGAAAAGGGAGGAGGGAGTATCCTCTAATCAAAAGAAAAATATCAAAAAATATCAATAAGAAACATTACTCTTGACTAAAATCAAGAGAGAAAGAAGGATTATTTTATTTTTCTAAGATAATGAGGAGGGAATTTTTTCTTCTTTGAATTAATTATTACTACGTGCTCCTGACTAATTGAGGAAGGAGGACCTTCAATTTCATCTTTTCGAATAAGTGAAAGTACATATTCATATTTTTTTTGGTTACTAATAGTCCGGTCGACAAATTGCGGCCCAAAATTGTTGAGACTAGGAAAGCCGATGAGACCTGTCTTGCTGATTTCCATGGAATCCAGAGGTAAGCGATGAATTAATTCAAAATGATAATTGGAGTTTACTTTCTCCCGGCGGTAAATATTGATATAGAGAAAATTACTTAAATCATCTAGTTTTTTATTCAATTGCCAAATAATCACATTAGCTGTATGGGGTACGGGCACAAAACCGTCTCTAATTCTATAAACCTGAATTTCCTGTGGCGGAAAGGGTATGAGTTTTATTTCACCAAACCACGATTCAGCCATTAACTGGTATCCTTTTTCACTGGGATGAACCTTATCAGTGGATAACAAGGTAGTCCACCCGCCATCTTCTTCAGGATAATTGTAAAAAATGTTAAAAAAATCGATGAAAGGTACTTTTTCCTGAACGGCCAGATTTCGGATGCGGTCATTCAAAGCGTAGATTCTTTCTCGATAATAGTTTCGTTTCCAACGCCAGTCGTTTCTGGGAATTATGGTTGTAATGATCACATAAACTCCGTATTCCCGGCTTTTCCTGACCATTTCTTTTAAATTAAATTCAGAAGTATCAGTTGAAATTTCCTGGAAAATGATATCGTTGGTTCCTTCCATAAGGAGAAGATATTGGGCTTGGTGTTTATCTAAAACTTCCTCTATTCGGGTGACTCCGTTGACAGTAGTTTCTCCAGGCCAACCCTCATTAATCACGTGTCCTTCTCCATATTGTTGAATGAGCATAGCTTCTAAGCGAGGAATATAACCTATTTCAGGAGCTTCGTGATAATCAATATAGCCATAAGTAATGCTGTTACCAAAACCGATGAAAGAATTGTCATCGAGTTCAGGCTTGACTACTGGAGATGTTTTTTGTTCGGGTGATTCCTGGAGATGATGCTCGGCTACAGAAAGAAGTCTTTCTACAGTAGTAGTTAAAAGAGTATTTTTTTTAAATCCTTGAAGCACTAGACTGATTTGACCGTCTTGAAGAGCAGCCTGAATTTTATGGAAGGGATGGATGCTTTGGAAAAGAATAACAGGATTTATTTTAGATTGTTTAGGCCAGAATGAGGCGCGCAGAAAGCTAAAGGTATCTTTAGCTTGAAGCCAAAATATTAGAGGTTTATTTCGGATTAGGAGCAGAAAAGGAGCACTGTCTGCTGTGGAGTTATCTGTTATTTTTTGGGTGTTTGACCATTTGCCTGCTTGGAACCTTCGGCCGAATATTTCGTAATCGTGTCCGTCGTACCCACTCCAGACTAGCCAGATTTGCCCGTCTGGACCCTCTTTAATTTGGGGGAAGAGGTCGGGGTAGGGATTGGGTTCACTTAAACATTTCACTGGAGTCCAGTGACCGTTGTCAAAACAAGTAACAAAGATATCATCATTTCCTTGAAGATTACCCACCCAAAAAACCCAGATTCGGTTACTCTGATCTATAAGAATTCGAGGAAAAGAAGCAGAATTTAATGAAGGATGGTTTATCTTCCAAAAAGTCGCGGTGGCCGTTTGATATCCTTGTAATGAAAATTGAGCTGAAGATTTTTCCAACCAGACAAAAACGGCCTGATTAGCCAGGTCAAAAGCAAAATCAAGAGAAGAGGGATAAATCTGCTGGGTAGAGTGGGTGAGGGAAAGTCTTAGAGATGGGCTTTGCTCTATTTTTTCTAAAATTAGTTGCGGAAATGAAGTTTCGTTGGTGATTCCAGCCAACCAAACATCGCCCTGTCTATCTTTTTGAAGATTAAAATCGATTGAGCCTAACCAATGTTCGGAAAAATGGCTATTTTCAACAATACCGAGGTACGTTTCCTGACTGAGTTGACTTCGCAGGTACACGGCCTGTCCGGTTGGGAGGTAGATAATCCGAGAAAGACGGCCGGAGGGAATGTTTTTTATATGGAAAAGCTTGGGTTTAAAGGGAGAAATTTGGGTAAACAGGCCCTGAACTTGGGTAACAGACAGGATCAATAATCCTAGAAATACGTTTTTTAGCCATCTCATGGAAAGATATCTTAGAATATCCTGATTAATCAATCAACTTAGCTTCATTGGGGAGTTTTCCAGAAAGGCATTAACGCCCAACCTGAGGAGCCAGATTGCTGGAGAAGTTGACAAATCTTGAGCATTTTTAATTCCTGAGGGCTGACTTGAACCTGAAGTTCTCTAATAAGCGAAGGAGAGGCAGTTATCCCCCGCCGGGAAAATAAATAGCTCCACAAGGAAATCTCCCGAGGGAAAACCACCAACTTAACCTCTCTTTCTGGGGGAATACCCGCTAATTCTTTGACCTTATTCAAGGCCAAGGTCAAGCCACCTAAATCATCAACTAGACCCAATTGGAGGGCTTGAGCACCGGTCCAGACACGGCCTTTGGCTATTTTCTGAACTTCTTCTTTGGGTTTATTTCTGGCTTCAGCTACCAGCGAAAGAAATTGGTTGTAAATTTGGGAAATTTGGTCTTTAAGGAGTTGCCTTTCTTCGAGAGTGAGACGATGGAAAGTGGAAAAGATATCAGCATGACGGCCAAAAGTTAATTTTTCGGCTGTTACTCCAATTTTTTGGTAGAGAGTTATCATGTTTATTTTGCCTGAGATTACTCCAATAGAACCAGTCAAAGTTTGGGGTTGGGCGATTATTCGATGACTGGCCAATGAAATCCAGTACCCGCCTGAACCGGCTACATCGCTCATACTGACTACTACGGGTTTTTCTTTTTTGGTTAAGAAAATTTCCCGGCGGATGATGTCTGAGGCTACGGCTGAGCCGCCGGGACTGTCGACTCGGAAGACCACCCCTTTGATGGATTTATCACTTCTGATCTTCCGAAACCATCTTGTTAAAGTGGTGCTGCCAATCGATTGGAAAGTACTTTCTCCGGTATGGATAGGCCCACTGGCGTAAACCAGAGCCACTCGAGGGCCTTTATTCAAACCTAATGAAGATGGTTTGACCCGGAGATAGTTTGAATAATTAATAAAATTTACTTTTTTCCCGGTTTGTTTTTTGAGGAATTCTCCTAATTCATCTTGATAAAATAAATGATCCACTAATCCTGATTTTAAGGCTTCTTCCCCCTGATAAAAACCGTGGTCGATGAGCCTTTTCATTTCGGTGGTCTTCTTTTTTCGGGCTTCAGCCACTGTGGTCAAATAGCGCTGGAAGATATCTCGGTAAATAGATTCTAACATTTCCTGGTGGGCGGGCGTGAATTTATCTTCAGTGAACATATTGTAGGCGGTTTTATATTCTTCCAGGTGTTCCACCTCAACTTCGATGCCCAATTTAGTTAAAGTATGTTTAAAGAAAGGCACATATCCTCCCAAGCCATTGATGCCTAGAGTTCCTAAAGGATGCAGGATAATTCCTTGGCAGGCTGTGGCCAGGTAATATTCTTTATCGACATCCAAAGTTTCTTCAAAATAAGCATAGATAGGTTTGTTTGATTGGCGAAAATCCTGGATAAGGTCGCGGAGTTCATTAATCTTTCCCCAATCACATTGCAATTGTCCCAGATATAGGATAATGCCTTTGATGCGAGGATCTACTTTTGCCTTGCGGAACGTGAACCAGAGGTCATACATAGAGAGTTGAGGTGAGACAAGGAAAATCCGGGAAAACAGGTCTGGAGCGCTTCTTTCCACTATGGTGCCTTGAAGTTTAATCACTAGAAAAGAATTAGGTTTAACCGAGGGAGCCTGAGCGAACTCAAAATATAAAATGGAGATGAGGGTGGCGCCAATGAGGAAGATAAAAAAGAAAATAATTATTAATAAATAGGTGGTTCTCCTTTTCATGCCAGCCTCCTGTAAGTGGATTTTACCTATATCTAGCTCAGCGAGGCAAGTTATTTTTCTCCAGTTAGTTTTAAAAGAAGGTCTTTGTTTATTGCTTAGCCCATCCTGGGAGAAAAAAAAGGAGGAGAGGCCTTTCTAACCGATATTCAGCGAGAAAAGGTCAATTTTTTGGTGGAATTCTGGGAGGGAATAGAGGTTCCTGGATATTTTGCCTTTCCTCTCCATTAACACTTAGATACATCTTGGAGAGGGGAGAATAGAAGTTCACTTTAACTTGAAAATGAGAAGAATTGACTGGCGGAGAAGGGGGGCGTTGATTTAGCTGAATAAATTTAAATAGAAGAAAATTAACTAAAAGGGATAAACTTTTTTCTTTCAGTTTGCGTAAGGAAGGGTGGAAATTAGTTTAACGTGGAGAGGCTGATGTTAGCTCCAAAAAAACCCCAACCAATAATCATTTTTTTGTTTATCCTAATTATTTTTACTCTGGCGGGCTGCGCTTCAGTTCAGTTGATGGAAAACATTGATAATCCCGAACCTTATTTTGCCCAAGCTTATAAACGGATCGCCCAAGTAGCCCGAAAGGATAACCAACAACCCCAGAAAATTTGTCTTTTGGTCTATGAGCGAGATGAAGCGAGACTGGTTCGGTTAACAGCCCCGTTGGGATTGATTTTGGGGATGAAAGATTGTTGGGCCTTTGATGATGAAAGGCCAGCTTTTTCCCATAATCACTGGGTGGATAAGGTCAGTGAGGAAGAATGGCAATTGATTTTCACTAGGGGGGCAGGTCTCCTGTTGGAAGTATTGACTGAAGATGACCGAGTATTGATCTGGCTGGAGTAAAGTTATTTTGCCGAAAAAAAGGATATAATCAGGTAGATGAGAAGCCGAGGAGGATCTAATGAGTTGGCGCGGAAGAATTTTGTCTCTCAGTTGCGGGAGAGGAATGAGGAAGCCGTGGCTCATTGGGTGGCTGTTTATCAGAAAAAGATATTTCGGTTAGCCTATGCATTTTGTGGCGATCGGGAAGAAGCGCTGGATATTGTTCAGGAAACATTTATGCGAGCTTATGAAAAGATGGGATATTTAAAAGAAGAGACCAATATTGAACACTGGCTTTATCAAATTGCTCGCCATCTATGTATCGACCGTTACCGCCGGCAGAAGAGCCAGAAAAGAGGAGCGGGAATTAATCATTATCCAGATGCCTTAACCTTAATAAAACAAGAATGGCCAATGGAAAAAAACAGTGAATTACGTCAATTGATTGGGGAAGCTATGGAGCAACTAAGTCCCCGGCAGAAATTGGTTTTTATTCTCAAACAGATTAATGAACTTAAATTTGATGAAATTGCTCAGGTGCTGGGGATAGCTCCAGGAACTGTTAAGTCGCTTCATTTTAAAGCCCTTCGTCATCTTCGGCATCATCTTCAACCTTTGTTGGGAGGAGAGAAATGAAAGGATGTGGTTTCACCAGAAAAAATTTGGGCGCGTTTTTAACTGATGAATTGACGCCTGAAGAAAGGAATAAAGTAATTTCTCATTTGAAACAATGTTCTTCTTGTCAACAAGAGTTGACTGTTTATCAACAACTCCTCCAAGCCGTGGATGATTTTGCAGCGGGGCTTAGGCGAGAAGAAGATTTCATTGACTGGGAATTATTGGTTCAAAAAGTAAGACACCAGGTAAGAAATCGTCAATTCCAAAGGGAAAGAAAGCCAAGATCAAAACCATTTTTTCAGCAGTCAGGCTGGCGTTCTTGGTTGTCCCGTCCCCTTTGGGCTGGATTAAGCGTTGGAGTAATTATTGGAGCCTTGGCCATGTTACTCATTCTCAAAGGTTGGTTACCTCGTATTTCTCAAGAAGAAGTCTTCTCTTTTTCTCCTCAGATGCTAGACCAGGTTGAACAGCATCTAGCTCGCGAAGAAGTGCGGGATTATTTGGACAAAAGCCAGTTGTTGCTTTTGGAGTTTCTTCAGTTACCCAGTGATCAAGCCCAACGTTTTTGGCAAGAAAAGATGACTGCCGAAGAAATCCAGGAATTATTACTCAAGAAAAAGTATCTTAATTCTCAGTTAGCCGATTTTCGACTAGCTCGAGTTAAAGCTTTGTGCGATCAAATAGAGTTTTTGATTTACGAACTCCTAAAAGTCAGCGAAGGACTGCCATCCGAGGAAATAATCAAGCTCCAGCGATTTATTCAGGAAAAACAATTGCTTTTGAAAATAAACATTATCAGAAAAGAATTAGATGAAAGTGAGGTTTAAAGTGAGAAAAAGAATAACCTTGGGGATTATTATACTTTTAATAATTATAACCGGAACTAGTTTGGCCGAAAAACACAAAGCGGCTGATCTTCTCCAGGAGGCCAAGATTTTAATTTTTGATAAAAAATGGGCCGAAGCAGAAGCTAAATTAACTACTCTTATTCAGCAATTTCCGCACAGTCCTCTAGTCACCGAAGCCCTCTTTTATCGGGCCCGTTGTCTACAAGAGCAACCTGGCCGGGAGACCGAAGCTATAGCCGCTTACCAGCAATTTCTCCGCCGGAAGGAAAAAAATCCTAGTTTGGAAGAGGAAGCCGAGGTCTCAATAATTGATTTGGCTTACGAATTGTATAAAAAGGGAAGAAAGGATTATGTTTCTTTGATTACCGGTCGTCTGGACCGCTCCAATAAAGTGATTCAATATTACGCGGCTCTTAAATTGAGTTATATCCCTGAGAAGAAGATAGCGCGGCGGTGTTTAAAAGTTCTAAAGAAAATCCTTTCTGAGGAAAAAGATGAAGAGCTCCGTGATCGAGCCAAGATTGCTTTGTTACGGGTGGATCCTAAAGCTCTGGATGAGTATGCCGGTGAAAAGACGGCCACTAGAACCAGACTTCTTCATCTTCAGGTTTTTGAGGAAGGGCAATTAAAGGTCAATCTGACGATTCCTTGGGTGTTGGCTGACCTGGCTCTCCGAGCCGTAGATGAGAGAAGTAAGGAGCTTCTTAAAGAAAAGGGCTATGATATTGATCGAATTATCAAAGAATTGAATGAATTTAAAGGAGAAATCCTGGAAATAAAATCCGAAGAGACTGTTATTCGTCTTTGGGTTGATTGATTGTTAAAAAAGGAGGTTTATCGATGAGAAAAGTTAGTATAGCTTTAGTTGTGGCTTTACTGGTAAGTGGCCTATGTTTTTCACGGGTTAAAAGTTTTGAGCGTGACCTGCAAGTTATTCGTCAGGCTGTTCGGAAGAATCCCCACTACGAGAGAGGTCAAGAAGTGAAATGGTTTAAACTTGTGGTCTACGATGTCCGGAGTAAAAAGGATAAAGTCCGGATAACTTTACCTGTGGAATTAGTGGAATGGATTTTTAGATTGGCTGAAGAAGAGAAAGATTTAAGATTGAATTTTAGAGGGAAAAGATTAGACTTGCGTAAACTATGGCGGGAACTCAAAGAACAAGGAGCCACGGCCTTAATTGAAATTTATGATGAAGGAGAAGTCCTTAAGGTCTGGCTGGAATGAATTACTAGTTTCTAACTAAACATCTGATCTGAATTGAAACATTTTGGCCTCAGGTTTTTACCTTTTATCTTGGAATGATAAAATTTTCAGTCATTTCTGGCTCAGTTCAATTTAAATAATAATCCTTCCCCAGCCAATTCGTGGCCTTAACTGAGGAAAGTCGCAAGTGATAGAAAAGGGAATTTTTAAACCAGGTGACCTAGGGTTTTTTTTCTTTTAGGAGGCTTTCCTTTGGTCCAAGGTGAAAGATGATGATTTGACTTTACTCCTTCCAGGTTCCAGATGAAAAGGGAAGGACTCCAAATATTTTCTTTCTTGAGGGCGAGTTTATTTGAAAGAAGAGAGAGGAACTTTTAAATTTCCTTTTTCTTGATTTATATTTTTTACCTGGGGGTTAGCTTCTTTTCTCCTGATTGACAAAAAAACCCCTCCCTTGAATAATATAGGTGCTTTTTGGAGAGAGAGATGGCGAGATTGTTTGAATATCAGGCCAAACAGATTTTAAAGGAGAAAGGAGTTAAAGTCCCCCGGGGTGGGGTAGCCCGCTCCCCAGAGGAAGTTCGGCAGATTGCCACTCATCTTAATTCTCCAGTGGTCCTCAAAGCTCAGGTCTGGATAACCGGTCGCGCGGAGAAGGGGGGAATTCTCTTTGCCCAAACTCCAGAAGAAGCCGAGCAGTCAGCCCGTCAGCTTTTCGGTCGGAAGATTGGTCGTTTTATAGTTGAAGAAATTCTAGTTGAAGAAAAACTGGATATTGCCCAGGAATTTTTCGCTGGTCTGATTATTGATGATGCGGCTAAAAAGCCAGTGCTAGTTTTCAGCAGTGTGGGTGGCACCGGCATTGAAGAAATAGCCAAAAAGAATCCTGATAAGATAATCCGCCATCCCATTAAGATTTCCTCAGGCTTAAAGGAATATGAGGTCAGAAATCTCCTCCGCCGTCATAGCTTCCGAGGTAAACTCTTGGTTAAACTGGCTTCAACCCTGGCTAAACTCTATGAAATTGCCCGCCAGGTAGAAGCTCGGTCTTTGGAAGTAAATCCGTTGGCGCTGACCCAAAAAGGCGAGTTAGTCGCAGTTGATTGTCATCTGGCCGTCGATGATTACGCTGTCTTTCGGCATCCTGAGCTGTCCATTGAAATAGCTCGGGAGTTCGACCGGCCTCCCACCCTTCTGGAGAAGATTGCCTTCCAAGTAGAAAAAGATGATTACCGCGGAACATTTTATTTTCTGCAGATGCAAGAGGACTTTTCTCCTGAAGAAATGATTATCGGTTTCCAGGGAGCAGGAGGAGGGGGGTCAATGATGTCTATGGATGCTGTCTTGGCTCAAGGGTTTAAGCTGGCCAATTACTGCGATACAAGTGGTAATCCCCCAGCCAGTAAAGTTTATCGGGCGGCGCGAATTATTCTCTCTCAGCCTTTTCTCAAAGGCTATTTTGCTTCTGGCTCGGGAGTGGCCAGCCAGGAGCAATATCATTCGGCCCGGGGATTAGTCAAAGCTTTTTTGGAAGAGAACTTGACCATTCCCGCGGTTATTCGCTTAGGTGGTAATTATGAAAAGGTGGCGATTCAAATTTTACAGACTTATCTCACTAGAATAAAAGGAGTTGTTGAGGGTTATGGACAGGCTGATTCAGCTGAATTTTGCGCTGCCCGTCTCCGGGAGCTCGTCCAGGAAAACAACTCCCAAAACCATCTAGTTTCTCCCTTAGTTTATCCAGACTTAGACCGTTACACCTATAGGTTTGCTACCATGACTGGGGAAGTATTAATTGACCACCAAGCCTGTGAAAACTGCCGGACTAAAGGCTGTGTTAAAGCCTGTTTGGCGGAAATTCTCCAACTGGATGAGGCTGGCCGCCCAGTGTTGAAGGTCTCACCCGAAGAGGCTCGTCAGGGAAGATGTACTGAATGTTTGGCTTGTGAAATTTTCTGTAAGTTTCATGAGCAAGATGCTATTTATATTTATCTGCCGATACCCGGTTTAGCCGAATATCGTCAACAGATAATCGCCCAGCAACAGGCAAAGGCTAAGGAGTTTGAGTAAAAAATGGCTATTTTGGTCGATCGAGAGACACGAGTCATTATTCAGGGGATAACTGGTCGGGAAGGTCGTGTTCGGGCCAGGTTAATGAAAGATTATGGGACTCAGGTGGTTGCGGGAGTGACTCCGGGGAGAGGCGGTGAAGAGGTTTATGGAATTCCTGTTTTTGATTCTGTGGTTGAGGCCCTGGAAACAAGAGGCCCAGCAGAGATTTCGGTTATTTTTGTGCCGGCTACTTTGGTTAAAGAAGCTGCCCTAGAAGCCTTGGCTGCTGGTCTGAAGATGTGTGTCCTTATTCCCGATCGGGTGCCTATTTATGACCTTTTGGAGATTCTGGAGGTGGCGACTGCTAAGGGAGCTATTTGTCTCGGGCCTAATACGTTGGGAATGGTTAGTCCGGGGCAAGCTCTTTTGGGTATGATTGGTGGTCGGGCAGAAAGAGCTCGAGAGTGGTTTCAACCAGGCCAAGTCGGTGTTTGTTCCCGTAGTGGAGGAATGACTTCGGCCATTTCTTATTATTTGACTAAAGCCGGTTTAGGGCAAAGTTCGATTGTTCATGTCGGAGGGGATGCAGTGGTAGGCTTAGGCCTGCCAGAAATAGCCCAATATTTCCAAGAAGATCCTCAAACAGAAGTAATAGCCCTCTTTGGAGAAATTGGCACTACTCAGGAGGAGCGAGTAGCGAGTTTAATCCAACAGGGAAAAGTAACCAAACCAGTGGTGGCTTACCTTGGGGGTAAAGCTGCCAAAGCTGGAACAAGGTTTTCGCACGCGGGAGCAATTATCGAGGGTGGCCGAGGTTCTTATGAGAGTAAAAGAGATTCTTTAGAAAAGGCTGGTGTCCGAGTGGTGGATTCCATTTTTGATTTCCCTCGGGTTGTGGGGGAATTACTGACAAAGAAAAAATAAGGGGGAGATAATGAGTGAGTTTCACTGGAAAACATCTATTACCAAGGTTGAGCCCAATAAAATTATGGTGCGAGGCTATCCAATTGACCGCTTAATGGGCCAAATTTCTTTCGGCCAGGCGGTTTATTTACTTTGGAAAGGTGATTTACCTTCCCCAAAAGTGGGCCGTCTCATCGAAGCCATCCTGGTGTCTTCAATTGACCATGGTCCGACGCCGCCATCTGTTCTGGCCGCTCGAACAGTAGCTTCCACTGGAGCTGAGTTAAATGCAGCTGTGGCCGCTGGAATTTTAGCTATCTCCCGCTACCACGGCGGAGCCATTGAAGAAGGTATGCGCCAGTTAACCACAATTGTTAAGCGAAGCAGTGAGCAGGGTGTGGAACTGGAAGAAGCCGCCCGGGAATTCCTCCAGGAGTTGAAAGCGGCGGGGAGAAGAATGTCCGGTTTCGGACATCGTTTGCATACCCAGGACCCCCGGACAATAAAGCTTTTTAATTTGGCTGAGGAATTGGGTCTGGCTGGAAAATATGTGAAAACAGCCCAAATTGTGGAAAAAATCCTAGCCGAGATGACCGGTCGGGAACTTCCGATAAATGTCGATGGAGCTATGGCCGCTTTACTGTGTGAGCTGGATATTCCACCCGAGATTGGTAACGCCTTTTTCATGATTGCTCGTCTTCCTGGCTTAGTAGCTCATATCCACGAAGAAAAAACCCGCATGCGGCCGATGAGAAAGATCGATCCCCAAGATTTTGAATATGATGGACCTGAGGAAAGGACTTTAGAAGGAGGCTTTGATGGATGAACAACTTTTTCTTTTATTTCCCGAGTTGAATGAATTTCAAGACCAAGATTTGAAGACCAAGACCCTCCAAGTTTGGAAAGAAGCTTTGGTAGAGGGAGGTTGGACAATAAATGATCTGTTAGAGATGCCTTTTACTTTGCTTATTGAAAAGACATCGATTAATCTCATTGACCATACTCGAGCTGTTACCCGAACAGCTTTGGCTATTGCTCAAGCGATGAAAGAGGTTTATGGTGATCGGATTACCATTAATCAAGATATTCTCTTAGCAGGGGCACTGCTTCATGATGTGGGTAAACTTTTCGAGTTTGCCAAATCAGGTGGAAAATTTAAGAAAAGCCGTTCAGGGGAGTTGCTCCGTCATCCTTTCTCGGGAGCAGTTTTTGCGGCTCGCTTTGGTTTGCCGGAAGAGGTGTTGCATATTATCGCCTGTCATTCCAAAGAAGGAGATGGGCGGCGCTCCACTATAGAGGCGATTATTGTTAATCATGCTGATTTCGTCAATTTCGAACCTTTTAAGTAAAAAACTTCGGGAGGTATCATGGGGCAAACATTTTCAGAGAAGATTTTGGGAAAACGGGCCGGCCAGAAAGTCAAAGCTGGTGATATCGTGGTTGTTTCCCCTGATCGCATTCTTTCCCATGATAATACCGCCGCGATTATTAATGAATTTCGTAAATTGGGAATTTCCCAGGTCAGAGATCCAGAGAAATTGGTGATTGTGCTCGATCATGTTGTGCCAGCTTCTTCAGAAAAATACGCTCAGAATCATAAAATAATTAGAGAATTTGTCAGGGAGCAGCGGGTAAGAAATTTTTTTGATATAAATCATGGTATTTGCCACCAGGTCCTTTCCGAACACGGTTTGGCAGCGCCAGGAACAATAGTTATTGGGGCGGATTCTCACACCACCACTTATGGGGCTTTCGGCGCTTTTTCTGTGGGAGTGGGGCGGTCGGAGGTAGCTTCTGTCTGGGCTACCGATGAGCTTTGGCTCCGGGTTCCCGAGACAATTAAAATTAATCTAGAAGGACAGCTACCTCCCTGGGTTTATGCCAAAGATATCATTTTGAAAATCATAGGTGACCAGGGAGCCGATAAAGCCAACTATCAAGCTGTTGAATTCAGTGGTCCAGGGGCAAAAGCCCTTTCTTTGGCCTCCCGCATGGTGCTCTGTAATATGGCCGCTGAAATGGGCGCCAAGAATGCTTACTTTCATCCTGATAAGAAAGTTTTTGATTTTTTCCAGGAGCTAGGAATCAGTGATTATGAAGTAGTTACTTCCGATGAAGATGCTCAGTACAGTGAGGTGATTAACTTGAATTTAGACAAATTAGAGCCTCAAGTTGCCTGTCCGCATACGGTGGATAATGTTCGACCGGTCAGCGAAGTCGAAGGCTTGCCCTTTCACCAGGCTTTAATTGGCACTTGTACCAACGGGCGACTGGAAGATTTGGAAGTAGCCGCTCAAATTCTTAGGGGAAAGAAGGTTCATCCCCAAGTGAGAGTGCTGATAATTCCTGCTTCACAGAAGGAGCTTTTAAAAGCCCTAGAGAAAGGATTGATCAAAATTTTCAACGAGTCGGGGTGTGTAGTTATTAATCCGGGCTGCGGCCCTTGTTTGGGAGCTCATCAAGGAGTCTTAGCTCCAGGCGAAGTGGCTCTTAGTACGGCTAACCGTAATTTCCGGGGCCGTATGGGTAGTCGAGATTCGTTTATTTATCTGGCTTCTCCGGCTACGGTAGCTGCTTCGGCCATTGAAGGCCGAATAAAAGATCCAAGGAAGTGTTTACTATGAAAGGCAAAGTCTGGAAATATGGTGATAATGTTAATACAGATGTTATATTCCCTGGGAAATATACTTACTCCCCCTTAACACCTGAGGAAATGGCCCAACACGCTTTAGAGGACATAGACCCTGAATTTGCCCGTCAAGTTCGACCGGGGGATATAATTGTGGCTGGTCGCAATTTCGGCTGTGGCAGTTCCCGAGAGCAGGCGGCTATCTGTCTCAAGGCCGCTGGAGTCCAAGCGATTATTGCCCGTTCCTTTGCCCGAATTTTTTTCCGGAACGCTATTAATCAGGGTTTACCAGTTTTTGTTCAGGAGGAAGTTGTCGCCGGTCTTAATCAGGGTGATGAAGTTGACCTTGAACTGGAGAAAGGCGAATTAGTAGCTGGGGGAAAGCGTTGGTTGCTGCCGCCCTTGCCGCTGATGGTTCTGAAAATAATTAAAGCGGGGGGATTAATTCCCTATACTCGCCAAAAATTAGCTGATTCCAGGGAAGACGAGAAAAAAAGGACATAATTAAATCATAATTATTATCTTATAGAAGAGGAGGAATTATATGGCCAAATACCGGATAGCTGTCTTACCAGGTGATGGGGTTGGTCGGGATGTAATTGAAGCAGCTATGCTGGTGCTGGATAAGCTTCAGCTTGATGCCGAATATCTATATGGTGATATCGGTTGGGAATTTTGGTGTCGGGAAGGTAATCCCCTACCTGAACGGACAATTCAGTTGTTAAAACAAACGGATGTTTGTCTTTTTGGGGCTATTACTTCCAAACCCAAAGAGGATGCTTGGCAGGAGTTGGCTCCCGAATTGCGAGAGAAAGGTTTAAGTTATTTTAGTCCGATTGTCCGTCTGCGCCAGGAGTTTGACCTTTACACTAACCTTCGACCTTGCAAAGCTTATCCTGGCAATCCGCTTAACTATCGTGATGATATTGATTTAGTTATTTTCCGGGAAAATACCGAAGGAATGTATGCCGGAGTGGAATTTCATCCTTTACCCGAAGAGGTTCGCCAGGCCCTGTTAATTCACCCTAAAATGAAAAAATTTGCCGCTGTGCCGGCTGAAGAAATTGCTCTCTCGACTCGCATTATGACCAAAAAAGCCTGTGAAAGAATTTTGAGACGGGCTTTTGAATATGCCCGAGAACACCAGCGGCGTTCAGTAACCATAGTGGAAAAACCCAACGTGTTGCGGGAAACCGGCGGCCTTATTCTGAATATAGCTCGAAGAATGGCCCGTGAGTATCCAGAGATTGAATTCCGGGAAGCCAATGTAGATGCCATGGCTATGTGGTTGATCAAGAATCCTCAGGATTATGAGGTGCTGGTAGCGGAAAATTTGTTCGGCGATATCATTTCGGACCTTTCCGCCCAGCTAGTAGGAGGATTAGGCTTTGCTTGTGCTGGAAATATCGGTGATAATTACGCTGTTTTCGAGCCTACCCATGGTTCGGCCCCCAAGTATGCTGGGCTTTATAAAGTCAACCCGACAGCCACGATTTTGGCGACTAAAATGATGCTGGAGTGGCTGGGTGAGAAGGAATTGGCCGCTCATCTGGAGAAGGCGGTAGCCGCAGTAATAAAAGAGGGTCGGGTTAGAACCTACGATATGGGCGGAAATTCTTCTACTCTGGATATGGCCAAGGCTGTGGCCGAGCACATCTAAATAAAAAATTGTTTAGGAGGAAGGTGTGGGGCAAACAATTATTGAAAAAATAATTGCCGCTCATTGTGGCCGCAAAGTCCAGCCCGGTGAAATTGTCTGGCTTGAGCTGGATATTGTCTCGGCCCGTGACTTCGGAGGGCCAAATGTGGTGAAAAATTATGAGCGGGAATACGGCGACCAACCAGTTTTTGATCCCGACCGGGTGGTCTTTACTTTTGATCTTTGTGTGCCGGCCTGTACCCTAAAATATGCAGATAATCAGCAAATCTGCCGCTTGTTTGCCAAACGCCACGGGCTGCGGGTTTTTGATGTTGATTGCGGTATCGGTTCCCATGTAATGATTGAGGAAGGGCTGGCGGGACCGGGAAAAACCCTTGTCGGCACTGACAGCCATTTAAATATAATGGGAGCGGTGGGCTGTTTTGGTCAGGGAATGGGTGATGTAGATATTACTTTTTCTTTTAAAACAGGTCGGACTTGGTTTGAAGTGCCGAGAACAGTTAAAGTTCGTCTCACCGGCCAACCATCTCCCTGGGCGACTCCTAAAGACCTCACTCTTTATCTTTGTAAGATGCTGGGAACAAAACAGGTGGCTTTGAAAGCGGTGGAATTTGTAGGAGAGCCTGTCAAGCAATTTTCTCTAACAGGTCGCATTACGTTATGTAGTATGGTCACAGAGATGGCCGGCATTATCGGGTTTATCCCTGAACTTAATGGAAAAACAACTCAAGAATTAATGGCCTTGCCTGGTTTTAATTTGGAAGAATGGCCAGAACCTGACCCGGATGCCGATTATGAAAATGAAATATCCATAGACGTTTCTGGATTACCGCCCCAGGTGGCTGTGCCTTATCTTCCTCATAAAGTCAAACCTATTACCGAAGTTAAAGGCACTCCCATTGACTCAGGATTTATTGGTTCTTGTACCAATGGCCGGGTGGAGGATTTCCGCCAAGCAGCTGACATCCTGAAGGGGAAAAAAATCAAACCGGGAGTTATCCTCAAGTGTGTTCCCGCCACCCGTCGGGTTTATCAAACCCTTTTGGAAGAGGGGATTCTGGAAATTTTGTTTAGAAGTGGAGCGGTGGTTAGTAATCCCGGCTGTGGTGGTTGTGCTGAAGGTCACATCGGATTAACCGGTGAAGGAGAAGTGCAGATTTCCACGGCTAACCGCAATTTCTACGGCAAGCAGGGTAAAGGCCAGACTTATTTAGCCAGTCCGGCAGTGGTGGCGGCTTCTTGTCTGGCTGGAGAAATTATTTCTCCGGAGGAGATTTGAAATGAAAGAAGGTCTAATTCAAGGTCGTTTATGGGTGCTGACTAATGATCAAGGGCGATTGATTGAAGATATTGATACCGATCAGATTTATCATAATGCTTATCTCCATATCACTGACCGCCGGCTAATGGGCCAATATGCCTTGGGTAACCTGGCTGGCTGGGAAGATTTTGCTCGGCGGGCCAAACCAGGAGATATAATCATTGCTGGCCGGAATTTTGGCGCCGGCTCTTCTCGCCAGCAAGCTGTGGACTGTTTCTTGGCTCTGGGTATTGCCGCCATTGTCGCCCCCTCTTTTGGAGCCATTTATTTCCGCAATGCGGTTAATTCGGCTTTACCGGTCATCCGTTGTCCGGCGGTGGAAAACTTGGTGGCCAATGGGCAGCTGGCTACGGGCGATGAGGTGAGATTATCGCTACTTTCGGGAGAAGGAGAAAATCTTACCCAGGGAATAAAATTTAATTTCCCGCCTTTCTCGGGGGTTCAGCTGGCGATTATTCAGGCCGGCGGTTTATTCGCTTACGCCCATCAACTGGAGAAAAGGTGAAGGGATGCTAATTTTGGCGGTCGACACCACCACTTTTTGGGGGTCAGTGGCTTTGCTGGAGAACAATCGGTTGTTGGGGGAGATTAATTTGGTCAGTCCCACGACCTTTTCCGAGAGGCTCTTACCTTCGGTTGAGCTTCTTCTTAAATATTCTCATCACTCGGTAAGAGAGATAGAAGGCTATGCGGTGGCTGTTGGTCCGGGGTCCTTTACCGGCATCCGCATTGGTTTGAGCACTATCAAAGCCCTGGCTTATTCTTCTAAAAAGCGTGTGGCTCCGATTTCCACTTTGGAAGGTTTAGCCTGGAAATTACGCGAATCGAGTTATCCCTTGGTGGCCCCGGTGATTGATGCCAAGAAAGGTGAAATTTACGCCGCCCTTTATGAGTTCAAGTCGGAGCAGTTAGAGGCAGTCGTTTCTCCCGGCGCCTATAAACCCGAATTGTTTTTCCGCTCTCTGCCGAAGAGGAGACGGGTAGCCTTTATCGGCAATGGAGTCAATATGTATCAAGAGATAATAAGTGAGTTTCTGGGAAGTAAGGCCTGTTTCCCGACCCGGTCGTTTTTCATCGCCGCTGAAGTCGGGGAGTTGGGATTTGCCCTTCTTCAGACAGGGAAGGGACTGAACGCTCATGAAGTTCAGCCTCTTTATTTACGAAAGTCCCAGGCGGAGGAGTGACCATATTTAAGGGAAAGAAGCTTTCGCCTCGCTTGTATTATCTCCGTCCCATGGAGGAGAAAGATATTCCCTATGTGGGAGCCATTGAGCGCCAGTCTTTCTCCAACCCCTGGCCCGAATCTTCCTTTCTAGGAGAGATTGAAAACGAGTCCATTTCTTTTCCTTTTGTTATTGTCTATAAACCGCAAGAAAAAGTTATTGGCTATCTGATTTACTGGAAGATCGGTGATGAGGCCCAGATCAGCAATGTGGCTGTTCACCCTGATTGGCGGGGACGGGGTATCGGGGAGAGAGTTATCAGAGAGATCCTGGAGTTAATGAAAAAACAGGGTGTGAGATATGTTGTGCTAGAGGTCAGGCCTTCCAATCAAGTCGCCCGGTCACTCTATCATAAGCTGGGGTTTGAAGTTATCGGGGTGAGAAAGGGCTATTATAAGAACCCCCCCGAGAATGCTTTAATTATGGGGAAGATTCTCCAGGATAAATAACTCTCATCAAACATAAGCCGTGGGGTGGAGCGGTGGGTATGTCTTTGACTCTCTTTTTCATTTGAAACAATTCATCAATTTTTTCCGGAGAGATTTTGCCTTTGCCTACTTCCAGCAAGGCACCGACAATTGTTCTGACCATGTAGCGGAGAAAACCCTTGGCCTCGATAGTATAGATTATTTCATCTTTTTCTCTTTTCAGTTCAGAGCGAATCACTTCCCGGATAGGGTTTTTATCCTCGTTGGCGGAGAAGGAGGAAAAGTCGTCTTTGCGGCGAAAGAGCCGGGCTGCCTCGGCCATGGCTTCAAAATCTAGGGGATAGGGCCAGAAAAGAGTATAGCGAAGGCGGAAAGGGTCGGGCGAGGCGGCCTGGAGGATGCGATATTGATAGGTTTTAGCTAGAGCCAACCGCCGGGCGTGAAAATTGGGGCTGACGGTCCGCAGGTCGGTGACCCTGATGCTCCAGGGAAGATGGCCGTTAAGAGCCCGGAGAAAGGTTTCATTTTCCAGCTGGCAGATCGTATGGAAATTGGCCACCTGGCCGCGGGCATGAACACCGGCATCAGTCCGGCCGGCCCCGATGACCTTCACCGGGAGTTCAGTGATTTTTTCGATGGCTTTTTCCAGTTCACCTTGAATTGTTTTGAGACGGGGCTGGCGTTGCCAGCCATAAAAGTCTAGTCCATCATAACAGACGGTTATCCGATAGTTAACCATAATCGGTTTACATTATAGCAAATCTGAGGGTTCACCATAATTATCTTCACCGGGAATATTTTTGGTGTCATACATTTGGTGTCGCCATAAAGGTGTCAGACACCGTGTTATCACCGTATTATCGCTAGATTATAATCACTGATTTCCGGGTGGTGGTTTCAGACATCATGTTATTTTCCTTTAATTATTGGTCTTGTCAGAAACTGATTTTCTTACCCCACTACTATGGATGTCAGACGCCAACTATGAGTGTCAGACACCATGTCTTGGGAAGGATCAAATATGGTGGCTCTTACAATATAATGGGAGTTTGACACCGATTTTAAGACAGCGATTTTTCTCAGAGACTGATTTTTCCCCAGTGTCTGCTACCACAACTTGACATCAAATAAGACACGAGACAGCTTCTACGATACAGTGTCGGACACCCATCCAAAGACATCAATCTGATAGCAGGTATCTGACACTAATAACACCGGCAGCAGCAACACAATATTTGACTCCAATTTCTCTAAATGCTGGATGAAAAACAGGTGACAGAGAGCCCGGAGGGCCGCTGTTTGGCAAGAGGTGGCCACTCAGCCTTATTTTAATTTCGACCAGGCTAGCTCCACAGCTTCTTCCGGAGTTTGGGCTATTTCTACTCCGGGAATTTCCCAGGTGTGCCACCCGATAACCGGCTTGCCATAAATTTTGCCCAGGGCAATCTCACTTAAGGTGCCGTAACGGCCGTCAACGGCGATAATCACATCGGCGTTAAGAGCTACCAGGGAATTACGGGTATGTCCCAGAGCTGTGGCCAAGGGTAAGTCGATATAGGGATTGGCTTCTTTATGAGAGGCACCGGGAAGAATGCCGACCGTGAGCCCGCCTTTTTCTTTGGCTCCTCGGGAAGCGGCTTCCATAACTCCGCCCAGGCCCCCACAGATTAAAATACCACCTTTTTCAGCTATGAGTTGGCCAATGCGGTAGGCAGCTGCCAAAGCTTCTTGGTCGGCCACGGCGCCGCCAATGACGGCTATGCGGAATTTGTGGCGTAAAGTTGATTTAATCATCTTGTTTCGTCCTTCGGCTAATTTCTTTAAAAAATCTCTTGACTTAAATATAAGCCAGGAAATTAAGTGATAATCAAGTGAAAATTTAATTTTGATGAGGCTCTTTTTTCCCGGCCGGATTGAATATCAAGGCTAAATCATTTAAAATGCCTCCGTATTCTTCCGAGGCAGATGGTGAAAAGGGCTAAACGTGATAAACTACTTTTTATCAAAGGGGTTTATCTATCTCTAAGGTCCCGGGTGAGAATCAGGCTGATTTTGGTCTCAATTTTTCTGGTGGTTTTATTAGGGGGGATTCTTTCCGACTGTCGGCCTTCTAAGGAAGAACCACTTCCTCTGATCCGAGTAATGGAGTTTCTCCAGGCGGAGAATTTTACACTTACCCCCTGGTCATCCCGGTCAGCTGAGCCAGGGAGCTTTTCTGTGCCCGACCAAACAGAAATAAAAGAGTTCTTGGGGAAACGGCAGAATCCCTGGGGCGCCCTAAGAAAATGGAAGCTAGGAGGCACTGAGCGGGAGATTATTGCCGCTCCACCTCCTACCCAGTTTTGGTTTGAAGGCCGGATTGAACCCGGTTCTCGGATGAAATTCGGGCTGGGTATAGCTTCTCCTCCGGTTGAATCACCATCTTCCTCTGAGAAGGAAGTTGCTTTCCGCATCATTCTCCAGGCCAAGGCAAGAAAGAAGACTTTGTTCTTTCGCCGAGTAGCTTTGCCTCAAGCTGGAGAGACGGTTAACTTTGACTTTCAAGAAGTTACTTTTCCCGCTGAGTTGAAGGAAGTAAAACTTATTTTCCAGACAGAGGGTCCGGAAGGGACAGCTTCATTTTGGATTAATCCAATAATTATAGCGCCCCAGAAAGAAAGACCAGTCCCTGTTATTCTAATTTCCATTGATACTTTACGGGCGGACCATCTCCATTGTTACGGTTATGAACGCTCTACTTCGGCTAATATTGATTCTTTAGCCAGGGATGGTGTTCTTTTTGAGCGAGTTTACGCTCCTTCCTCCTGGACTCTGCCCAGCCATGTCTCGCTTTTGACTTCTTTATATTGTTTTAATCATCAAGTGGAAACAGGTTTGGACCGTCTTTCTCCCGAGTTGACCACTTTAGCCGACATTTTTCGGAAGAAAGGCTATTATTGTGCGGCTTTCACCGGTGGCGGGTTTTTAAGTACGGTTTATGGCTATTCGCGGGGATTTGACCTTTACCGGGATGATCTCGGGGGCGTTTTTCAGCAGGAAGGGGCGGCCCAGGTAGCCCGGGCCACTTTAGACTGGTTGAGGCAGAATAAAGAATTGCCTTTTTTCCTTTTTATTCATACTTATCAGCCTCATTCTCCCTATGCCTGTCCCTATCCCTATAAAGCTCGCTTTTTACCGGAAAACCCCAAGTGGGGTCACCTGGATTTAATCGGCTATCTAGGCGGCAAACAGGGGATTTTTAAACCTCTTCCTCAAGAAGAGAGGGAAAATATTATCGCTCTCTATGATGGAGAAATCCTCTATACAGACGAGGTGTTAATCGGACGTTTATTAGCGGCCCTCAAAGAGTTGGGTTTATACGAGCGGAGTATGATTATTGTCACCAGTGACCACGGCGAGGAATTTTACGAGCACCAAAGTTGGGGACATGGCCAGGATTTATATGAGGAGTCCCTGCGCGTACCGCTGATTATCAAATTTCCTGACGGTAGCCCTTCGGCCAAACGAATCAGGCAGCCGGTCCGGTTGATTGACATTTTTCCGACCATTGTTGATTTTCTGAAGTTGAAAACATCGGATTTTTTAGCTTCCTTGGACGGGGAGACTCTCTGGCCGCTGGTCCAGGGGAAAAAACAGTCAGGTCGGGAGTCGCTGGCCGAGCTGGCCGGCAATATTCTCAATTCCCATCTGCCTCGACGCACGGCCCTTTTTTCCCAGGGAAAAAAATTGATTATCAACGAAGAATTTTCTCCGGAGGCTCTAAAATTTTTCTCTTTTCCTCCGCCTGACCTTCCCCGACTTGAGTTGTTTAACCTGAACAGGGACCCGCAGGAAAGAGAAAATCTAGCCACTCAAGAACCTGAGGTAGTCCGTCAATTTCTCCGGCGTTTGGAGGAGTTATATCAGGCGGCCCGTCGATTGGAAAAGAAAAAGGCTCGCCTCACCCGAAGATTAAAGGAAGAACTGCGGGCTTTAGGCTATCTTAAATAATGCGGCTAAGAAAGCTAAAATATAAGACATAAATTTTAAGGGAGATGAAGGATGAAAGATGGAAAATTTTTTGAAATAAAAAGCCTCTCGGCTGAAGAACAGGCAGTTTTAGGGGAGGCGGTCAAAAAAAGAATAGAAGAAAGGAAGAAGAAAGGAAGATTGACCGAGCGGGAAATTGAGGAGATTCACCAAATGGAGCTGCAACCTCTGCCTGATATTCAGGATGTCCAAAGTGTCTATGAAGATTTTATGTATAAAGATGAGGAATATTAAAAGGCAGGTGGCCCCATGAGTGAAGAAAAAAAACAAAATCAGCGTGAAGAAGATTTGGCCATAAAAATAGATTATGAGAATCTGGATGTTGAAGATATTATGAATCAGATAAAAAAGAGAATCGCCGCCCGACCGCCTCAAGAGGAAGAGCCGCCTGCAGAAAAAACAGCTCCTGAATTGCTGGAAATGGGGAGACCGCCTTCTCCTTCTCCTCCGCCGGGATTGAAAAGTAAGGTTCGTCGTTTTCTTTTGAAGATTATGCGGCCCTTCGCTCCCTTGATCAAATTGTTAATTTTGCCGGTTGATGAAGAGTTGCGGGAGACGGTCGAAAATCTGGATTATACCAACCGCCGTCTAGACAGTTTAACCGAGCGTTTTCATCAGGAATTGAGCCGGATTGATCAGGTATTAGGTCGTCTGGAAGCTAAAATCGATTTTAATCATCAAATCGTCAACGAGCGGCTGGATGCGGCTTTTAAGGATTTAGGTCGGGCTAAAGAATATACCAAACTTCTCCATCAACTGACCCATAACCTTGTAGTGGAGATCACCAAGTTAAAAATAGAGGAAGACCATCTGAAAATTCAATCGCGGATTTTAGAGAAAGACCTGGCTTTTCTTAACCGACGGGAAAAGGAAGTCGAGAAGAAGGTTTTTCCATGAGAATAGCCTTTGTCGTTCAGCGTTACGGTTTGGAAATTAACGGCGGCGCCGAGCTCCATTGTCGCTGGATTGCCGAACATATGAAAAAATATTATGAAGTTGAAGTCCTGACCACCAAAGCCTATGACTATATCACCTGGGAGAATTATTACCTTGATGACAGAGAGGAGATCAACGGCGTTCCGGTGAGGCGTTTCCCCGTGGTCCGACCCCGCAATCCAGTTCGTTTTGGGCGCATCCAGGATTATGTCTTTCACCATGAACACAGAATCGAAGATGAGCTCAAGTGGCTGGAAGAGGAAGGGCCCTTGGTGCCGGATTTGATCCACTATATTGACCAGCACCGGGCTGATTATGATTTTTTCATTTTTTTCAGTTATCGCTATTATCATTCATACTGGGGAATTCATACTGTTCCGGAGAAAAGCCTCCTAGTGCCCACGGCTGAGCATGACCCGGTGGTCTATTTGCAAATTTTCAAAGAACTTTTTCGTTTGCCTCAGGCTTTTATTTATAATTCAGTGGAAGAAAGGGAGATGATTCAGCGGGTGGCTGATAATGCCCATATTCTGGGTGATGTAGTCGGGGTGGGTGTTGAGATTCCAACTGTCATTTCCACTGAGCCTTTCCGCCAGGAAAGAGAATTGGAAGATGATTATCTTCTTTACATCGGTCGAATCGATGAAAATAAAGGTTGCGATAAATTATTTCAATATTTTTTGAAATTTAAAGAGAGAACCAGACATTCGATTAAATTGGTGCTGGTGGGCAGTACCAAGTTAACCATTCCTCATCATCCTGACATCAGGTATTTGGGTTTTGTTTCCGAAGAGGAGAAATTCGCCGCCCTAAAGGGGGCCCTTCTCTTGGTCATGCCCTCCTTTTATGAGAGTCTGTCCATGGTTACTTTGGAAGCCTGGGCTCTGGAGAAACCGGTGCTGGCTAACGCCCGGTGTGAAGTTCTCCGCGGTCAGTGCCGCCGCAGTCAGGGAGGCCTGTATTATGAGGATTATGAAGAGTTTGAAGAAGCTTTAAAGCTGCTTTTAGAAGATGAAAAACTGAGGGCGGCTCTGGGCCGAAACGGCCGCCGGTATTTTGTCAATAATTACACCTGGGAAGTTATTGAAAATAAATATATTAATATTATTAATAAATTGACTGAGGAGCGATCGTGAAGGTTCATCAATTTGCCACTTCCTTAACCTATGGAGATGCTATTTCTGATGAGATGCTGGAGATCAGACGAGTTTTACAGGAGAACGGCTTTGAGTCGGAAATTTTCGTCAGATTTTATGACCCCCGTCTGGCTCATTTAGCCCACGATTTCCGCGAATATCCGGCTTACAGTTCACCCGAGAACGTGATTATTTTTCATTTTTCCATTGGTTCGCCGGTTTCCAGGATGTTTTTCCGGGTGCCTGACAAGAAGATAATGATATATCACAATATCACCCCCTATCAGTATTTTCTGGATTATCACCGTATCCTCGCCCGGGAGTGCTACAAAGGCCGACTGGAGTTGAAAATGTTTGTGGATAAAGTCGATCTGGCGCTGGGTGATTCCGAATACAACCGTCAAGAACTGGCCGCAGTGGGCTACCGTCGCACCGGAGTTTTGCCGATTTTGATGAATTTCAGCAAGTTTGACGGCCAGGGTGATGCGGTCATTCACCGGCTTTTCCATAATGAGAAAACCACTTTGCTCTTTGTCGGACGAGTCATCCCTAATAAGAAATTCGAGGATATCATTAAGGTCTTTTATTTTTATAAGAAATATTTTAATCCCCATTCCCAGTTGTTGCTGGTGGGAGATTACCGAGGCATGGAGAGATATTTGGCTGCTTTATGGAAGCTGGTGGATGAGCTGGAATTGCAAGATGTCTATTTCCCCGGTCATGTTGAATTCGCTGAACTGCTGGCTTTTTTCCGTTTGAGTGATTTTTACTTAAGCCTGAGTGAACATGAGGGGTTCGGCGTGCCTTTGCTGGAGTCGTTTTATTTAAATATTCCTGTACTGGCTTATCCCGGGGGGGCGGTGGAGGAGACCATGAACGGAGGGGGAGTACTTATTCGAGAAAAAGATTTTCTGGCGGTGGCAGCTTTAATTCAGGAGATAGGGGAAAATAAAGACCTGAAAGCCGCCATTTTAGCCTCCCAGCAGAAAGCACTGGCTAAATACCGACGGGAAAATGTAGCCAAAATTCTTCTGCAATATATTACTGAGGTAGCCGGCTCATGAGGGTGGATCAGCTGGTCCCCACTTTTCACCGGGGCGACGCCATCGGCGATGAAGCCTATCATATAAAACAATTTCTCCAAAAAAACGGCTTTCACTCAGAGATATATTGTCTGGAACGTGACCAAGGACTTGAGACCCAGTCGAGACTGTGGGCCGAGTTTACTCAGCCCCAACCTTCTGATGTGACTATTTTCCATTTTGCTTTACCTTCGCCTTTGACTGAGAAATTTATTCAGCTGCCTTCCTGGAAAATTTTGATTTATCATAATATTACTCCAGAACATTTTTTCCGTCCTTACAGTGCTGAGATGGCCCATATTGCCCGGGTGGGGCGGGAGGAAGTCAAACTTATGGCCTCCCGGGTGGATATAGCCCTGGCCGATTCAGAATATAATCGGCAGGAACTGGCTGAACTGGGTTACCAGCGGACAGATGTTTTTCCTCTTTTTATCGACTTTCAGAAATATGAGCGGCCTCCCGACCGGTTTTTTCAACAGCTCTTTCAGGATGGTCGGGTTAATCTCCTCTTTGTCGGGCGGATTGTGCCTAATAAACGGCTGGATGACCTGATCAGGATTGTCTTTTATTATAAAAAGTATATTTCTCCTCTGGTAAGATTAATTATTGTGGGCAAGACCACTTCTTTGCCCGCCTACTATAAGAGCCTGATTAAATTAGTAGATGATTTTTATCTACGGCCGGAAGAAGTCGTCTTCACCGGCCATATCACTGATGAGCAGATGTACGCTCTTTATCGGACAGCCGATGTTTTTCTCTCCATGAGTGAACATGAAGGCTTTGGTCTGCCGCTGGTGGAGAGCATGATTTTCGATCTGCCCGTGGTGGCCTATGCGGCGGCGGCGGTTCCCTATACTTTAGGGGGCGCCGGAGTGCTTTTACACACCAAACGGGTGGATCTGGTGGCTGAGTTGATTGATTTAATCGTGCATCAAGAGGAGATAAAGAGAAAAATCGTTCAAGGGCAACGGGCCCGAATTGAAAAATTGCGTTCCGAAGGACTGGAAGCCAAGCTGTTGCGGATCATCAAGGAATTAGGTGGCTCATGAAACGGATTGCCTTTGTTATTCAGCGCTATGGACAGGAGGTCATGGGTGGCTCGGAGCTTCACTGTCGGCTGGTAGCCGAGCGCCTGGCCCAGCAGGGCTATGAGTGCACTATTTTCACCACCACCGCTCGGAGCTATATCACCTGGAAAAATGAATATGAACCGGGAGAGTCGATTTTAAATCAGGTGATTATTAAACGGTTCCCGGTGGAGAAAGAAAGAAATATCGATGAGTTCAATGAATTTTCTGATTGGATTTTTCACCATCCCCATTCTCCAGAGGACGAAAAGCGATGGATGGCCGAGCAGGGGCCTTATGTGCCTCAGTTAATTGAAGCCTTGCGCTTGGAACAGGCCGAATATGACTGTTTTGTTTTTTTTACTTATCTTTATTTCAATACCTACTGGGGGTTAAAAGAGATCACTCGGCCCAAGGCCTTAGTGCCTACCGCTCACGATGAACCGGCCCTCTATCTGGAAATGATGAAGGAGGTGTTCGCCGCGCCTCAGGCTTTTATTTTCAATACCCAGGCCGAGAAACGAATGTTGACCAGACTTTTTAATCTTGAGGGGAAATACCAGGATGTCGTCGGCGTGGGAGTTGATATTACCCCGTCAATGCCTGATGAGACTGCCTTAAGGTCCCGTTACGGACTGGCCCGGCCTTATCTTCTTTATGCCGGTCGGATCGAACCAGGCAAAGGTTGTCAGGAGTTGATGGATTATTTTCAGGAGTATGCCCGCCGGCGGCCGGGAGTCGATCTGGTGCTTATTGGTAAAAAGTTGATGGACATTCCGCCCCATCCCCAAATTAAATATCTTGGCTTTGTTTCTTCCGAAGACAAAACAGCTTTGATGAAGAATGCTCTAGTGACCATTCACCCATCTCATTTTGAAAGTCTCTGTATGGCGGCTCTGGAGTCACTCGCCCTGGGCACACCGATCCTTGTCCAGGAAAAGACCGAACCCCTCAAGGATCATTGTCTGGCCGGGCAGGCCGGACTTTATTACTCCAATCAGGCCGAATTCGGCGAAGCCCTGGATCTACTTCTGGTTGATGAACGGCTGCGGTCTCAGCTGGGAATGAATGGTCAGAAGTACGTGGAAAAAAATTATGCCTGGGACATCATCCTAGAGAAATATCATCGTGTTTTTGCTTTTCTAGAGGGTCTCAACCGCGGAGGCAAGAAATAAATATTAAAGAAAGCGAAGAGGTTTTCCAAATATTGATGGAAAGTAGAGGGGGTTCACTTTAGAGTGATGTTTGAACTTGAAAAACAGGAAGCGGGCCTGGAAGAAGATAAAATAATCGTCATGTCTTATCCTTGGATCAGTCCTATCATAGTATCATTCTATTACGGTGTCAGACACCCTTTATCCTATCAAAATTACCAATTACCCTGGTGTCCAATTACCATGGTGTCAGACACCCTTAAAACATGGTGTCAGACATTCTTATTATCATGGTGTTAGAGACCCTTTATCAGCAGATAGTTTAAACCAGTAATAGAGAAATCTCTTTCGTTGTTATAACGCTTTTGATTACTTGCTCAACAAGCACAATCCTGGTCAAATCTTGCTCTGTAAACATAAATTTTCGCCTTTCCTACGCCCGGCTAAGCTTAAATACCGAGCAGAAGGATTATAGCTAATGTGACATTTTAAATTAGTAATAATATGTGTCATCTTAAAATAGTAACCACAAAGAGAAGGCTGCTGGTTTGACTCAAGGGAGTGATTGTGTTAACTTTACAAAGAAAGGGACCAGAAAGAGTGGCCTTTGTCAATCACGCGACCAAAACCATAGCCATTAAAGTGGTTTATTATGGCCCCGGTTTGAGTGGTAAGACGACCAATCTGCGCTATATTTATTCCCGATTGGATGAAAACTCACGGGGAGAACTTGTCTGTCTGGAAACAGACACAGAAAGGACTTTATTTTTTGATTTACTGCCGGTTAAAGCCGGCCTGATCAAGGATTATAAAGTTCATTTCCAGTTGCTAACCGTACCAGGCCAGGTGTTTTATGAAGCCTCCCGGCGGAGTGTTTTGAAGGGAGCTGATGGGATTATTTTTGTGGCCGACTCTCAGGCCCCGCTACTGGATGCCAATTTGGAAAGCTTTGAAGAGATGAGACGTTATCTTTATGATTACGGCATAGATTTAAATTTGACTCCGATTGTTTTTCAATATAATAAAAGAGATCTTTCTAATTTGATTCCCGTTGAAACATTCAACAATCTGTTGAATCCCCGGGGGTTGCCTCATATCGAAGCTATTGCCATTAACGGTGTGGGAGTCCTGGACAGTTTAAAGCTGATGGCCAAAATGGTGGTGCCGATTATCAGGGAAAAGGTATTTGGAGAAAAAAGGAAAGAAGAGCCGCCGGTAGAATTGGTTAAGGAAGAAAAGAAGGAAAAACCCTCGCCAAAACCGGAAGAAAAGAAGCCCAAACCCAAGGAATATGTGCCCCTGCGGGTGACAAAAATCAAACTCAAATCTTCTAAGGATGTCGAAGAAGAATTAGAAAGATTAGCCAAAGAATTTGCTTCTCTTAAGGATGAGTAAATAGAAATCTGATTGTTTTTTTGGATTTAAAAAGGCTATAAAGGGGAAGAGGTTTCTTTTTAAGCCTAGCTTTGGTTTATTTTAGCTTCCATGGTCGAGCTATGTCGAGTTAGGTTTTGAGCCGAGATAATTATTAGCTTTATCTCCAATAAATTTTGGCTAACCCTCCAAGAAAAAGGTGAAGGCCTAATCCTAAATTTTGACTTATTGGTACCATGAACCCCCTTGGCCTTTCACGGGTAAGGGTAAACATCTTTTTCTCGAGGGAAAGATAAGAGGATAAGAGGATAAATTCTCACTCGTAAACTAAGTTCATTATAGTTGCCTTCAAAGCGTTACCTGTTATCCCTGGAGGACAATTTTAGAGAAGAGGGGCGAAGGGGTTTTGGTGAGTCTTTCCATTTAAAGCGAATCTCAGTTCAGATTTAAGACATTTAAGATAGACGCTTTTAGCGGCAGGGTTGTTAAAAAAGGCTTTGGAGGGGAGAAAAAAAGGTTATTTTTCCATCTCTGGAGAAATTATTCTCAGAATGAGAGCTCTCGGATAACTTTTACTCAAATTCGCGAAGTCGAAGATTTTTGTTATTTTCTTGGGATTGAAAAAAAGCTTCCTGAGCAGCCGTCTTTATATTGAGGTTGAGGCCTCTAATCTTTGGGGTGATTCTTTGACCATGTTATTTAAAGTGGCGAGCGCTTCACTGGCAGGCATTGAAGCTGAGTTGGTGGAAGTGGAAGTGGATGCTTTTGTGGGTTTGCCCGGTCTTATTCTGGTGGGTTTACCTGATGCTTCCATTCGGGAAAGTCGAGAAAGAGTGAGAGCCGCTCTGATTAATTGTGGCTACGCCTTGCCGCGGAAAAAATTAATTATTAATCTTGCTCCGGCTGATCGACGGAAAGAAGGCTCTTCTTTTGATGTCCCCATTGCTGTTGGTCTATTGGCCCATCAAGGGGTTTTCCCTGTGAGGAGGATCAAGGATTATCTTTTCATGGGGGAACTCGCCCTGGATGGCCATTTGAAACCTGTCCGAGGTGTTCTCTCAGCTGCTTTTTTGGCCCAACGCCAAGGTTTCCAGGGATTAGTGATTCCCAAGGAGAATCTACCTGAAGCCTCTTTGATTAGCGGCCTCCGCTGTTATGGCTTATCTTCATTGGGAGAAATTATTGAGTTTCTTCGTGACCCACAACAGTTTGTTCCGGCCGACTCTTTTCTTGATCATTTTTCTCCGGATGTAACTTATCAGGTCGATTTTCAGGATGTCCGCGGTCAGCACCAGGCTAAACGTGCGCTGGAGATTGCGGCCGCTGGAGGCCACAATCTTCTTATGGTGGGCCCCCCGGGGGCGGGAAAAACGATGTTGGCTCGCCGGCTTCCTTCCATCCTGCCGCCGATGACCGAAGAAGAAATAATTGAAGTCACTCGAATCTATAGTGTGGCCGGGCTGTTGGCTGGAGGTCAGATTATTGTTCATCGTCCCTTCCGTTCCCCCCACCACAGTGTCACTGCGGCTGGTTTAATCGGCGGAGGGACTATCCCTCGGCCAGGTGAGGTTAGCTTGGCCCACCGGGGTGTTCTTTTCTTGGATGAACTTGTCGAGTATAAACGTCAAGTCCTGGAGAACTTACGTCAGCCTCTTGAGGACGGCTGTGTGACCATCTCGCGCCTCCATAGTCGGGTGACTTTCCCTAGTTCATTCATGCTGGTGGCCGCCATGAATTCTTTTGAGGAGAGCTATACCGTGTTAGCCAACTCCAGTGACTATTATCTTTCCCAGAAAGCCCGCTTTTTCGCCCCTCTTTCCAAACCTCTTTTAGACCGGATCGATCTTCAGATTGAGGTACCGAAAATATCATTTCAAGAGTTAACTTCAATGAGCCAGGGTGAAGGCTCGGCCCAAATCCGGGAGAGAGTGGTGGCCGCCCGAGAGCAGCAGATTCAGCGGTTCAAGAGAGAAAGAATCTGGAGTAATGCTCAGATGAATTTAACTGAGATTAAGCAATATTGCCGTTTGGATGCCGCCGGTGAAAGACTGATGGAGAGAGCTATGGAAAATTTGAATCTTAGTGCCCGGGCTTTTGTTAAAATTCTTAAAGTGGCCCGGACAATTGCTGATCTTGAAGGAGATAACTCCTCGCTCTTGAATCCGGTTTTTCTCGCCGAGGCCATTCAGTATCGCCTTTTTGACAAAAATGAATAAACGGGATCAAGTCTTCACTTTTCAGTTTTTGAAGCAAAGGGAAAAAAGAAAGGGAGGGAACCTCGAGTGAATAATTCCTCTCATTGGCCAGTTCCAATTAAAGGCAAAAGGTGAAAACCTGAACTAAATGTCACTAGTAAACTTGACATATAATATAAAAAAAATATAATAATTCTGAAATATCTTAAAGAGGAAGGAAAGAATATGCAGAAAAGTATTAGAAGATACAAAAAGATATCCCGGATATTTCAGGCAATGGCCCATCCTGCCCGCCTGAAACTCCTTCATAATTTGCTGGAAAAAGAATGTTGTGTGGGGGAACTGCAGAAGTGCCTTCAGATTTCTCAACCCAACACCTCCCAGCATCTGAAGATTTTACGGACGGTGGGAATTGTTAAGGGAAAGAAAGAAAAGAATCGGGTTTGTTATCGCATTGTAGATAAGAACGTCAAACAAATCCTAACCATGTATTTTGGAGGAGAAAAGAAAAATGGCTAATATTCCTGAAGTTACTGACAGTAATTTTCAACAAGAAGTTCTGGAATCAAATCTACCAGTCTTGGTAGATTTCTGGGCCCCCTGGTGTGGTCCGTGTCGGATGGTTTCGCCAGTAGTTGAGGCGGTAGCCGAGAAATTCAACGGCAAAGCTAAATTCTTTAAAATGAATACCGATGAAAATATGCAAACTGCGGTCAAATATCAGATTATGGCTATTCCTTCTTTAATTATCTTTAAGGACGGCCAGGAAGTGGAAAGAATAGTTGGGTTTCGTCCCCAAAGAGATATTGAAGCTATTTTGGAAAAATTTGTCTCCCCTCAGGAATAGCCTCTTTTTAAGGATTGTCATATTTCTAATCTTAATCTAAATCTAAAGGGAAGAAATTAGTCTCGCCCATGAGGGCTTGGCAGGACACATTTGAATAACAAAAATTTTCTTGCTTTTTAAGTTAGTTTTATCTAAAAACTCCTTCCCATAGCCGGTCCTCCCCAAGTGCAAAGGGGAGTGTCGGATAAGATAATAGAAGAAGGGGGAGACACTTTTAGGCGAGTTAATCACTAACTTTTTTCCTGGGTGACTTTCTTGGCTGTCAAAAGTCAAAAGTGCAAACCTCCCCCAATTCGGCTCTCCCCCCTGACAATTCCCTTCTAATGGGTGACTCCAATTCTGACTCAACTCAATAACCTCTCTTCCCTTAGGGATCCATTGTTACCAATAGCCCAACTTCTTTTGGCTGTTAAGACCTGGAGCCAGCCTTGTCCAAAAAAGAAAGAGAAATTGGTCTGTTTTTTTGCCTTGTCAAATGAATTTATTTGGAGTATCACTTATGGATAAAGGAGGTTAACCACAGATGAGAAAGAAATTCCTAGTGGGTTTAATCCTGGGTTTGGTTCTGGTGGCCTGGTCTTTTTCTCAAACTAAAAGCAAAGATCCGGCGGTTATTGAGGTCAAGCCAGCCAAATTAACACCCTTAAAGAAAGAGGCCCTCACCTGGTTGGAAGGACATTTCAGTGAGCTGGCCGAGCTTAATCGGAAAATTTGGGAATTTGCTGAAATAGCTATGGAGGAATATAAGTCTTCAGCTTTGTTGGCCGACTATTTGGAAAAAAATGGCTTTTTGGTTCAACGGGGTGTGGCCGGAATGCCGACGGCTTTTGTGGCTGTCTATGGGACAGGGAAACCAGTGATTGGAATTCTGGCCGAGTACGATGCTCTGCCCGGACTTTCTCAGGACACCGTGCCCTACAAAAAGCCTTTAGTGAAAGGGCAACCAGGTCATGGTTGTGGGCATAACATTTTTGGCGTGGCCTCGACGGCGGCGGCTGTAGCTCTCAAAGAAGTCATGGCTAAAAATAATCTAGCCGGCACCATTAAGTTATTTGGTTGCCCAGCTGAAGAGACTTTGGTGGGCAAAGTTTTCATGGCCCGAGAAGGTCTTTTTAATGATCTGGATGCCTGTATTCAATGGCATCCCAGTTCAAGAAATGGTGTTTCCCTCGGCTCTTCTAACGCGTTAAATCAATTTGAAGTGGAGTTTTTCGGTAAAACAGCCCATGCGGCCGGCGATCCCTGGCATGGCCGCAGTGCTCTGGATGCCATTGAGTTGACCAATGTAGGCCTCAATTATCTCCGAGAGCACCTTAAGCCTACGGCTCGTCTTCATTATGTTATTACCGATGGAGGCCTGGCTCCCAATGTGGTGCCCGATTATGCTCGGGCCTGGTACTACGTCCGGGATGCTGACCGGGAGAGTGTGGAAGAAGATTATCGCCGGGTGCTGGATATTATTGAAGGTGCGGCCAAGATGACGGGTACCACCTATAAAGTTCATTTTATCAGTGGGGTTTATAATTTACTGCCCAATCAAGCTGGTTGCGAGGTTGTCTATAGCAATCTCCTGCTGGTGGGCCCTCCTTCTTTCGATGAAAAAGAGGAAGAATTTGCCCGGGAGATTCAAAAAAATTTAGGCTTAGAGCCCAAAGGCCTGGATAGGAAAATCCAACCTTTAAGAAAACCGGGGCGGAGCTGGGGTGGTGGTTCCACTGATGTAGCCGACGTAAGTTGGATTACTCCGACGACAACTCTAGGCATTGCTTGTAAACCTCTGGGGACACCCGGCCATCACTGGTCGACCGTGGCCTGTGGAGGCATGAGCATCGGCCATAAAGCCATGCTTACCGCTGGTAAAGTGATGGCTCTGACCGGCCTCGATTTTCTCACTAAACCAGAGATATTGAAGAAAATGCGGGCGGAGTGGCTGGAAAAAACCAAGGGCAAACCCTATCGTTCACCCCTGCCACCAGACCTTAAGCCTCCGGTCAAGCCCAAGCCGGTTGAGAAATAGAAAGAAAAATAAATAACTAGAATAATAACTAGAGTAAGAAAGATAAATAAATAGAAATTACCCAGATAGAGACAAATTCAACCACCGAACTCGCTTTCCTGGAGATTATAATTTTTGGCTTTGTCTCCAAGTGACGGGAAGCAAAATCGAACAAAAGGCGAAGGAGAATGTCGAAGCGACATTGAAGATTTAGCCTTCCGGAACCGTCCTTCGAGGGAACCCGACCGCCTCGGGCGCCGAGAATGTATTGAGCACGATGGAATTAGAGTTTTGAAACTCATATTAACAGAGAATAAAGTCCAAAGGTTCGAATTGCTCGGGCGCAGTTTCGCCGGCCTCGAGAAGGGCGGTGAAGGAATGGCGTTAAAAATCTGAACAGAAGCGAAGACATTTTCCTTCGCCTTAATGTAGTAACTTCATTCCCGCCACTTGGGGACAAAGCCTAATTTTTAATCAAAACTGAGGGTGGTTTCTTATGGATTGGATTTATTGATTAATTAATGATTGAAAGGAGAAAGATTTACCGACCATCTTCAGCTGGCCGGTATCATCATAAATAATTGCTCCATAATCAGGGAAGGATTGGATGATTTTTTCTGGATTCGGTGAAACAAAAAGAGCTGTCGAGAGAGCGTCACAGAGAGCGGCTTCTGGCCCCACCACCGTGACACTGGTTTTACCTTCGGCCGGATAACCGGTCTGAGGGTCAAAGACATGGTGGTAACGTTTTCCCTGATGGATAAAGTAGCGCTGGTAGTCGCCGGTAGTGGTCGCTGCCAGGTCGGAGATGCTTAACACTCCCAGAAAGCCTTGACGGCGGGGATGTTTTATGCCGATTTTCCATTGGCTATCCTCGGGATTAAGTCCCCAGCAATAAAGGTCACCGCCGGCATTAATAAACCCCCTGGTGATACCCAGGTCTATGACGCGACGGGAGGCTAGGTCGACGCCGTATCCTTTAGCAATCCCTCCCCAATCGAGTTCTTGTCCTGCAGCTGGAAGGAGTCGGTTAGGGGTGATTTTTATCTTGTCCATCCCGATAAGAGGCAGGATTTTTTCTATTTCCTGGGGAGGTGGAAGGTGAGGATGACCCTCCAGAAATCCCCATAGACGAGAAAGGGGAGCCACAGTTAAGTCGAAAGCGCCCTCAGAGCGGAGATAAACCTGATAAGCTTTTTGATAAAGGTCCAGACTAAACGGGGCAGCCAGGGCTTCGTCTTTAGCCTCAGGACCAAAAGTTTCTTCAATGGTGGTGAAAACTTGATGTATTTCCTCCAAGGCCCGCTGAAACATTTTCTGGGAAGAATAAAGGCGTATCTCACAGAGGGTGTCAAAATAGACGATGGTGGTCTGATGCCAGCGGGGAGCAGAGGAGCAGGCGGTAAGACCGGGGAAAAGGGTGAAGAAAGTACTGAGGGTCACCGTCAGTAAGACTAAAAAATGCCTCTTCTTCTTCAACCGTTGCCTCCTAATTTAAGGCTCATTATAGCATAAAAAATTGATCAGCCTGATTTAAATAACTTCGAGAGCAGGCTGATAACCAGAGGAATAGGCATCAGTTATTAAATATTAAAAGTAGGAGAGGAAGTTTTTATGGAAAAATTTGGGGCGATTGGGAGCCAAAGTCGAAATGCCAAAAAGGACTAGTCAGAGTTATTGGGAGAAGATAGAAGAAGGATTGACAAAAAAAGTTATTTTCTATAAGTTGAGATTCCCGGTGAAAACATCCGCTTTTAATTTTGCAACTTCTTTGACCTTTAAATTTTATCTCAATCAATTTTTGTTTCTTTCTTACGGATTAAATTGCTTGGCCGGTTATTTTCCCTCGAGGAGATGCTTCGAGTATACCCCGAAGCGACTGGTAAAACTCAGAGAGAACCGCGACAGCCTTCACCCCTTCCCCTGCTTCTCCTTTTGCTCCATCTTATTTTTCTTCTCCTTTATAGTAGCTATCGTCACTCTCGGCTCCATCGTTATCATGAAAGCCATCTCCATCTTCTCAAAATCTCTCTTATGGCCAACCTACTCCGCCTCCTCAATTTCCTTCTTTTCTTTCTTATTCTTTCACTTTTTTCTTTTGCTTTCCCTTTCCTTCTCCTGCTTCTTCTTGACCCATTACTTTGCTCCTCTCTGGGAAACAATTTTTCCACAGGCGGTCACCGGGAAAAAAATAATGAAAGGGGATTTAAATGCAGCCTTCAATCACTCATAAACCAGCCCAAGTCTCTTTAAAACCCAGCCAGCTATATCTTCTGACCTTTTTACGTGTCCTCATCGGCTGGCATTTTTTGTATGAAGGATTGGCCAAGTTATTCAACCCTTACTGGTCCTCAGCCGATTATTTGATGCAGTCCAAATGGATTTTCAGTGGCCTATTTAAGGCTCTGATGGCTTCGCCGACCCTGCTGAAAATAGTCGACTGGCTTAATATCTGGGGGTTGATGCTGATCGGCCTGGCCCTGATGCTGGGGCTGGGTGAACGGGTGGCCTGCTGGGCCGGAGCGGTCTTGCTTTTGCTTTACTATCTAGCGGCTCCTCCCTTTGTGGGTTATAACTATTCCCTTCCTCAGGAAGGCAGCTATGTCATTGTTAATAAAAACCTGATTGAGCTGGCCGCTTTGCTGGTCTTATCGGTTTTCCGGACCAGCCGACATTTGGGCCTTGAATATTTTCTCAACCGGAAAAAAGTTTCATCGGCCATTCAGGCGAATTAGAGGGAGGATAATCATGAAGGACAAAGGAAAACAATCTCCAGATAAAGAAAACATTAGCCTGAAACTAACCAGGCGGGATATCCTCAAAGGTCTGGCCACAGTGCCTTTCGCCGGAGCCCTGGCCATCAGTGCCTGGGAGAAGCTTTCCTCCGAAAGGGCCCGGAAAAGGCTCATTCTTGAGGAATTGGGCTTAACCGAAGAAGCCCCGCCCGAGGAGGTGGCCCCATCTCCCAAGAAAAAGGAGTTGATTCGGATAGGCATTATTGGCTTTGGCGGCCGAGGCGAAAGTTTGGTCCGTTCCCTCGGCTTTGCCCATCCTGATTGGGTGAAGCGCAAAGCCAAAGACGCCAAAAAGAACCGCTTTGACACCGGCCTACAGGATTTTTTGAATCAGGAAGATTTAAACGTGGTTATTACCGGGGTCTGCGACATTTTTGACATTCGGGCGGAAAGAGCTCTGGCCACTGCGGCCAACGATGTCCGTCCGGGAGGAGGGAAACGGAAACTGCCCGGAGCCAAGCGCTACCGCCATTATCAGGAACTCCTGGCCAGCCCCGACATCGATGCCGTCATCATCGCCACCCCCGACCATTGGCACGCCCGGATGACTATTGATGCCGTGGCCGCCGGCAAACATGTTTATTGTGAGAAATGTCTGACCCGCACCGAGGAAGAAGCCCACCAGGTTTACGAGGCGGTCAAGCGCAGCGGCCTGGTTTTTCAGCTTGGCCATCAGAATCGGCAACTGGAGAGCCATTTTAAGGCCCGGGAGATCATTAAAAGAGGTCTCCTGGGGCCGGTTAATCTGGTCGAGACGACCACCAACCGGAATTCGCCGGTCGGGGCCTGGGTTTATCCCATTCATGAAGAGGCCGGGCCTCATAACATCGACTGGGCCCAGTTTCAGGAACCGGCCCCCCATAAGGTGCCCTTCAGCCTGGAGCGATTCTTCCGCTGGCGCTGCTGGTATGATTACGGCACCGGCTTGTCGGGCGACCTCCTTTCCCATGAGTATGATGCGGTCAATCAGATAATGGACCTGGGAATTCCCTATTCAGCGGTGGCTTCCGGCGGCATCTATTTTTATCAGGATGGACGGGATGTGCCGGATGTCTTCCAGGTGGTTTTTGAATACCCAGAGCGGAACCTGACTTTAGTTTATAGTGCCACTCTCTCCAGCGGCCGTAATCGAGGGCGGCTCTTTATGGGACATGATGCCTCGATGGAGGTCGGCAATAATCTGGTGGTGACCGTCGATTATGGTTCCACCCGCTACAAAGACAAGATAAAAAACAAAGTCATTGATCTTTCCCTGCCGCTCTTTACTTTTCAGCCCGGCGCCAGGGGAATTGATACCGTGACCTCGGCTACTGAAAAATATTTCGCTCAGCGAGGCTTGCTTTATACTTACCGCCACGGCCGGCGGGTGGATACAGCTCATCTCCACCTTAAAGAATGGCTGGAATGTATCCGCGAAGGCGGGCAGCCCAGTTGTAACATTGAGCGGGGGTTTGAAGAGGCCATCACCTGTCATATGGCCACCCGCTCCTATCTGGAAGGACGCAAGGTTTACTGGGATCCCGTCAAACGAAGGATTGTTTGAGGCCGCTTTTTCGGCCGCAGGATGAAGAAAGAAGATGAAAGAGAGGGTTTGATGAGTGCCAAATTTCGCTTAAGCGTGATGATGTTTCTCCAGTACGCCATCTGGGGAGCCTGGGCCCCGGTGCTCTCAGATTATTTAATCAACAAGCTGGGATTTTCCGGAGCTCAGGTAGGCGCGATTTACAGCCTCCTGCCGCTGGCGACCATTCTTTCGCCCTTTATCGGCGGCCAGCTGGCGGATCGATATTTCCCCACGCAGAAAGTCATCGCCTTTCTCCAGCTTTTCGGGGGAGGGCTGTTGATTTATACCTCCACCGTCACCCATTACCCCACTCTCATGGGTTTAATGCTCTTCTACTCCCTCCTTTACGCCCCCACACTGGCCTTAACTAATTCCATTGCCTTTATCAACCTGGAAAACTCGGAGAAGGAATTTGGGATTATCAGAGTCTGGGGGACCATCGGCTGGATTGTGGCTGGTCTGTCCCTGGCTGGTTGGCGCTATTTAGGGGAGGCCCTGCCCAGCTTTACCTATCGGGGGGATACTCTGCTGCTGGCGGGTCTTTTCTCGCTGATTATGGGGATTTTTTCTTTTAAACTGCCCCACACCCCGCCGCAGAAGGATGCACCCAAACCCTGGGCTTTCCTCGAGGCCGTGAAAATGCTGCGCGATAAAAATTTTCTCATCTTCATTATTATCTCCTTTGTGGTGGCCACCGAGTTACAGTTTTATTACGTCTTGACGGCTCCCTATCTGACCTCGAAGGTCATCGGAGTCAGCAGTTCGGCTGTCTCCGGGGTAATGGTTATCGCCCAGATCGCTGAAATATTTGTCATGGCTTTGCTGCTGCCTTATTTTTTACCCCGCTACGGCATAAAGAAGACTATGGTCATCGGCGTTCTCGCCTGGCCCATCCGCTATATCATTTTTGTTATCGCCTATCCCGCCTGGCTGGTCATTGCTTCGCTGGCCCTGCATGGTTTTTGCTATGTCTTTTTCTTCACCGCCGCTTTTATCTACGTGGATGAAGTTGCTCCCCGGGATATCCGGGCTTCAGCCCAGAGTCTCATCGCCATTGTGGTTCTCGGGCTGGGCAATTTTCTCGGTAGTCTTTTCTCGGGCTGGATCCAGACGGTCTTTACCACCGAAGCCGGCACCAACTGGCGGGGCGTGTTTTCCATTCCGGCGGTTTTGACCATACTCTGCGCCCTGGCCTTTGTGGCTTTCTTCCGGGAGAAGAAAAAGCTGGAGCTGACTTAGGAGCTGGAAAACAAGTTAGATGTTTAGAATGGTTTTAAATTTGTATTGGTTCTAAATTAATAATAATATTAAATAAAATAGAACAAAAAATCGGGTGAGGTAAAAATGGCAAAAAAAAGATTAGGCGTGGGTTTTATTGGAGCGGGGTTTATCACCCGCTTTCATATCCGGTCCTGGGTGGGAGTGCGAGACGCCGATATTCTGGGTATCGTCTCCCGCACTAAGGAGAGAGCCGAAGAGGCAGCCGCCCTGGCCCGGAAACTCAATGTGGGCCAAGCCCGGGTTTATGATTCCATCACCGAGATGGTGGCTGACCCGGCCATAGACGCCCTCTGGATTTGTTCGCCCAATTACACTCGGCTGGAAGTGATGGAGGAGATTGTCGATGCTCTGGCCCGGGGGAAGGGCGAGTTGGTCGGCGTCACCTGCGAGAAGCCTCTGGGCCGGAATGTTAAGGAAGCCCGGCGGATGCTGGAGCTGGTCGAGCAGGCGGGGTTACTTGACGGTTATCTGGAAAATCAGGTTTTCGCCCCGGCTGTGGTCCGGGGTAAAGAATTAATCTGGAAAAGAGGGGTGCCGCTTTGCGGCCGACCTTATCTGGCCCGGGCCGCCGAAGAACACAGCGGACCGCATGAACCCTGGTTCTGGGATGGGACCCTCCAGGGGGGAGGAGTGCTGAATGATATGATGTGTCATTCGGTTGAGGAAGCCCGCTTCATGCTGACTCCGCCGGGAAAGCCGCGACAGGCCTTGACCCCGGTCAGACTGACGGCTTACGCCACCTGTCTGAAGTGGCAGCGGCCGGATTACGCCCGCCAGTTAAGCCAGCAGAGCCAGGGGCAAACCGATTATCTGCGTCGGCCGGCGGAGGATTTCGCCCGCTCCCTGATCGAGTATCGGGATGAGGCAGGGGAAATTCTGGTGGTGGAGACCACCACCTCCTGGTGTTATGTCGGGGCCGGGCTGCGGCTGACCATGGAGCTTTTCGGTCCCGAGTATTCGGTGCTGGTCAATACTCTTGATTCCAGTCTGCGGGTCTTTTTCAGCCGTCGGGTGAAGGGAGAAGCCGGTGAGGATTTTGTTGAGAAACAAAACGCTGAGACCGGGTTAATGCCGGTCATCCCCTGCGAAGAGGTGGAATATGGCTATGTGGATGAAAACCGGCATATGGTTCAGTCTTTCCTGGCCGGTCGCCGACCCGAAGAGAATTTCAGTGACGGCCTCAATGTGACTGAATTGCTGATGACAGCTTATATGAGTGTCGAACAGGGCAGAACCATTGAGTTTCCACCCCCTGACCTTGACTCTTATGTGCCGGCGGTGGCCCGAGGCGAGTGGAATCCGCGCCGATAAATCTGGGTGGAAAGGAGTGACCATGAATAAAAAGATCAGCTTGAGTCTGGTTCTTGGGGTTCTGGTGATTCTCTTGAACGTGGACTGCCAGAAGGAGGGAGGCCAGGCCACTATGTCGGCCACCGGTGCCCCTGAAACGGTGGTTGATTACAGTCAGGTCCGCATAAAAAAATTCCCGATTGCCATGCAGATGTGGACATTTCGCCGCTTTACCTTTTTTGAAGCCCTGGAGAAAGTGAAGGAACTGGGCATCGGCTATATTCAGGCCTATCCCGGTCAGAAGCTCGGCGGCCCCTTCCCGGAGAGCAAGTTTTCCCATGAAATGAGCGAAGAAGAGATACAGGCTGTCCAGGCAGCCCTGAAACGCTTGGACATTAAACTGGTCGCTTATGGAGTGGTAAATGTCGGCGTCACCGAAGAGAGTATCCGCCGGGTATTTGATTTCGCCCGACAGATGGGTATCTGGATCATTGTCACCGAACCGGAGGATGAGGCTTTTCCTCTTCTGGATAAATTGGTTAAGGAATATAATCTAGATATCGCCATCCATAATCATCCTCTGCCTTCCCGTTACGCGCTGCCGGAGACTGTCCTGGAGAAGGTCAAAAACCGGGACGAGCGTTTTGGTGCCTGTGCGGATCCCGGTCATTGGATGCGGGCCAAACGGTCGCCCGTCGAAGCCCTGCGCTTGTTAAGCGGTCGGGTTCGGGATGTTCATCTTAAAGACCGCAGTGACTACGGCACCGAAGGAGTCATTGATGTGCCGGTGGGCCAGGGGAAAGCCAATATCCATGACCTTCTGGCGGAGCTCACTCTCCAAGACTACGCAGGGTTTTTGAGTATCGAATATGAGAATAAAGAAGAAGTGGATAATCCGGTTCCGGCCGTGGCCAAAAGCCTGGCTTATCTGCGGCAGGTAACTTATTATGAGGGCTATCAACCCCTCCTCCATCGTTGGCGAAGGCAGTACAGCAAACATGGCTGGAACCATTATGGCCCGGGTTATTTCGAACTTGACCCCCGCACCGGTGTCTTAAAGTCCCACGGAGGGATGGGACTTTTCTGGTACAGTGAGAAGAAGTTCAAGGATTTTGTCCTGGATTTAGAGTATAAAGTCTCTGACCGAACCACCAATTCCGGCATTTTCCTCCGGGTTCCCGAGGTGCCCACCAGCAACGATTACATTTACCATAGTTTTGAAATTCAGATTTATGATGCCGGTCAGGGGATTCATCAGACCGGGGCCGTCTATGATGCCCAGGCTCCCAGTCAGGAGGCTTTTAAACAACCCGGCGAATGGAATCACCTCCAGATTACCTTCAAGGGCAATCATCTCCGAGTCGTCCTCAATGGGGTGGAGATTATCAATTGGACAGCTGAGCCGCGGGGTAAGGTCAAGGATTTTGCCGCTGAAGGCTATATCGGCCTCCAGAATCATGACCATGATTCCTCGGTCTATTTCCGCAATATTTATGTTAAGGAGCTGGAGTAAAGGCGCAGGGGGCCCAGAGAGAGTCACAATCGGTTGTGGCTGTTTCTCGAAGTGGAAGGGAGACCATTTTAGACTCAAGTTTTTCAGCCGGAAGGTGGGGTTGAGGAAGCCTGAGAGGCGAGACTGAAAACGGGGGGCTTAAGAGCTGGAAATGAGAGCCGGAAAGGGAAAAAAGTAAAGACAGAGTGAGACCGAAAATGCTAAGCATTAACAAAATGAAATTTTTCCTAGTGATCGGCTTGACATGGCTTTTCTGACCGGCCTGCCGGCCGCAGGTTGAAGCGCCGCCGCCACTGCCGCCGGTGCCCAGCGCCCGCCAGTTGGCCTGGCAGAAGCTGGAGTTTTACGCTTTTATCCATTTCAACATCAACACCTTTACCAACAAGGAATGGGGTTACGGCGATGAGTCGCCGGAGTTATTTCAGCCGTCCGCCTTGGATTGCCGACAGTGGGCCGCTGTGGTCAAAGAAGCCGGCCTGAAGGGGATTATTCTCACGGCCAAACATCATGACGGCTTTTGTTTGTGGCTTTCAGCCTATACGGAACATTCAGTCAAGAATTCGCCCTGGAAGGGAGGTCAGGGAGACGTAGTCAGGGAACTGGCCCAGGCCTGTCGGGAATATGGGCTGAAGATGGGGCTTTATCTTTCCCCCTGGGATAGAAACAGGGCTGATTACGGCCGGCCCGAGTATCTTACCTATTACCGTCGGCAGTTGCGGGAATTACTGAGTAATTACGGCCCGATTTTTGAAGTTTGGTTTGATGGGGCCAACGGCGGCACGGGCTATTACGGTGGAGCCCGCGAGGAAAGGAGAATCGACCGCCGGACATATTACGACTGGCCCACCACCTTCAAGCTGGTGCGGGAGTTACAGCCCGAGGCGGTCATTTTCAGTGACGCCGGTCCAGATGTGCGCTGGGTGGGTAATGAAAAGGGGATAGCCGGCGAGACTAACTGGTCGATGATCAACAAGGACGAATTTGCTCCGGGAGTGGCCGATTTGGAGATTCTCAATCATGGATTGGAAAACGGCCGGGATTGGGTTCCGGCCGAATGCGATGTTTCCATGGGGCAAAGTCAATTTGTATTTTCCAATTGGTAATTGATATTATAGCCAGGTCTGGAAACGGGGAATCCAGGGGACGAATAATTATTTTAATAATTTATAGGCCCCGGTGATGTCTAAAGAGAGTTATCCGGAGCTCATTAAACACGAGCTTCTTTCGGATTAAATTGGCCGAAAATTTCGTTTATTTTTTAGGAAATTGTATTCTACTTTTTGGCAGTTGAAAATATGGCTCTTTATATTTTTAATTTATAACCAATTATGGTCGGGTTAGAGACAAGAATCTCTTCCTCGGTGCCTTCCTTGAGAACATATAAAGTATTTCCTTTGGCGGCGATAATTTTGGACTCAAGAGGCAAACCAACCAGGAAATTCCCTTCAGTGTCATAAAAATCTATTCTTTGCTTTATTTGGGCTAAGATCAACCCGGCCTCTAAATAAAAGGGGCCGTTTAGGATGAGCGGCTTTTTTCTGTCCAGGCGGAAATCTATCGGCTCTGGAGGAAAAGATTTAATCAAGGTGCCTTCTGCATCATACTTCCTTATCTTGTAATAGATGGGGCTCATTTCGTAAATGAAATCATCCCGGTCAATCACCATCCCATCTTGAACCACGCTGAAATTAATATCTTTCACTTCCTGAAGCAGGGGAGCAAAGGATTTTATTAATTGTCCTTGATTGTTATAGAGGTAAATTAGATCTATTGTCTTATTCCCCATATATAATTGTCCCAGATATAAATAAATCCATCCCTTACTGTTAAGGTGAAGATAATATTTAATTCTGGGTTTAAAAGTTATGGCTTTTATAAACTTATAATCACTGTCGTAGACATTAACTTTATTATTGTTGTAATCGGCAATCCATATCTGGCCGGCTTTATCGATCTCAATACTCACAGGAGTCAGGTATTCCCCTGGACCAAAGCCCTTTTTCCCTAGTATTTGTAAAAATTGGCCCTGGGCTGAAAAAATATACACCTGTCTGGTCAGCCACCCATCAGCAATAAGAAAATTTCCCAAAGAATCAACTTCCAGGTCAGTAATATATCCAAAGGAACTTTCCGGAGTTAAACTCAATTTAATCTGGTCTGATTTGTGGAAAATGTCTTCTATGACTTTGGCCCCTTGGAGTTTCTTTATTACTTCATCATTCAACGGAGAATTTTCAATTATTTCTTTACTACAGGCTACAAGGGTTAAAAAGATTATGAAGGTAATTGAAAATAACTTTTTACTCACCTTATCCGTCAGATATTATTACCATATTTGAGTAAAATCCAAAATTTTTTATTAAACAGGCCTACTAACAAAAATAACTTTTCTATCCTGGATAATTCATAAAAAGAGATGTTTTCCTTCATAACATATTGATATATAATACGTTAGAAAAAGAAGAGAGAGGGAACAACCAAAAAAGATTGGACCAATCACCCGCTAAGATTTTTGGCTGTTCTTGGATCAATATTTTTTAATTTATGAATAGACCAGGCTATAAAATTTTTCACTTTTTTCTTTGTTTTTCGAAAAGAATTTACGATGGATTCTTCCCGAAATCAAATTGCGAACAAAATTGTACACTGGCGATGACTTGGATATATTTATATTTATTTTTTAAGTCCAAACTCAATGTTTTTGTCACCAACCCTCTTGTGCAGCTTTCTTCAAAGCTACAGTTCCTCTTCAAATTCCTGGCTCTCCATTATTAGAGTAGTTAAAGAAAAGCTTAATTATTTTATTGAATAATTAAATTATATCTTAGAATTTTTGGAAAGTCTGATTCATCTATTGCGTATAAGTTTCCTTCATTGTCCATCGCTTTGGGAAAAGACTTTATC